>Ga0098055_1001379_pt1 | contig 13259 bp, 19 predicted proteins | sample 17_taG_FD_75107 | JGI IMG/M metagenome (GOLD analysis project Ga0098055, IMG submission 75107) | Marine viral communities from the Subarctic Pacific Ocean - 17_ETSP_OMZ_AT15314 metaG | ecosystem: Environmental > Aquatic > Marine > Oceanic | place: Pacific Ocean | collected 2015-01-18 | reverse complement strand
GATATTATGCATGCAAAAATGCTACGTATGAAATCAGTAATGGAAGCAATGCAGTCAGATGATTACGATCCTAACTTTGAGTCCCTTGAAGATTCAGCAAAAGATTTAATTAACTATTCAAGTTTCTTTGTCTCTTACTGTCGTCAAGGTATTAAAGGTCAGGATTCAACTAAAGATGTATTTAACAGGAGTACTAAATAATGAGTAACGTGATACTACCTTCGAGCGACGAAGACAAAAAACGCATCCGTGGTTGCATGGAAGAAATGAGTAATTCTTTTGTAAGAATGGAATCAGAACGTGATTTTCAAAAAGAAGCTATCAATGCTTTGGCTGAAGAAGTTCAGATCCCTAAATCAATTCTTCGTAAAACTGCAAGAGCTTTCCACAATCAAAACGTTTCAGACCTAGTTGCTGAAGTATCTGATATTGAAGCTCTAATGGAAACTATCTAATGAAACAAGTCCAAGACATTCGTAATATTATTTGTAATAAGTATCTTCTTGAAGATTTTACTGTTGATCGTACTGGTGCAAAAACTATCGAAGTCTTTGGTGAATCGTTTCTTGCCGATGAAGACTACGTAATTCGTAAACCTGCATATAAGTATATTGAACGTGAACTAGATTGGTACATGTCTCAATCATTATATGTTGATGATATTCCTGGTGATACACCACAGATTTGGAAAGATATATCTTCTGACGAAGGTAAGATCAATTCTAATTATGGTTGGTGTATTTACTCTGAAGAGAATGGTTATCAATATAAACATGTACTACGCGAGTTGAGAAACAATCCAAACAGCCGTCGTGCTTCAATGATTTATAATCGACCAAGTATGCATACTGATTTCAACCGAGATGGTATGAATGATTTTATGTGTACCTTTAGTAATACATTTATGATCCGAGATGGCAAACTTGTTTCCCATTATGTAATGCGATCTAACGATGCAGTCTTTGGTTATAACAATGATTATGCTTGGGCAAAGTTTGTTCAAGGACAACTTGCTTATGATCTTGGAGTTGAAGTTGGTGATCTGATATGGACTGCTACTAACTTCCATGTTTACGAAAGACACTTCGACCAAATCGAGGCTCTGATAGCTCCTAAAGGTAATGCTTAATGGCTGATAAATGGGATATGCGTTTTATGAACGTTGCTCGAGAGATCTCTACTTGGAGTAAAGATCCTTCAAAACAAATAGGTGCGGTGGCAGTTAACTCTGACCGTCGTATCCTAGCAACTGGTTATAATGGATTTCCAAAAGGAATCGAAGATACATCAGAACGTTATGACAATCGAGAGCTTAAATATAGTTTGGTTGTACATGCCGAAATGAATTGCATATATAATGCTACCTTTAATGGTATTTCTTTAAAAGATGCAACTCTATATGTTTGGGGATTACCAGTTTGCTCTGATTGTGCAAAAGGAATTATCCAAGTTGGCATAAATAGAATTGTAATGGCAACAAGCGATGTGCCAGGTAAGTGGTTAGATTCTTTTGAAAAATCAAGAGCTATGTTTTCAGAAGCTGATATTGAAGTTTCCAGCATTTACTATTGACAACCACATGATAATTTGTTATAATAGAATTATTATTTTAAAGGATATATTATGAAAGAAAAATTGAAAGACCTTGGAATGGGATTACTTATTATACTAGGAATCACGGTTTCTGTATATGCACTTATCTCATTGGGTGAACTTGTTAATATGACATCTGACCAAATCAGACTTGCACTAGCAACTCCATTCTTTATCTACTTCTGCTACCTCTTCGGTGGTTTAACAAGATCGATGCTAAGGAAATAATCTATGTCATTACACAAACGCATAGTCCTTGACTTTGACGATACTCTTGCTTACACATCTGATAGAGATTGGGCAAACGCAGAACCTAATCTTGAATTAATAGAAAAGTGTAACAAACTATACGATTCTGGTTGGATCATTGATATCTTTACTGCTCGTGGTTCTATTTCTTGTAGGAGTAGAGTTGAAGCAGCAGAAAAGTATGGTTCGCAAATTGAAGAATGGTTAAACAAACATCATGTTAAATACCATGCTCTATCTTTTGATAAACCTCTTGCAGCATATTATGTTGACGACAAAGGTATTACTCCTGAAGATTTTATTACAACAGATATAAGAGATCTCGAAGGAGGTCTATCTGGTTCTGATATCTATACTGATGGTACGGTAGTACATAAGACAGCAAGAAATGCGCATGAAGCAGCAAAGTGGTTTAAAGATACTGGAAGTATTGTTAATACACCAACGATTCATAGAGTTGTAGGTGATACACTTACAATGGATTATATAGAAAACGATCCAGCATATTTTGATACTCATCCTTATAAAGCTTTGGCAATGATTCAAGAATCTCTTGATGCGTTTGGTACTATAAAGGAAAATAAGTTTCTAACCTTTGATGATTATATCGCAAGAATTGTAAGTCATGTTCAATTGGCAAACCTAGAACTATTTAATGATGTGATTGAAAGATTGGCAAACATTGAATTAGAATATGGTTATTGTCATGGAGATTTTGGTATCAAGAACATGTTGTTTAATGAGAAAGGTCTATACTTAATTGATCCTATTCCTAATGTATTTGGTTGTCGTGAACTTGACATAGCAAAGTTTATCGCAAGTTTAATGATTAATCGTTATAGTAGTAAAAAACAAGATCTTGCGATTGATACAATGTTGGCTTATAATCCGCATATAGACAAGATTGAGTTACTTACACTTGTTGCTTCTGAAATCATTCGTGTATATAAGTACCATGGAGATAAAGATTTTATTATTCAGTTAGTTGACGAAGTAATGGGGATGATTGAGGACGTAAGTTATGACGCAAGGTAAAAAGGAGAATAGATATGTTTCTAGATAGAAATAAATTACAGGAAAGGTTAGATTACTCACCAAGGGTTGGCTTCACATGTTCAACGTTTGATCTGTTTCATGCAGGTCATATCGTTATGCTACAAGAAGCAAAGTCATTGTGTGATTATTTAATCGTTGGATTATTAACAGATCCGACATTTGACCGGCCTGATAGTAAAAACAAACCGATCCAAACTCCATTTGAAAGATACGTACAGTTATCTTCTTGTAAATATGTAGATGAGGTAATACCTTTTTCATCAGAACAAGAAATCGTTGATATGATTCTTACAATTAATCCTGACATTCGTATTGTTGGTGAAGAATATAAAGATCAAGAACATACAGGTAAAGGTCTATGTCCAATTCATTACAATCGAAGAAGACATTCATTCAGTTCCACAGAGCTTCGCAAGCGTGTAGTGGATTCCAATAAATAAAAATAACAGAACGGCAAACTTTATATTATGAAAAACATTGGCTTCGGAAAGATCGGTAAATCGGTCAAATTCAAACGGAATCGTTTCTCTCCTATTGGTGGAGACAACGAACCATCTACAGTACTTATTGCACTCGCAAATAATAACCCAGACAAAAATTTCTACATTATCGGAAGATCTGATTTCAGTACTCTAACAGAGTCTGAAGAGTTAGAGTTGTTTCCATATAATAATGTAACTGATATTTGGAAAGGAGTTAAGAATGACGGTACTGATAATTTCTATCGTCATATATTTAATTACTTCGGTCAGAAAGGATTTAAATTAGATTACACTGTATTAATGGTTGGTCAAGTTGGTACGGTAACGATCCCAGGTAAAATTGAACAAGTTAAAGATCGTTCATTATTTGCTTCTGTGATTGATATGACTAAGAACTATACATCACCTATTGCTATTTGGTTGAACGAAGAACAACCACCTTATGTTGAGATCGTAAATGATCCACGATATGTTATGAATCAATCAAGAGACATATTTCATTTACCAACAGTGTCTTTAGGTCAATACGATTATGAATACACTGTAAGCAGTATTAAGTCTTATGAAGAACAAGATCGTTACGAACGCAAGATGCCTTCAACATATGCAGGTATGGAAACTTGTTTCTGTATTAACTATCAACACTCCGAACAATTTAATCTAAATCGTAATGTTCCTTTTATGGTTATTCTTAATGAAGCAAAGCCTTCGAGATATAATCTGTTAAAGGAATGGGTATTAGACGACCACGACGATGTAGAGATTTACGGTAAATGGGATCATCCTAATACCGAAACAGACGCAAGGTTCAAAGGATCCGTACATCTTGACGACGTAATGGCTAAAATGAACAATGTTAAATTTACTTTTATTATTCCAATCGCAAAAGGTTGGGTAACTTCAAAGTATATTGAGATGGTACACGCTGGTGTGATACCGTTCTTGCATCCATCTTATGATGAGCAAAATCATTTACCTATACCAGAATTTTTAAGACCAAAGACTCCTACTGAATTTAAAGAAAGGATGGATAGGTTATTAAATAATGAACAGGAGTATGAAGCTGTAATTACAGGACTGCGTAAACTAATATGCAAACCAGAATATTACAATGGAACATTCTTAAACAATAAAATTATGACAGCGATTGATAATGATTATGTTGCACCAGATGTAACACAATTTGAAAAGAAAGAAGCTGCAACACTTGAGGACTTTTTCGGATGAACAAGAAAGAAATAACATGGGCTCCACTTATTCCACTTATCGGTGGGCAAATGCTAGGCGCAGAAAAAGCGTTTGGTAAACCACCTGAAGCAATCTACTCTTATGGTGGATTTGAGGATAACGATAGTCATTATGTAAACTATCAACAAAATACAAAAGGACGTGATATTCCTTATATTAAACTTGATGAAGCAGAGCCTGGGCAAATAAGACAGGTTGATGTTGTTTCTGGTACTCCACCTTGTGCTGCATTATCTCAATTGAATACAGGAACAACCACAGAGAGTAAAGGTGCAGGTTGTGCTAAGAACGAATTTATGTATATGGTCTTTCAAGATGGTATTGATAGACTTGGTGCAAAGGTAGTCATTGTTGAGAATGCTCCTGCGTTGTTTACAAACAAAGGACGTCCAGTAGCAAATAGACTATATGAGATATGCGCTGAGCGTGGGTATTCTTTATCCTTGTATAAAACCTCAACGAGATTCCACGGAGTTCCACAGGGACGCGACAGGACCTTTGCGATTGGATGGAAGTCAGAGTCCGCTCCTGTAATGAACTGGTATAATCGTGATAGAAAAGATTTTGCTGAATATCTTCAAGAGATTCCTGCTAGTGCGTTACATCAAGATATCATTATTAATAAGAACGTTCCTGACGAACCATATTATAATTTTATTAAGACAAAAACAAATCGTGATGTTAGAGAGATCATGATTGAAGAAGGTGTTAAGACAACTCTGAATTATGTAAATAAGAAAGGTTGGATGAAAGAAGCTAATGAATGGTTTCATAAGACAGGTAATGAAAAAGGTGTTAAGTACTCAGATCACGCAATGATGAAGTATGCAGATGGAAAAGGCGTATGGGATGGATCAGTACATGTCTTTGGTGAATATATGAATGCAGTGATTGGACGTAATATGGTTGATACGATTCATCCTACTGAAGAACGTTCGTTAACGATTCGAGAAGCATTACACTTAATGGGCTTTCCTGAAGACTTTGAGTTGTTACATGGTTTAAAGAAAATGAATCATATTGCTCAAAACGTTCCTGTTGTTACTTCAAGAGATCTACATACTGAGATTGCCAAATTCCTAACCGGTGAATTGGAAGATTCTGATACTACTTACTTAAGACAGAACAATTTTAAACAGTTAATGGAATTTGATAAGAATGGTGTAGATACGACTCCAAATTTATCTGAATTCTTTGGATAAAACTATTGACATGACTAGTAAAGTTTGTTATAATAGTATATTAAATGCAAGGTAAACATATGAGCAATAGAAACGATCTAATACTCGACTTCGAAACAATGGGACAAGACGTTCACAACTGTGCAGTCATTGATGTATCTGTTATGGTATTTCAGTGGGACAAGTTTACATCAGACGATCCTTATAATCTGAGTGATGTATTCAAAGCAAAGAAATTTAAGTTGGATGTAGCAGAGCAAGTAAAGAACTACGGCTGGGTAGTCGATAAAGGTACTCTCGACTTTTGGTCTAAACAAGATTCAGAAGTAAGAAAGAATATTGCTCCTAAAAGTTCAGACCTATCGGTTGAAGACTTTACCAAACAGTTTACAGATTTTTTAATTGACGGACCAAAGATTGATTATTGGTGGTCAAGATCTAATTCCTTCGACCCAGTTATATTAGAAAGACTATTTAAGTCTCAAAATAAAGTCGGTCATCTACAAAACAAATTAAAGCATTGGACAGTTAGAGATACAAGAACGTTCATTGATGCAAAGTTTGATTTTGGTCTAAAGAAGAATGGATTCCCTCCTTGTGCAAACGAAGAGAAATGGGATTCAGTATTTAAAGCACACGATTCTGCATGGGACATATTGGCTGATGTATTAAGATTACAGTCAATCACCAGAGCAGAAAATGATTTGGAGCAAATTACAGTATGAAGCTAGAAGTAAAGACAGAAGAATTACAAAAACAAAGACTGTTTGTTGGTACACCAATGTATGGTGGTCAATGTACTGGTTTATATACCAAGTCAACCAACGACCTGAGTATGTTAGCATCTACTCATAAAATTCCACTGAAGTATTACTTTCTATTTAATGAGAGTCTAATTCAAAGAGCAAGGAATTATATTGTAGATGAATTCCTTCGTTCTGATTGTACACACTTATTGTTTATTGATGCTGATATTGGATTTGATCCAAGAGACGCGTTAGCATTGCTTGCATTACAAGTTTCAGATCCAGACAAATATGATATCGTCTGTGGTCCATATCCTAAAAAGACAATTGCATGGGAAAAAGTTTCTATTGCTGCTCAACAAGGACAAGCAAAGGACAACCCATTTAACTTAGAAAAATTTACATCGGATTTTGTTTTCAATCCCGTTAGCGGAACGAAATCATTTAAACTCTCGGAACCTGTTGAAGTTGCAGAAGGTGGTACTGGGTTTATGTTAATCACAAGAGAGGCGTTAGAGAGATATCGCGACACCTATCCTGAACTTGCATATAAACCAGATCACGTTAGAACAGAACAATTTGACGGAACCCGAGATATTCACGCTTTCTTCGACTGTGTCATCGACCCAGAATCAAGAAGGTACTTGTCTGAAGATTACTTCTTCTGTAAGATGGCTCGTAAAGCCGACCTTTCAGTATGGATGTGTCCTTGGATGAAACTTAACCATGTTGGTTCATATATCTTTAAAGGTGATATGGGAAGCTTAGGTCAATTAGGTGTTACAGCAACTGCAGATCAACAATCTAATAAGAAATCTTACAATCCTGTTGACAAAGCCAAGTAATTGGTATATAATATACAACAATATTAACTAAATGGAGAAATTTATATAATGAAATTTTCTAACGAAACCTTGACGGTCTTAAAAAGCTTTACTGCTATCAATAAGTCAATCTTATTGTCCAGTGGTAATGTTATCAAGACTATAACTCCAGAGAAAACATTGATTGCGATCGCTGACATACCAGATGAAATACCTTCTGATGCGTGTGTTTACGATCTTTCAAGATTTTTATCAATTTTATCTCTGTATAATGATCCGGATGTGGAGTTTTTTGATAAATACTTTATTATATCGGAAGGTAAGCGCAGAACTAAGTACGTGTTTGCTGATCTCTCGATGATCCATACTCCACCAGAAAAGGATATTACTATTCCTTCTGCTGATGTAACGGTATCGGTCACTGACGGAGATTTGTCTTCAGTATTGAAGGCAGCAGGGGTATTACAATTTTCAGAGATTGCATTTGTAGGCGAAGGCGGCAAGTGTTATCTGAAAGCAATCGACAGTTCTAATAATGGTGCAGATGACTTTGGCATCGAGATTGGAGAAGCTGTTGATGATTTTCAAATTATCATTAAAACCGATAACTTGAAATTAATGCCATTAGATTATGAGGTTACTCTTTGTTCAAAAGGTATCTCAGAATTTAAAGGAGAAGGGGTCACGTATTACGTGGCTATAGATTCAAAGTCGACTTATAATAAAAGGTAAACATTATGAATGAACCAGTACAAGGTAATTTTGACCAACAAGGTCAAGAACAAGAAGTGGTAATCAATCTTGGAGATTTATCTACTGTGTTGCAGATTATTGACATAGTCTCACAACGTGGTGGATTCCAAGGGCAAGAACTTGCCGGTGTTGGAACGCTAAGAAATAAACTCGAAGCATTCCTCAGGCAAAAAGGTCCCCAACAACCAGACGCAAACGCGATTGGTCAACAGGATGCTGCCATTGATACTTCAGAGGCCGCCCAAGGCGAGCTAGCTGATAAAGTTGTTGGTTAAACAATAACTCATTTCTCGAGAAGTGAGGGTGGTCAAACACCCTCGCGTTTTCTCAAATTTTTTTATATTATGTTTATGGTGAATTATGATTGATGCAAAATCAAACGAAGTCTTATGGGTTGAGAAGTACCGTCCGCAAATCGTTGATGATACTATTCTACCAAACAAGACAAAAGAAACATTCCGTAAGTTCGTATCAGACGGCAGTGTTCCAAATCTATTATTAACAGGTGGTCCAGGTGTAGGTAAAACTACAATTGCCAAAGCCATGCTCGAAGAACTCGGTTGCGATTATATCGTAAAGAATGGTTCTCTCAATGTTAATATTGATACCCTCCGATACGACATCTCAACATTTGCTTCCGCAGTATCTCTAACAGGTACAGGTCGTAAGTATGTAATCTTTGATGAAGCAGATTATTTGAACGCAGCTAATGTCCAACCGGCATTACGTAACTTTATTGAAGAGTATAGTTCAAACTGTGGTTTTATCTTTACTTGTAATTTCAAGAATCGTATTATCACTCCATTACGTTCAAGGTTATCAGAAGTAGACTTTACTATTGATACAAGTGACCGTCCACAAATGGCAATGGAGTTCTTCAAAAGAGTTAAGGCAATACTTGACCAAGAAGAAGTCGAATATGATCCTAAGGTAGTTGCTAAAGTAATCGAGAAACACTTTCCTGATTTCCGTAGAGTATTAACTGAATTACAATCGTATGCAGCTTCTGGTAAAATTGATGAAGGTATCTTTGTTAATTTAAAACAAGAATCTATTGACGACGTATTTCGTTTACTCAAGGCAAAGCAATTTACTGAAATGCGTAAATGGGTTGCCAAGAACTCAGATCAAGATATGAATGAAATGTTTCGACGTATCTATGATATGTGTTCTGATAAGGTAACACTACAATCGCAAGCAGGCTTTATTGTCACTCTTGCTGATTATATGTACAAGTCAGGATTGGTTGCTGACCAAGAAATCAATATGGTTGCGTTCTTAACTGAAGTAATGATTGAATGTGAGTACTCATAATGATTGGAAGACTTGAGTGTTTTAATTGCGGTACCAAGACATCCAAAAAGAAATCATATACGGTTGAACTCAATACAGCAGAAGGCAAACACAAACTTATTCTTTGTGATAAGTGTGGTGTTAATTTTAACGTTATGGCAAAAGAATTAGAGGAGATCATTGATGAAAGACCTAAACCCGTTTGATTTTATGAACGCTGCGTCCTTTTCTAAGGAAGATCTAATTCGCAATAGCGATATACCTGAACATACTGAAAAGATGTATACGCCTTATGTAGTGAACCGTGGCTTTACAAATTTTGAGGATACTATCTTACATGCAAACGAAATGAATATGCGTCATCATTTATTTTATGGAGCTCAGTTCGATTATTATCGTTCTGTACTTCGTAAGCGTAAGAGATTCTCTAAATGGCCTAAGGCAGATAAAGATACTAACCTAGATGCTATCCAAGAAGTTTATCAATGTAACCGAACTGTTGCCAAACAATATCTTAAGGTATTGAACAAAGAGCAACTTGAAATTGTCTGTGATAAAGTTAATGAAGGTGGTTAAGTTATGATTATTATAAATAATCTGATATGGTATAATACCATTGCCACTAACTATAATAATTAACAGGTGAATATAAATCATGGACACAGATATTTTCAAAGGAGTCGGTGTCGAAGTTGAATTACCCACGCAGGATTCTTTCCTTAAGGTAAAAGAAACATTGACTCGTATCGGCATATCAAGCCGAAAAGAAAAAAAGTTATATCAGTCTTGTCATATCCTACACAAACAAGGTAGGTACTCAATACTACATTTTAAAGAATTGTTTATTTTAGACGGTAAGCATAACACGTTAACGGAAGAAGATATATCACGTCGTAATACGATAGTGAACTTATTGGAAGAATGGGAACTTGTTAAGATCGTCGATCCTTCAAAAACGAAAGATCCAGTTGCTTCTCTAAATCAAATTAAAATCATTTCATTTAAAGAAAAGAGTGATTGGGATCTGACAGTCAAGTATAACATAGGTAAAAAATAAACTATTGACATTCCAACATAACTGTTATATAATATAACAAATAGGAACATATATTATGAAAGTTTACAAAACGCGTGAGAACGCAACTATCCCTCAATACGCAACACAAGGTTCAGCATGCTTTGACGTACGAGCATGCTTAACTGTAGGTGAACGTGTTAAATCATATACTCCTTTTAATAAGGAAGTAGACATCTTGGTGAAAAAGAATGGTTTAGCCATTACACCAGGCACAAGAGTACTCATACCTACAGGATTGATATTTGATATTCCAATTAATCATGTAATGGAAATGTTTATTCGTTCAAGTGTAGCAACAAAGATGGGATTGACATTAGTTAATAGTATCGGTATAATTGATTCTGATTATGTCGATGAAACGCATATTATTGTACACAATGTGTCAGATACCGTGGCTCATGTTCACGACGGCGACAGATTGGCTCAATGCAGATTAGCTTGTGTTACTCAACAAGACATTAAAGAAATTAAAAAGAAGCCAGGAATTAAGACAGACCGCAAAGGTGGTATTGGTTCAACTGGTAAAATATAAGAATTAGCCGGTATAGCTCAGCAGGTAGAGCAACTGACTTGTAATCAGTAGGTCCCGTGTTCGATTCATGGTGCCGGCACCAATTCTTGTATAAATAGATTTGTAGAACGCCGTAAGGGTTTTACATTAACCGGTGGGTAACAACCATCATAGTAATAATTAATCTTGCTTAATAGGAGATAAACATGACTGGATTAAATATAAACCAACTTCACCCTTTTGCCGTAGGCTTTGATAGAGTCTTTGACAGATTGGTGGAATTCCCTCAAGAACATCGATCACAAGGCTTCCCGCCTTATAATATCAGAACCGACAAAGGCGAAAAGTTCTTTATTGATCTTGCTTTAGCAGGTCTTGATATTAAAGATGTTGAAATAGAAGTAAAAGAAGATGTATTAACTGTTCGTTCCGTTTGGGATGAAGCAGGAGATTACTTCAATGGCGGTGGTGACTATGTTCATCGCGGTATTTCTTTCAAGAAGTTTACAAGAAGTTTTACTCTTGCAGACGATATTGAAGTAATAGGAGCCAACTTCAAAAACGGTCTTTTAACTGTCGCATTGGAACGAATAATTCCTGAGGCAAAGAAAGCCCGTAAAATTAAGATTGACACTAAGAAAGAATTCTTAAAAAGTTAATCTATTTTAATCTGGGTGGCGCAAAGCCACCCTACTTTGATAGGAAATTAAATTATGAGACAAGTCCCTAACGTAACATTTAAAGTAAGAACTAGAAACGTAGAGAGTGGAGAGTTTGAATGGACTTACCCGACTACTGACGATTACTTTAAAGGAAAAAGAGTTGTAGTATTTTCATTACCCGGAGCCTTTACACCAACGTGTTCTAATAATCAAGTCCCAGGATTTGATGTATTACACGATCAGATGGTTGAAGCAGGTGTTGATGAAGTATACTGTATTGCATGTAATGATACATTTGTAATGAATGCATGGGCTGAAGATTTGAGAGTTAAGAATGTTAAATTGATTCCTGATGGTTCTTGCGAATTTACAGCAGGAATGGATATGTTAGTCGCAAAAGACAATCTAGGTTTTGGTAAAAGATCTTGGAGATATGCTATGGTCGTAGACGATGGTACTGTTGAGAGAATGTTTACTGAAGACGGAATGGAAGACAATTGCGGAACAGATCCATACAGTGAAACAACGCCTGAAAAAGTACTTGCTTATTTGGAAGGCTAAACAATTAAAAACAATCCACGTTTGGTGACATCCATTCCTGGCCGTTTTATGGGATCCTTAGGGGTCCCTTTTTAATTAGGCAATGCTACCGGATCGGTGCCTGTGAATAATGTTCTTTTGTTAACTGTACTTGATTTATCTGAAGCATCTACATACTGATTCACATCTCCTGCCTTAATAATCTGAATCATTTGTCCTTTAGTCATCGCTGTATCTTCAACTAATTTTATCATTCCTTTTACTTGATTGTCGTTTAAATAATCATCTGTGTCTGATCTTGTGAAATAATCTATTAAGGAAAGGCGTTGCGCTTCAGCTTGTTCTTCTCTATACTCAAGGATATCAGAACTACTAGCAAACATAAGCCTTAAGCCTTCGATGAATCCTTCAGTTACTTGCTTGGTCATTTGTTCTTGAGTACCATAACCCAGTTCAATTCTTTCTGCTACTAATGCGTTAACACGATCTAACTCATCTTGTTTTTCTTTTAATCTTCCTTTGATATCGGCTTCCCGCTCAGCAATTTTACTGGCGTCAGTAATCTTTTTACCGTACCGTGGAACAAGCTCTCCGTCTGGGCCAGTATCAAAACCCAGTATCACCTGATCGCCTTTTTCCATGTTAATAAAATCTATCTGTTTATTCAAATTGGCACGCTGATTTCCAATCTCATTATTGGTCGCGTTTAACAGTTCTTGAGATGGTCCTTTGGCTTGTTCTCGTAAAGCTTCTAATTGTTCAGGATCTAAGTCTCTTGTACCATCTTCATATTCTTGTAACATTATTTGCGCAGTTTTTGCATTAGTCCTTGCTAAGTCTTCGCCCATTTCATCAAAGCTAATCTTTTCTTCTGCGGATGCTTGAATATAGTCGTATGCCTTTTTACCTACGCCTAATGCAAATCCTAATATTGCTCCAACCATCGCACCTTGTGGTCCAAACATAATGCCTATTGTCGCACCGGCCAAAGCCCCAGATCCTAGATCAATAGCATCGCCCGTGTCTAAGGTTAACTTTTCATT
>Ga0098055_1001378_pt1 | contig 13263 bp, 27 predicted proteins | sample 17_taG_FD_75107 | JGI IMG/M metagenome (GOLD analysis project Ga0098055, IMG submission 75107) | Marine viral communities from the Subarctic Pacific Ocean - 17_ETSP_OMZ_AT15314 metaG | ecosystem: Environmental > Aquatic > Marine > Oceanic | place: Pacific Ocean | collected 2015-01-18 | reverse complement strand
TAATTACACTCATATATTTTCTAATCTTACATCAGACACTACGCAAAGAGGTGATATTATAGCAACTACTTCAGGCGTATTTATAAACGTAAATCTTATACAAACAAGAGGTATTTTATATTTAAAGAACGAAGAAGATGTAGGAGATAGTTCTGTTAGAATAGATATAGGTGGTACTGGTATTATTACTATACAACCGCAAGAATGGATATTTGCGCCTATAGACATTGATACAGATAAAAAAATTAAAGTAATAGGAGTTACTGCAAATGCAACAATAAATTATTTATTAATTGAGCAATAAAACAAAATTACCTATATGGCTTACTAGCTGGGTGTTTGTTGACAAGAGAGGGAGAAAGTACACAATCAACGACATTTTTGCTAAAGGAGAGACAGAGCAAGAGATTATGAACAATGACATGTTAAAAACAAAAGTCATGTCTAAGTTCAGCAAAAGTTATAAAAGACTAAAATTGTCTTTGCATAAAGTTATCTTAGTATCACAGCATGGGTACGGCCCTAGATACGAAGATGCTAAAATCTTTAACAATGGAGAAAAATATAATTGAAAAGATAAAAGAATATCTATTATCTAATCCAGAACTACTTAACTCTAAGTACGCACAAACAGCTAAACTATTTAACAGTAACTACGAACAAGTCAGAGGTATAGCTAGAAGTCTAAGGTCTAAACTACAACCAAAACATAATAAAGAAAAAACATCGTTCGAAGAAAATAAACAAGGAGCTATAGTTACTTGTGAAGATAGCAAACGAGTTAAGTCTTTAGACGACCTTTTAAAGGCTTGTAACGTAGATTTAGATGTCTGGGAGGTAGATAGGTACGATATAGGTACTTATGAGGTTACAGGCTTTGACAAAGCCAAAAGACCTATAACTATACCAATGTTTAGGACAAAGGCTTGGTTGAAAAAAATTAACCCTTTGCAAAACATAAAAAAAATAAGAGAGGAGCTAGTTCAGGACTTAGTTCCTCTTTTCAGTAAAGTCCCAGACGTTATTATAAGGCCAGACAGCTATAAAGATGACGACCCGCATTTACTTGAAATAAACGCATTTGACTTACACTTAGGTAAAATAGGAATCAAAGGAGACGAGTATAGCTTAGATATAGCTAAACAAAGAATGATTGATTCTTTAACACACTTAACTCAAAGAGCTAGTGGGTATTATATAAACAAAATACTTTTTGTAGTAGGTAATGACTTTCTTAATTCCGATAGAGATAATCCAATACCAAGTACAACAAAAGGAACGCCACAACAAAATACAAATTCAGGTATAGATATATACAGAGCTGGACGTAAACTTATTGTAGAGTGCATTAATATGCTTGTAGAAATTGCAGACGTACATGTCTTAGTAATTCCAGGTAATCATGACAGAGAGTCTATGATGCACATAGGTGACGCTTTAGAGATGTTCTACGAGAACAACGAAAATGTCACGGTTGATAATAGTGATAGTATGATGAAAGCTTTTAGATACGGTAGATGTCTAGTTATTAATGACCACGGAGATGGGCCTAAACTTAATGACTTACCAGGTATAGTGTCTCAACGTTATAGAGATGTGTGGAGTGAGGTAAGGTATGTGGAAGTACATAGAGGACACTTACACACTAATAAGTCTTATAAGATGCAAGCCGTAGAAGAACTTAACGGACTTACTGTTAGAAATCTATCTTCAATGACTGCTACTGATGATTGGCATGACCAAAAGGGTTACGTAGGCAATATTAAGAAAGCTTCTGCTTTTGTTTGGAGTGCTTACAATGGAGTGCAAGCTAAACTTAACTTTAATGTTAAGATTTAATTTTTTTTGTAAGGGGCTTTTTGTTGTTCAGCTTTGATTAATTCATCAAGCTTTTTAATTATTCTTAAATAATTTCTTTTAAGTCTTCTGTATTTTTCAATCTTAGTCATCCTTAACCCCTTTTACGTTATATGATTTAATTCCTGTTGAATCGTTGTATGACATTCCTGGATAGGTGAAACCAAATATCATTTCAAAATTATAATCATCTTTAATTACTTTTGGTAAGTCTAAGTATTTAGTCTTAGGATTACCTTCTTCTTTATATCTAATTATAGATTTTCTTACGCTTCCCATTTATTATTATTGTACTTAAATAAAACATTTATGTCATCATCAACTTCGCTTTCGATGTCAGGCGGAACTTGATTTATAACCCACTCATGTGATATGTTATAAATATCTTCGACACCTGATTCGATAGCTTTTACTATTTCTTCTTTAGAATTAGCATAATATTCAACTTCTATTTTTATTTTAACGTAAGGCATTTATTCCCAAGCTTTTGGTTTACGTAAAACTGAGCCGTTTGGGCCTTTTCTAATTGAACCCCATCCATCAAAGTCTCTTATGCGTTTCATATATGAATCACAACATCTGGCTTCTGGAATTACCATCTCATTATTAATGACTTTTACGCTGTATTCATTTATTTTTTTCTCACCATTACACTTGGTACATATAAATTTTGCCATATTATTATAAATCTTCTTTTAAAATATTGTAAATCTTAGGGTCTAAGTCTCTTATTTCCTTGTAGATTTTTCTCGCCTCACGCTTTGCTTCTTCTAGCTTGTATTTAGGAATGTCTGTTCCTGTAGCTGAGTTAATTAAAAGGTGAGCTTTGTAAAGTAATTTACTGGTTTTGTTTTTCATTTTCTTCATCTTCTATTGCTATTTTTAAAAGTACAAAATATCCCACTAAATCATCAAGAGTATCGTAAGTATTTTTATTAAGACCTTTGTTTTTAATTCTCATTATTTTGTCATCTATCCTACAACATATAGACTCTATAGCTCCTAACTGATTGAAAATCTTAGCTGGTTTGGTTGCTGAGTCTCCATATTGATTGTTTTTTTTGACAAGCAAATCTGTTATTTGCTCCATAATTTTCTTAATCCTATAACTAGTTGTTGTTTCTGCTTTCATTGTTATTTTTATTTAGTAATTCTATAATCATTAAATCAATAGTATGTGATAAATTATCAATAGCTATGTCCATTTTACTGAAAGCAAAACCATTCCTAACTATTTTTTTTGGCGTTTTTGTTTTAACTGTTTTTTTCTTCATAATCTTCTAATTCTTTTTTAACCGTTAGTATTATATCCATTAACACATCGTAACAATTTTCAAGCTCTTTACTATTCATTGTTTCTACTATTTCCTTCTCATACTGTGATGAGACTTTTAACAAATGATTAAATTTCTTTTTAATTATTTTAGAGTGTATTCCTTTTAAATTATACAACTGCTCATTAAAACATCTAAATGTAGCAAACAGTAATGTTATATCTATTTGCTGTTCTGTCGTCATGTCTTTCATGGTTAATCTATTTTACTTTTTAAATGCTCAATTATATTATTCATTTTACGTCTATAGTAAAGGTCAAACTCTACTGTTTGAGAAACCCCTTCAGGACTAATCTCTTTAGGCTGTTCTCTTTCCCAAAGTCTATAGATTACATTGCGCATTCTTTGACTTGGTGTTTTAGTTTCAAACTCAGCCTCCTGACCAGCAGTCTCTACTAGCTCTACCATTTTTTTTTGTACGGGTGACGTAGATATAACTATATATCCTGGCTGTTTTAATAAACCAAAAAGTCTAGCCATAGTTTCTGGCGAAAGTTCTGGTGTTCCTAATGTTATTTTTAAAGTAGAGTCTACCATTGTTCTGATACCATCTACTCCTCCTTCAAATACTACTGTGTTTTTCATAATGTTTCTTGTAAAATTAATTCTATTAAATCGTGTATGTTTAATTCTTTTTCTTTTATAGTCTCATGTTCGGCAAGCTTTTGTAGTTGCTCTACATTTAATAATTTTGGATTATTAAGGTACTTTGGTATTGTTCTACCATTTACGCCTATAATTTTACCAAACTTATACTGAGGTATTCCTAAACCCAGTATTAAAAAATTAAACTTATTTGTTTTTATTCTTTTCATTTTAATATTTATAAATATCGTCAGCGTTCAGAGACACTAAATTTAATGAACCATCAAATCTCTCGTAACGTTTTGGATAAAAGTTGTTAATAATACATTGGTGATAAGTCTGCAATAAATCATCTATTTTAGAATTTGCTATATCCATAACAGACTTATCTAATTCAAACATAGCTATTTCAAAAGGAGGTTCTTTCTCTACTACAGCAAAGATAAACCTAGCATCTTGAGACACAATATTATTAGCCTGTAAGCCACGTAAATAGTAAGCAGCTTGTCTATCATATCCAAACTTTCTAATGCTTGATGTAAACGCAGCTACAGAAGTTGTAGTTTTTAAATCTATTACTAAGTCGTCAGACTTAACAGTATAGTCTATTAAACTTTTACACTTAATAATATGAGTCTCATCATTTTCATCTCTAATTTTTTCCTCCCAAACATTTACTGTTTCAGAAACACCATCATTAGACTTGAATAAAGCAAACATATCTTTATTAGATTGTACAGCTTTTTCCATAGCTAGTATTTTAGAATACTGCTGTGTGGTAATAATTATTTTATCACCCGCTAACTCTACATGTTCAGCAAACTCTTCCTTACCTTTCTTAGTTCTTTTGTCTAGCTTAGGCATTACATAGTATTGCTCATTAAATTTTTCAGGTTCTAATATAATACAATGAAAGGCAGAGCCAAATACCATTGCTTCTGTTGCACTTGCCTGCGAGTCTATTTGAGACTTAAAATACGCAGGGCTTTTATCTAACCAGCCCATCATAGAGTTGGTTAAATGTTCTTTGTCTTGATAATAATTTTCTTGTGTAATCATAACGTTTAATTAATGTTGTTTTAATATTGTGTGTTTATATTGCAGCATGAATAATTTTACAAAAATACTATACTGTATCATCATGGTTTTTGTTTATGTCATTGCTATCTGGTGATAAGTCTTGCTTTCTAAACTCACGCTTGTACAATTCGTAATTAGGTAAGTTTTTAGCGCTTGCTTCTATGTCTGCATGCAATGCACAAACGTTTTTATATAAGTCTTCATAATGTTCTTGTGTAGTGTGTATGTTTTTTAATTGTTCTAAAACATGTTCTGTTACCATAATAATATATTCTTGACTTGATAAAGCATCTAAATATGCTTGTTGTTTCTTTTTATTAAACATAGTTGTATCTTAATTCTTTATTAGTTTGTTTTAATTCTTTAATTTCTTTTTTAAGCTTAAACATTTCAACTTTAATATCTTCTATTTCTTCTTTTTTAGAGTTTATATTATCTCTAAGAACGTTATTAGATATTAATAGTCTGTGAACTATATCTGCATGTTTATCTTTTTCATCTAAATATGACTGAGCAAACGAGCTTGCAATAGCATACGCATTAAAATAGTCTTTGTAAATTTTACTTAGACTATCATATTCTTTTAAATGATATATAACAGAAGAATGGTCTCTGTTAATTAGTTTACCACAGTTGTCTAAACCTAAATCAAATACACGTCTTAGTACGTTAGACACTATTAGTCTATGGAACACCAGCTCACGCTTTCTACTCCTAGACATAAACTCTTTTTTAGTTAATTTATGTTTAACTAAATAATCTTCTATAAATCTTTGTGCTTGTTTCATAATACTTTTATATATACTCCTGGAGCTTCTTTGTTATATTCATAAGCTTCAAAACAAGGTATTATCCATTCACAATTATCATCCTCTATCCATCCGTACTTTACCATTAAGTCTTGTACTGTTTGCGCAGGATTAATGTAATCGAATCTATGTTTTGAACCTCTTATAAATTTAAAAGATATTGTATAGGGAGGTTCTTTGCCTTCAAGAAGTTTTAGAAAGTTTTCCTTGTTCTGTAAGTAATCGCTCTTAGTGTTTGATATATATGTCATAACAGTTTTGCTATGTATTAATATCTTACCTGTCCAACGTTTACCGTTCTTACTCGAAGGAACATTCCCCCCTATAAATATCGTCTCCATAAATTAGTTAGTTAAATTAAAATGGTAAGTCCGCATCATCATGAGACTGCGCTACAACTTGCGGCTGAGTCTGTGGTTCAACGTCCATTTTATTTAATGAGTTTAATAAACTTACATCTTCTTGAGATAAAGTTTTATTGTACTTAGCATCATAAGTAAGTTTTTTACCTATCTGAGATGACCAAAGATATTTTATAGCAGTCTTCTTTTCAGGCTGCTTAGTATCTTTATTTTTACCGACATACTCTTCAGACACAAAAGCACATTGTACTCTTTTATTCAAAGCTTGTTTGCAAGACTCTGCGTCTGTAGTAAATTCTTTTACTCCACAGTTCATAAGAAAATCTTTGAGTTGTTTCTTTTTCCAATCTTTAGACGAAGGTTTGTCAGTTTGTTTGACAACCCAAAATCTAGCTTGACCTTGCTTACCACATTCTGTTAGTAAGTAAAATTCAATAAATGGTGAACCACCATAACCTTCTATTTCTGAAGAGTTTTTAAGTCCTGTTACTGTACAGACGTACCCGCCAGGTGTAACCCTGTCTGGATATTTACCGTCTTTTTTAAAGTTTGAGTTTCCTCCTTTAAATTCTGCTAAGTTAAAAGCTTCCATAATCATAATTCTAATGTTTTAAATGTTTTAATATTATTGTTTTTTCCAGTTAAATCTTACTTTACCATCTTGGTCTTTGGCAGCCAACTGAATAAGCTTACCGTTATCATCTCTTTTAGCACCCCAAGTCCACTCTTTAAGCTTTAATGCCCAAGTAGCCTTAGAGCGTCCACCAACCTCGTTGTATTCGTTTTGGTTGAGTTTACACTGTATTAAAGGAAAGTCGTACAACTCACGACCTATACCCCAATTAAAGCATGCACGCTTGAATGCGTCTGAAGCTTGACCTTTTTCAGCCTCAGTGTTAGACTCTGTACCTACGTCTTGCTTACTAACCCATTGTTTGGTTTCGGGATTGTATATAGACACGGTACAGTAAAGTCTACCGTCTTTTACCTCATAGCTTTTGCTCCAGTTCTCTGGTCCTACAACTTCGTCTAAGACATTCATATCATATCTAGCGTCTTTGTAAGCTAAGATTGTAGCATAGCCACCTTTGTTAATTGATTGTACTCTGAAGTCTATCTGCTCCATTTCTACTCCTTGATTTAATTTTCTATAATTCATAATGTTTAATGTTTTACTTTTTTCTTGTTTCATATCGTTTTATATCTCTGTCTAGTTTTCTTAGTGATGCAACTGCAAGCACTATCTTAACGAATCTTCTTATTAATATTGGTGATTTACTCGTAATGATTATAAATCCTAGTTCTTTGAAGAGTCTGTGTAAGATAGACCTAATTGTTGACTTACTAAATCCAGTTTTTCGAGATACTTTACTGATAATCTTCTCATAATTTGACATATTATCTTTTGTTTCACAGCGAAAATACTAAATATATTTCACTTTTTAAATAAATTGTTAACTTTTATTGCAATAAATCCCACAGCAAATAGTATTACAAATGGTAATATATGAGCTGCTGCATAAATCAATAAAATTAAAAGTATAACCCCTAGGGCTACACCTAAAAAAAAGTCTGGTTTCATAATATTTATTTATTAAATTCGTGATATAAACTTTGTACGAGAAGCATCAAAGTTCATGTTAATTTCTCCTACACCAATGTTACGACCCTTAGCAAATATAATCTGCGCAAGTCCTTGCGAATCAGTTCCGTCTTCAAGTGATGGGATGTTATAATATTCTGGTCTATATAGTAGACAAACTATATCCGCAGCTTGCTCGATTTCACCTGACTCTCTCAAGTCTGACATTGTAGGTTTAGGATTACCCCTAAAAGATACACCTCTATTTAGCTGTGATAAAGCTATAATAGATATGTTAAGTTCTTTTGCAAGGTTTTTAAGCGTCCTTGCAACCATTGAAACTTCTTGTTCTCTTGTTCCATTTTTCTTTCCTTGGACTGAGACGAGTTGTAAGTAGTCGATAAGTACAACCTCAACATTGTCATTAATAGCATATTTTCTAATTTTAGATGTTAAATAATTTAATGATGTTCTTTTACAATCATCAATTTTTAAAGGAAGATTCTCTATCTTACCTATTGTGTTATTCACAAGGCTTAATTGTTCTTTGTCAATAGCACCCTGATTAAGTTCTCTTAATGAGACTCCAGACTCTACGCTTATCAGTCTTTGCAATAATTGTGGAGCAGACATCTCGTAACTAAATATAGCTACAGGGTGTTTAGCTCTTACAGCATTGTAAGCTACGTTTAAAGCAAAACTTGTTTTACCCATAGAAGATGCTGCGCCAATAATTGTTAAGTCTGTAGGCTGCCAGCCATTTGTAAAATTATCAAGACATGAATAACCAGTTGTTATACCAGTAATGCCGTCAGTAGCCATGCGGGTCGTCAAAGTCTGATAGTATTCACCGAGTTGAGAAACTATGTTTTCATCATCTCTTCCACTATCTTCTGATATTACATTAATACCCTTCTTTAATACTTCTGACACTTCTTGTAAGTCTTCTTTATTTTGCATTAGATTGTTTATCTGTAGCAATATAGTTCCCATAGACTCGTATTTACTTTCATAAACCAATTCATCTATTACGTCTTCTAATTGAAAACTTAAATAACCATACTTTTCACATTCAAATAAAGCATCTAAAACATACTTATTCATACCCAACTCTTTACCTAATGTAACAACGTCTATTGCTTTATTAAGCTCATGTATTTTTTTCATAGCGTTCCATATTAAATTATGGTTAACGTCATGTAATTTTACATTTTTAAGTCTGTCTACATTAAGAGTAAAAGTTTCAGGATGTATAAGTATTTTACCTATTAAAAACTTTTCGTGTTCTACATTCATATTGTTTTAATTTAATCTTGAATAAATTCACTAAAGGTTTCTGGTTCACGAGTATCACATTCAGGACAGGAACATCCTTCTGTATCGTATTTTTCTTCTACGTGACAACACATAGTAAGTTCAACCATTCTACCGTTTTGATACATTACATTATTACCGTCATATTCCATCACGCCAGCATAACCTCCTTCTTCGCTCCATTCATTTATAAAATATAAATTAGGAAACATAGTAGTTAAAGTTTCTAAAAACTCATTAGGTGGCGACCAAGGGGTTTCAAATTTAATACAAAAACTTTCATCTTCAAAATCTTCAATATAAACCTCACAACAATTCCATTTACAACCCCAATTATGTATAGCCCAATCATACCAATTTGTATGACCATACTCTTGTTTCATAATTTCTAATTGTAATTCAGATATTGCAACTGCTTTACCATTTGAATCTCGTGTCCAAACCCTACATTGTTTTCCATCTATAGTACAACTTCCAGTTGTTATTTCTTGGAAAATTTTAGGCATAGGAACAAACCATTCAAAGTCAAACGTGTCTTTTGTATTAGATTGAAACTTACTGTAAAATTCAGACATGTCTTTTTTAGAACCACTAATTTCTAAATTGTTATAACACCAATTAGGCATTGCGCACCTCCTCTAATATTAAATCATCTATACCTTCCACCCAATCCCAATAGAATTGAGTAATATCCATAGCTATTTTTTCATCCATATACAATGTTACTTTAGTTATTTCTAAATCTTCTTCTGGTGGCTGTGTCCAGCTACCATCATCACTTGTGTAGACATAGTCTACAACTAAACTATACGCATCTGTTTCGATGACATAGTCACTTACTATTTTTTTTCTCATAATTTAATCTAATAATACCATATATGCCTCAGCGTTGTTTTTTCTAAACCAATCTAAACCTGCTCTCAGGTCGTCAACTGATTCATCGTCATACATACCCATTTCCATTAAGGTAGTTGAACCTATTACAAAGTCATACATAGATAGTTCTATGTTATTTAAATATATAGACTCGCCAGTAAAACGATTAGCTACTTCAGCTCCTTCACTGTACAAGTCTCCATTAAACCATTTAGGTAATTCCTGTTTATTTTTCATCTTCGTCTTTTTTATTTAAAAAATCTCTTAAATTATCAAACATTTCATTAGATAAGAATTGCATTTTATCAACAATCTCTACAGTTTTATCTTTGAGTTTTTTACTTTTTTTCTTTTTAGGATTTAATTCCTCAAAGCCATTTAGTACTCTAAGAATAATTTCTGTAGCAGCATCTTCAGATTCTACATCTTTGAAAACTTCTTTACTTAATAGATTATCAACAATCTCTAGTGCGATGTTAATGTTATGTGCTTTTTTCATAATTTTGTAATTAATAATGTTTCTTGTTTTAATTTATCTTAATTGATGTGTTTGGAAAGAGGGGGTTCTCCCCTCTTTTTTTATACACTGTTTTGATTTGCAATAATTCTTCTGTTTTCACGTTCAGTTTCTGAATAATCTATTTTGTTTTCTTTCTTTTTGAAAGCAATTGTTTTAATGTTATTCTTCTTTCTAACGTGGTTTGCCATTTTATTGACCACTTCAAAAACGTGATTACATAATTCTTTTTGTAAAGCTTCAATGTTATCTCCATGTTCAACTTCCCAAACTTCTCCGTAATTAATTTTTTGATTTTCAAAATTACCAGTGTTTATTGTTACTGATTGATTGCTTATAATTTCTTTTACTCTCATGATACTAATTCTTTTAAAAATTTATTGTAATGTTTTATTCCGTTAATAACGTAGTCCCAATCATTATCTTCTTGCGCTTCATCTAAGTTTACTATAAAAGCATTTAAAGCTGCTAAAGCTAATTGACCAGATTTTGTGCTTATTTTAGACTCTGTGCCTTCTAATTCATCTTTTACAGTGTGATGAAACTCAAATGCACCAAGCATTGTTCCTAAGGCAAACAACTCCATAAATGTTTTTGGTTCTACGTGATACAAAACAGAAGCCCATATAGAGCTTCTTGATTTACGTACATCACTTGAACTTTTTAATACTTCAAGAAATGAATCTTTTAGTTCATCAATTCTGTTTTCTTTAATGCCTATAGCATCAGATAATAAATCAGACTTTGTGTCTAAATCTAAGTTAGACAACATGTCATCGTACAATTCTTTAAATTTCTTTTCCATAATTAATTTTCTAATAAATCTTTTTGTGTTACTGATTTTAATAAGTCTGTGAGAAAGGCTTTTTCACCACCATTTTTAACCCACTTAACCTCTAACAAATGTTTGATATTTAATAATTCTTTACATGATTTAGTTGTTGAATGACCGTAGCCAAGACCACTAGAAGGCTTACCTTCTAAATAATTTATCCAAGTAGTAAACCCAAACGCTCTGTATAAACCAGGGATACCTATACATGCTATCCTAGAAACGTCTAGCTTTTCTTGCGAAGACTTTAATAAACAAGTAAACCCCTGTTCCATTTCTTTGCATGTTTTTGATAAAGTTACATTGTGTGCAATACACATTCCAACAACTTCTACCGCTAGACCACAGCGCTGTAACATATCTACAGCAACTGTTGTCAAAGCACCCAGCTTGTTAAGCTGTTTCTCTGTATGCCCGCAGGTCACAGAAAAGTTTACACCAAGTCTAATAACATTTTGTTTCTTACCACGTGTCATAGACTGCCAATGCTCAGGGTCACCAGACAAAACTCTATCTATATCTAGCTCTGAACCTGAATCACTAAACTTTCTACGTCTTTTAAATGTTTCAGCACGCTTCATAATATCGTCTATACCATCCATGTTTAACAAAACATTCCTGTACTCTTCTATATGTTTTAGTGTTTTATTAGAACACTCACCGTTTCTAAGAGCATTGTATGTTTCGTCAAGACCCTTGAACTCAGTACCCCAAGTCCAATCATCATCTTCAGATTTTCTAAGATATTGACGGCTAGTAGCATTTTCTTTAGTAGTCTCTACCATGTGAGCCACAGAATCATAGTGCAGTATTTCTGCACCACGAGTTCCTGTAAACTTGCAATAGTCATAAGTAACACCTTCGGGTATTTTCTTCTTTTTATCTAAATGTTCTTTAATCATACCTCTGTTTCTTCTTTTAATAAATCACTTACTTTAACTTTTCTTTTCTCTTCATCAGACCAATCTACAGTTAAACCATTGATAAACTGCTTGACAGTTTTACCTGTGGTTAGTTGTCTTTGAGCAGATACAAAAGCACGAGTAGATATAACTCTACGTATTTTGTTCTTGCTCACCTCTTTTCTTAGACGTGATAATGCTTTATACATAGGTACATATGTGCATATTTCCTTTTCTAGTTTTTCATCATAGTCTACTACGACTTTAGATGCAGAGAATCTGTCAAGAAATGCTGCGTCCATATAGTTTCTGCCTGCATACTCCATAGAGCCATTGCCCCATGTATTACCTGCTACCATACATACAAAGTCTTCATGCCTTTTAGCTGAAGGATTATCTTTTCTGTTTGGTACAGACATAGAGCCATTAGCAAGTGCTGAGTTTACAACCAGCATGGTGTTAGCATCTGCTGCGTCTATCTCGTCAAACAAGAATACGCCACCATTTTCATAACAGTCTACAAAGTCAGACTTTACATATGTGCCGTCAAATAACATACGTCCTAGTAGATGCGCTTCTGATAGACCCGCACTACATGATATATGTTTGAACTGTAGGTTCATAGCTTTAGCTACTTGGTGACACATGTGTGTTTTACCTGAGCCAGATGGGCCTGCAATAAATACTTGACGTTCTATCTGTGCATAATACAGTACGTTACTAAATACTTTATGCTGTCTGCCTTCTATCTTTACGTCTTTACGCTCAGGAATTTTTACAACTGTTGGTTTTAGTTTAGCAATTTCTGCTATAACCTTTGCATTTATCTGCTTGTTGATTAATTCTTCACGCTGACCTTCAAGCATACCTTGAACAGCATTACTAATTACAGCACCTAGGTCAAGACCTAAGTCAATCTTCATTTGGTTTCCTTCCACTTTTTCTTTTTTAGGAGTTAATTGTTTTTCTTCTACTACATCAGCTTCTTCAAACAAGTCTTTAGGTTTTCTATGTTCATCTAACATTTTTGCTACAATAATAGTATCATGATAATCAATAATATAATTTATTAACGTTGATTTTGGTGTTCTATTAACTTGTCCAAAATGTTGTTCACAAGCTCCTTGTACTAGATTAGATGTTCTTGCTACTTTTCTTAGAAAGTCTACGCTTTCTTTATTTAATTCTAATTTTAAATCCATAGTTTTATTTT
>Ga0098055_1001377_pt1 | contig 13266 bp, 8 predicted proteins | sample 17_taG_FD_75107 | JGI IMG/M metagenome (GOLD analysis project Ga0098055, IMG submission 75107) | Marine viral communities from the Subarctic Pacific Ocean - 17_ETSP_OMZ_AT15314 metaG | ecosystem: Environmental > Aquatic > Marine > Oceanic | place: Pacific Ocean | collected 2015-01-18 | reverse complement strand
GGCGGTGCTACCGAAACCAAACTGGTTGCAGTGTCTGGAACTTTTAAAAGTACCGTTACGATAGGTGCACCGAGTCATCGAGTGTGCATGGGCAAAAACTTTTTAGAGTTGGCACCACCAATGGTCACTTCTAGATCTGATACTGTTGCAGTGTATGCTCTGACTTTAAATACTAATACGGGATTGTACACCTTGAAGTATTGGTACATCACGGAAAATGGCATTTCTGAAGCATCTTATTTTAACGAAGAGCCATTTACGTCTACTGCAATTTCTTTTGGTAATAATATTGGAATACTATGCAACGACGGGCACACTGCTACAGAGTGGCGGATTGCCTATTTTTTTGTGAACAATACACAATCAACTTTTGAACAACTCAATTCTGGTTTTCCATTCTACAATAATTTTTTGGAAGTCAATACCCAGATGACTTACATAATGGCACTTCCATTCCGGCACTTTATTGATGTTATTTTGCCTCAGACGGTGAAAGAAATCAAAATTGCGTCCCACTCTGGAGATTCAGGCCAAGTCTACCATTACTACGCAAGTCTGGGTCTTAGAACAGGCAGTAGTCATCCAATCTTTTGTGCCAATGTGATTGAAGATTTGCATACCCGTTTTCCGCGTTCAACCATGTGCACTACGCTATCCCAGTACGTGACGTGCGAAAGTCTTTCCATGGAAGATACGTCCGAGTATGTTGGCAATGATGTGCTCTCGCAATTTGCGTTTGGTAAACGGGATGTTTTTGCGTTGTTTATGTGCAAGTATGCCGACACTTCCACTGTTCCTGCCGAGTATGAACCTCATTACTACTACTACGATTTTGTAACCAATAATCTCACCCAGTTTGGGCACAATACCGATGAATTTTTTCAAGTCTGTTTTGACAATAATAAAGCAAGAAACTGTGTTGACTCTATTGCTTTTAGGACAAACATTCACTCACGTGGATTTGACGTCTTGTTCTTTGTAGACTCTACAGTTTACTTTTTTGATGTTTCTGTAGAACGCGGGACTGCAACCTTTCCAGTGTCAACAGAGACTACTCAAATGAACATTCCGTTTCCGTTTCAAACCACCACGGCAGTGTACTTTAAAGGTTGGAAGGGATTTGCACTGTACAATTCCGTTTTTCCTGGTACCACTGTTTTAAATCTACTTCCTTCATGGGTCGATACACATACAACGTCAAACCTGCCTGTAAGGGTTGCTGTTTCAAACGATGCCGATGACTTTAGAGCCTGGGGCGAATGTCATGTTGCTGAAGCATGCAATGGAGCAACAGTTGGAGATTATGTTAAGTTTCTTCCATTTACGGCTGGGCCTGCGCTGGACGATCCTGACATGATCAAGTTTTACTTTTACGAATATGGCCTTCCCGAAAATGTTACTCTTTTATTGACTGGATGTTTTGGAGGTTGTGCTTTGAGCGAATCACAAGAGAACTCAATAATTTTTGAAAGCAACATTTGGTCAGTCTTTGACGCCAGCGGTGAAGACCGCAACGTTGAGTGGGTGTTTGGTTGTCCTTCCGAAGAGTCCAAAGATGCGGTACCCTTTTTCACCAATGAACCCCTTTCACAAACGTGTGTAAACGACGGCCAAATTTTGGATCGCTTAAACAACGATGCAATTGTTCAGCTCAAGAAATTTAGGCTCGATGAAACTGTGGATCCGGCTTACATGTACTGTTTTTCAGCGGACCGCGTCAGTCTTGGACAGCCGTGTGGACAACAACCCGTTGTGCACGGCACCACACACGATTGCGGAACCAACTCAAACAATTTTCAATGTGTTGCAGATGATGAGATATTCGATTTTTCTACGACCGATACGAATATAACTTCTGAATGCATCAGTATGGCCGGAACTTGTTTTGACGAACTCGAATACATTTTCAGTACTACATCCTCAAGTACGTTCGAAAATTGTAAATCTTCTTGTACGAACTCTAATGACTGTGTTGGGTTTAACCTCAACTCAAACAAGCGGTGTACGTTGGTTTCGGTAACCACTGCTTCTTCAGGTCCTTTTTTTGGTAAACCCTGTGACCCTGGAGTTGTCGGGTATGTCTGTAGACTGTCGTACGACGGCGGTGTTTTAACAACTGACGTTGTGATTGATCCTGGAGCAACTCCAAGCTTTTACACTGACATCAGAGAGGGTGGTGAATTGCTTCAAGAAATCGTTCACGGCAATGACGATCCTTCTTCCATGAGTATGGATCAGTCTGGGCATGAAACACATTTTATTGCCACATTTGATCCCACGTTCTCTGCTACCGGCGGAAAGATTGTGTACACGTGCGGTCAAGATAACGATCCAGTGTCTGTTCTGTTTACACCGCCTGCGGTTGAAGACGATCCGTTTGATAGTGTCACTGTGCAAGAGTGTTACCTTTCTACCGCAAGTTTTCAATCGCACCACGACACCAGGATTGTGCCGGCTGAATCGGGTTACTCCACCTTTTTTGATGCCAGTGATACTGGGTACTACTTTGCTCACGGATTTGATCAAAACAACAAAGAGTTCTTTTACAAGAATTTCAATGATTTGGGAGTCATTCAACTCTCGCAGCCACCGACCCCGGCTTTTTCTGTTCGACTGGATGGCGTTGTACCACTCGAGAATTGGAATATTTACACGCCGTTCAACTTAAACTCGGATCTATCCTTTGCGCCAGTGCCAAGTAATACATTGGACACTGTGCTGGCCACGGCAGAGAGCTCGATTCCGTACGGTGAAAACGATGAAATTAGCAAATCGTTTTGGCATTCAATGTCTCAGGTTCCTGTTGGCGTTTTTATTAACGACATTAGACCCGTCACGGTGAACGATCTTGAAGGCGCTACAGAACAAACAGAGTACTCTTCCAAAGGAAGCCAGTTCATAGATTTTACAAAAAACTTTGCCATGTTCAAAACGTCTGACGATGTTGGTCTAATTAGCGACGTGCTGTGGGGAAGGTTCATGAACTACAAGTCTTTCTTTGCACAGACAACCAAGTATGACGTTCAAGACGAGACAGACTTTTTGCGAAAGTACATTTTTAGCATGACTGAAGCGGTAACCTTTGATCTGTGTCCACACAATCAGTTTGCTGATGATCCAAATTTTGGAAAGGAGTGTGTTATGAATCGCATGACACATCCAGTAATGAATCCTCTTTACACTGAAGTGGTTACTGTAAACGGTAGACGTCTTGCGCTTGGATTTACACCGTATCGAGTAGCACCGTTCATGGGCGTCTATCTGGACTATACTCTTGTCAATAGACGTGACGATAACAACAATGAAAACACCAGGATGATAATGCCTGACGACGACTTTATCCAAGAGCATGGCGGAATAGGGTTTGGGGCGGCATCTACAAGTTCCGACAAACAAGGAGAAGAAAATGTAATCTTTTCGTTTGGTGGATTGGATTACAGTCCGCACAGCAAGTACAGACCATTTGAAAAGCTTCCGTTTGATATGCCTGCTCCGTTGCAGTGGCATCCTGTCTGGGCTCGGATGTCTCAAACGTTTGGGTGCAAAGCCGAGGCATTTAACTGCACGTATACTGATGACTTTTACGACAATGTTGTGCCGCAGACTGATCTTGGCACTGCGCGAAACAAGTTTACCAGCATTAGCCACGTTGTCGGATGGGCGCATAGCCCTGACGAATTTTGGCACTACTATACGCCCCGGCATTTTCAGACGCCATCGTACCGAGAAAGTCACAAATGTGGACAAGGCGATGTGACCATCAACATGGCACTGCTGGACGATGTAGAAAAAACGTCTGGGCCAATCCCAATCCCCAAAACAAAATCTTGCGGCGGAGAAGTCAAAATCAACTTACCATTCACAAAAGACCAAAAGAATGTTGATTTTTCGAGGGAAACCGTAATGTCGGCGTCACAGTTTGACGAATTCAAGTTTTTCATGCTCCCTCGAGTCAACGAAGAAAACAGCCTGCTTCAAGCCCTGTCCTGGATGCAAACGCGAAAGCTTCCGTACTTTAACAAGTTGTGGTCTTCTTTACTGTCACTCGAGTCGTTTGACCCATCCGAGTACAGGAGATCTACAGATAACTTTTTAAGTTTTAGCAAAGAGTGCATCGACGACAGGAACCGTGAAATTCACGAGCACTATGGTCTTGCGGGATTAGGAAAATATCACAACTGCCGCCCTCTAAAAACTGGTACAACTATTATGGCAAAGCATGAAATGGGAGGAGACAGCGAGTGCATTACCAATCAGTGCGCAACTGCGTTAAACAATGACTGTGTTACCGGACTCGACCCAGCCGAATTTACTTCTCGATACTCCAACAAAGGATCATCAAAACAAGTCAACCCTTATGATGAATTTGCAAGTGAAGTAACACTGTCCAGTGACTTTGATTTGTACGACAAAGATAAAATGACTTTGGACAACTACTTCTGGACAGATAGTTACTCTGGTAAAGGCAAGGCTGCCCTCTTAAAACTTGAACACATGGAATCTGACATTGGGTTCTTGTCGCGTGAATGTTTGTTGGGACAGCTGGCTTTAATCAAATACATTGCGCATTTTGATCATCAAGGCACAACCTTTAGCAGCGATTTGCCAGTGTACCAACAAAAATTTTTGCCTGTGGGTGGTGTGGGAGACCACTTTGATTTGGCCAAAGTGTATTCACCGACGTTTTGGCAAGACCAATTCGAGGCCTTTCAGTCGACCGTGAGCCTCGGCACAAACAATTTAAACGTGCGCAGATTTTGCAACGAAAAAACGTACGGCTCGTACGACGGGGATCGACGGCTTGCGTGGACTTCAACTGGTGCTAGCCAGCCCACCATCAACGATCTTAAATCATCGTGGCCCACCAAGAAAAGCAAGTTTAAGTTTCCGTCAACCTTTGCAAGCGGAGCTTTTACCAAGGAACTTCCCACTGAAGATGTTCAGGCTTCAACATGTCCAGAAGAGATGTGTATTGGGCCATACCCTGCTCTGCTTCCACCATTCAAAATGAACTGCGATTTTGTCAACATTGACTCTAAACCCACCCCCCAAACGGATTGGCGCACATGTCCAATGATGCCCAACAAAGAGTTTTTTGAAGAACTGGCAGGCAAAACGGAAGGGGAGACTCCCTTTTTCAAACGCCAAATTTGGAGACCTCCTGCTTTTTGGCACAACAAAGACAATCTGTGGTCTTCCAAGGCGTATAGGTAATCTCTCAACACTCAATCCCCATTTGCGCTGTGCTAACACCTTGTAGATACGACATGGACACGTGGGACACAAACCCTCAACCCATTGACAAAGTGTTTAACAGCTCCGTGGATGGTCTTTCTGCTACTAGTAAGGTAATTGGACGCCTTCAGTGTAAAAGGGTGGGTGCAGTAGCACAGCAAAGCATCGTTAACCCAGATTTGTACTACGTTTGCGGTGGAATCAACTCTGAAGACATTCATGCACTGGGGTGCACGATGTGCGAAGTCTTTGATGTCAACCTTGGAAAGGGTGCTACCATCGATCGAGACTTTAATGATGACAGTTGCAAGGGTCATATTGTGGGGCTCCGCATATCGCAGGGCCTTGGCGAATCTCCCAGCTCGGTGAATTTTGGTTGGGTTCAAGTACAGTACGTCTGTTCCGAGACGATTGCGCCACGGGCGGTGCCGTTGCCCCCTGGAGTGTCTCCCGACAACTTTTATCTACAGATTCCTCAAATTATGCGCACAATCCATTCGATCAAGACATCACCAGTTCCTGCCAGCGAAAGTAAAGAGTACAATTTCGTGCAGGTTGCCCTCAAAAACGATCATGGGACAATGCGATCGTTCCCGATGGGTTCTGCGCGAATACCTGCTAGCGCAGACAAGAAACTTACAATCTATGGAACCCCCGTGTTTTGTTTTCAAGCCGGGGAAGCCACGGCTCTGATCAACATTGATGGAGTGAAAATTACAGTAAACGGCCTGGACGTGTTGGCGACTACTGAACAACATAATGTACGCAAACACCTTAACAGTACTGGATTCGCCTGTGTTGATGGAAACGGCATATCGCAGTCGCTTAATGGTGGAACCCGCACAATGGCATTCTGGAACCCGCTCAAGTTCAATCAAGCCAAAGAGACCCAATTCTCGATTGAATTTATGGCAACAAACGGTTCCAATTACGCTGTGCACACTTACGAGCGCACAGCGTTGATTGACAATCCCGATATGATCAGTGTCTTTGGTGAAATCAGGTGGAGGAACGGAAACATTGGATTCTTTCAAGATCCCGCTCCAACGATTCAATGGGGATGCACTCAAACTGGGACGTCTTATGTGTGCAACGCCGACACAACCTGTACGTCTTCTGTTCCATGCGCCGTCGAGTACTATGACGTTCCAACCACAAACGTCGACGTTTTAGGAGATGCGCAAACTAACATTGCAGCCCAAAAATATGGGTTGTACGGGTACCTAACACCGAGAGAGCGTCTTCATCATGTGGAACAAACCAAATTTGCAAGTTTTCCAGGCGCATTTGTTTTGCAAACAGACGTTTTTGGAAAAAAGGACTGCGACACCGCAAGGAAAGCCTTGACGACTTCTCTCAAGGCAATGATGCTTGTGGACAGACAGGTTCTTGAACGCGTTTCACGGCCACACTTTACAGAGATTGCGCCGACTGTGATTGTCCGGACGAATCAGGCATGCTACGATAACCACACTGTGTGTCACACTTTTGCCAAAGACAACATACAGAGTCCTCCAATCAAAATGTGTACTCACTTTACAGGCTGCAATAAAAACGAGTACGTCGATGTATCATCTGAAGATCCATTGCAGTTCGAGTGCCAGGGATTTACCGCGTGTACACAAAAAGTCAACTCTCGATACACCGAAATGGGACCGCACGCGGGGTTCCGTCCTTCGTGCAAGTTTGTTGAAGCTTGCGCTCAGCCCGGGTAAGCCCCAATCGTACTTTGGAAAAGGCGTGAGCTAACTATCCACAGGTTTTACCGCCACCACGAACCGTTTGATGATGATCTCGGACAGGTTCGGCTAGGAACGTGCACCCCACAAGACACGTGCCCGCAGACATCGTTCACTGCCGACAAGAGCACATCTTTCAAAAACGCGCAATGTATGCAGTTTAGGGATTGCACCGACCAAGAGTACGAGTCGACTTCTGGCACTGGCGACAAAAACCGAGAGTGCACTGCCATTACCGTTTGCGAGGATCAAGGAAAGGATACTCTGACACCAGCAACAGCCACTTCAGACGCTGTGTGCTTTGATATTGTCACAACGTGCCCGTTTGAAAATCAATACTTTGACCAACAAGGCAAAGAATGCAAGGATGCCACGGTGTGTGGTGTTCGTCAGGAAACCAAACAGGACAAAACTGAAACCACGGATCGGCAGTGTGTCAATTTAGAGGCAAGCGATCAGTTCGAGCACTACGCCGCCCCTTCTGACTCCCTTCCCCAGGAATGTTCATTCTATGAAGTGGAAGTTCCCGGCACTGGACTTCAGACAAAATGCCAACCGGACGAGCACGCGTCCCACCGCACCGAAGTGGCGATGATGGCCACAGCATCCTCTGTAGGCTTTATCGCAGCAATTCTCCGGGTTTTCTTCGCATCCTAATGCAGATTTCTACACCTTTATGCATTCCTCACAATAGCGTGTACTCAAAGACGTTGAGCATGGATGCTGGGTTGTCATACCTTCCAAGCGAGTGAGCACGCTTTACCAAATTGCGGCGCACGCACTTACATGGTTTTGCACGACTCAATCTCTGGAATCAGCGTCTGGATTTTGGCTGCACACGTCTTTCCAATGTACCACCCTTTCCCCAACTCAAATGTAAGTCTTCTTGGCAGACCACAACAATCGCACAGCCCGTGCACTTGCGATTGCAACGGCTCCAGATTGGCACCCTCCCAAAGTCGTTCGCGCAAGTCTTCGGCCCGCTGAAGGCAAGAGTCGATCCCGGACGGAAGCACGGCGTTGACCCTATCATAAATGGCGGGCCACAGCCTTAGGCCTGCTTCTGTGTAGCCCTTGATCTGTAAAGTCTTGAGCATGTCCAAAAACCCGCGCACGCGTTCCTGCCCCACAAAGGCGGTGTTGTGTTTGGACGACCATGCGCCTGCAACGTTTGGAAGCACCTCGTTGATTGGTATGGGATTTGGGCCAACAGATCGTTTTGACAGCGCATCGGTATGAACCACATCAAAGTGGTCCGACAAGAACACGCGTCGGTCGTTGCAATCCAGTTCGACCGATCCAGTTTCAGACGGCGTGTCCCAGTCTCCCGGCATTTCGGATGGTTTGTAGAGCCAAAACCCAAAGAGCTCTTTGGTGGCCTCGTTGTACTCGGTGATCAAAAAAAACTCTACAGTGTCAACATCCTTGTCGGCTTCGACCACCACCTCAACAACGTGCCCGGTCAAGTCTTGCACCGGTGGATTGTTGACGCGCTGGGCGCCGGCCACCAGTACTTTGACGGCTTCATGATGAACAGCAGCCAGCGCATCGGGGTGACCCGCTGGAACTATGCGCGCTCCCTGCAACTCTTTGGGGCATTCTTCTTCAAAGATTGTCACGCACGCCTCTATTGACATGCAAAACGGCGACTTTCCTTGTTGGATGATCACGACGCCTTCGGTGATTCTGGATCGGGTGTACTTGCACACCTTTAAATGAGTTGGAATGTGGTCGTTGAGCTCTGCGTACCCCGTGGTGATGGTGATTGCATCATCGGCAGGATTTGCAGCTGGGGAAAAAACATCAAGTGTGGTTCGCTTTGCTACTCCATTGAGAATGTCCCATGAAAACAAAAACTGTTGGAGCATCAGCTTCATGCATTCCGAGTCGCTGATGCACGGTACGTTCATGTGAGTAAGCACCAACTCAATCCGAGCAAAAATTGCCGAAAACTCTACAAAGGTAGCCGGAGGATCTGACGTCTCGCACACATCCACTACAATGTGTTTTGCCAGTTCGTCCATGGACTGCTGGGGTGAAAGTAAAGTTTCGCCCATGCCGGTCTTTATTTTTGACTCTAAAGGAACTACTCTTCATTCTGGTGTCGCTCTTTTCTAAGGTTCCGGCCCACCTCCCGCACAATAATTCTGATTCTGTTCTGTGTGGCAGTGAGCTTTGATAGCAAAGGGGACATCCCGGTAAAGCAGTACGTACATCGGTGACGCTCTGAACAAAGGTACCAATGTAGCAGCTGTTTTGACCTTCTGCTGGTTGTTGCCGTGGCCAGTACACGTCTTCCCCGGCAGTCAGCCTTCTATGATCATCGCCGTGAACTTCATCAATGTAAATGTCCGCAAGCCCCTGCACCACAGTAGGGATGCACACAATTCCTAGTGTGTCGTGGAGGGCGTTGTCTGTCTGAGGGTGGTCTAAGCATCGGCGACGCCACTGTCCTAAGATGTTCACACCTTTGAAGGCTGCATTGCAACGCCCATATAAATGTATTCGTTCGGGACAACAGTGGTTCTAGCATTTTTAGTGTCGTCCCAATAGTGCGGAAGCTCGTGACCACGAAACCTACCACCTGTATCAGACGCTGTCAACAGAGTCGTGGGTGAACCTTACTTTCTAGAGCCCGGTTTAAAGAACACGGGCGTCAGCGGACATGCTCCGGCAACCTGTCCAAACTTCCTCGGTCCAATCGATGCCTGCAATGTTTCAGCAGGCACGCACCGGAGCTTCCATCCCCAAACTTGACGCACCTTCAAATCCTCTAGCACCCCGTCCGTCAAGGGGGAGTATTGTTCCAACGCTGTTGGCATTGACAAGCTTTCCGTACGGTGCCGTTTACTGAGCCCGCCGCCACCCACTGCCCGTTTGCTCATTCTAGCACAGTAATTTTGGAAACTGCAAACCCGTACAATCAGCTTTATAGTGGGGATGGGATCAAATACTCGGTGGCTGCGCTCGCCTGTTTTGCCGTGGTGTGTGTGAGCATTTCTGATATTGTTAACAACGCGGTACAAACGGTGCTCTTAATAGTTTCAAGTATTGTGGCCTCGTATATTGCGTGGCAAATTCCGACCAGTATTTCATCGCTCTTGTTTGTTGGACTACTAGTGCCCGCAATCAGCAATGGCCGAGTTCGGTAGCACTGGTCAAACGGACCGCATCTCTGGGATCATCACCCAACAAATGACACAGGTAGGCCCAATAAATTGTTAGTTCGCCTGATCAAACGCTGTGTATTTTATTGATTCCTGCCCAGGTATCGGACATTTTTGAGCGGTCGCACACCATTCGCACCTCGTGCGATATCCTACACAACAGCGTTGCCGATCCCGGCTTTGTGGGCAAAAACAAGTTGGCGGCCACCCACTTTGTCAGGGACGCGATTCGGTAAAAACAACCGCCTTCCAAACCACGATAACCATCATCTTACTCTGCCACAGGAACCTTTTCTTGTATGGGTTTTTCATCTATCGAGTGACCCGGAAACGTTCGTCGGAAAGTCAAGTCCAGGACATCAATTCGGTCGACCACTCAAAGGTGACGCTAGAGTTTAAAAACACTGAGTGGGTTCCAATCCTACGAGATGAAGCACAGGAGGGCTCTAAGCGTGTTCGAATGATGATGTGGCGGCGTCCGTCGCTCGACTTTGGTCTCGATTCTCCTGCCTTTGCGGGCCTCATTCCTGCCGAGCGGCTGGAACAGTTGCTGTCCAACATTCGGGTTCGGGATTCGCTCAACTCTAAACGTGCGCTCTATACGGCGCTCGAAGAGTTGCAGAGCACGTCGAGTGGAAAGCCGTGGTTTTCAGGCGCTGCTAATCAGGGGTACACTGGGCTGTACGGCTTTGGTGCAACACAGGCAAGTTGTTTGACGGCTCCCATCTTTATTGTCGGATTGTTGTACTGACACTGTTGCAGGAGCTTGATGTCGACGAACTCATTGCTAACCGGGAGGAGATGCACACTCGACTCGGTTCAATGACACGGGCGATCCAGTCCCAAAATTTTGCTGGAATGCCGGCAGGGGCATCGTTTCAGTCGTTGCTGCCTGCAATCGAAGATTCGGAGCACCAAGAGTTTTTGGTCACTGATGGATCCAAGGTAAGCTGCGCCGTTTGGTTGGTCTCTTCGTTGGCGGACTAAATGATTTTGGTAGGGTCTTTTTCAAGCAGCGCACCTTGCCGGCGAAAATGATTTGCGCGGCATCATCCGTACGTACCAGATTGACACGTACACGGCCACTGGCACTCCGCCTCAGGCAGCTGGTGTCAACTCCAACACGGAACGGGTACGTTAATTTCACTACACGCTTTCCCCTCCAGAATCGACAGCCTTACAGCTTGTGTTGACCCATTGTGCAGGTGGCGGGATCAGAGCGCATCACCAACTTTGCGCTCGACAGTTTTGATCATCGCAGCAAAGAGTTGAGGCGAATCCTGAACCCCGTTCTTTCCGAACTGTTTGACGTAGAGTTTGACGAGCGTCTTGAAATTTCAAAGTTGACTCGCCTCATGCCAATCCTGACGGACGAAGCTGCTATGCGGCTTTCTGCTCGAGCCTACACCATTGCCGAGGAAGACATTGATGCGGACCGACTCAAGATGATGCGGGATTCTCTTTTACAAGTTTCTGCCCCAAAACAACAATCGGTGGGACAAGCAGCAGTCCGGAAGAATGAGGTGCGCCAAGTGCCTACTCCACTGCGTTGCCGAGTCTGATTCACAGTCCACAGGGAAACACCAACGCCGAGACGGACGATGTTACAAAAGAAATGAAGGCAGAGGACAAGAGCGCCAAAGAGGCAGAATCATAGACACCCCCTTATTTTATAATTGGACAGCTTTATGCTATTAGAACCTGGCACTTGTACCAGACCCTGGGCCCTTTTCGCTCGTGTTGACCCGTTGATACTTGCCACAGCACTGAAACGGAATCAAATAATAGATCATTGCGCTGCCAAGTAGGATACAGGTCATCAGGCTGATGATGAATGGCACAAACTGATCGGCTTCGGTTTCGCCACTGTCGGGGGTGGTGGTGGTTGGGACTACAGTGGTGGTGGTGATTGGACTTCTGAGCTGAATCGAGTTGGACGAACGCGTCGTCAATCCAAAGTAAAAGGTCGAAAGCAACGGAATCTGTGGATGGCGTGAACCACTGCGCGCGTGTGTCTGGCGGCAATGCATACCTTGGCCCAGAACGAAAGCACCGAAAACATGACTTCTTGATTAAACCGCAAATTTTCACGGTTTTCTCCCTGACTGTTCCTTTCTTTGAAGGTGTAGTAAAACTGCACCACCGCAAAGGACGAGAACGTGACACCAATAAAAAACACAAAGATGTTGACCACTGCTGGAGCATCGCTTTCTTGGACTCCCAGCCCAAACACGTAGCCCTGCAAAAAGAAAAAGAAAAAGTATACCAGGCTCGAAAAGCCAAGGATTGACAGTGCAGAACCAAACTGGTTTGAAGCACGGGCCACGTCGCTGCTGTAACCAGACAGAATGACGAGGACCTGGATAAATGCTGCAAAGGTCATAGTCCTCAGATCGGGCGGTGCCACAAACAAAATGTCCAGCACAACAATCATCAAGCTTGAGCTAATTGCGTAGTCCAACCATCTAAACTGTGGGCACGTTAGACAAGCCCTCGGGAGTGTAATGACTATTGGGACTTGCGTAATTGATGCCCCGCTTCACCGCTTTGTCGTACTCGTTGTACTTGTCGTCGGATGCGTAGCTCAGTGTGGCGTACAAGTGGTGCAACCCCGACACGATGCTAAAAAACGGCACCAACATCGTGGTGTGAAAGTCTCCAATGTTTTTGCTTGCAAGACTAATCGAGCAAGGCGAGTCTTCGTTGCAGGACCCAATGTCGTTTACATTCCAAACGTTGTAGACCAGGTTGACGTTGATGACCCAAGATTCATTCGTAGCGGTGAGCACCAACATGACCAGCGCAAAGCACAGGTGTAACGAGGCCAGAATGAGTTGCCACATTTTAAAGTCGTGCAGTGTCCACTCGTTGGCAAAAGCATAGCCCACGCACAAGAGTGTGACCCCGGAGGGGATGCCGACCAACACGCCAACGTCAAGCGCAGACATCGTTTGTGTATTGAGTTGCGCCATTAATAGCACGGCTCCTACTCGTTCACCCACTCGATGTGTGCTCCCGAGGCCAAAAAGTACACGAGCGCCCCCACCACCTCGCGCGACAGTTCCCGTCTGAACCCGACCATGTACCTCCGCAGCTGTGATTTGTCGGAAGGAGTTGCTTTGCGC
>Ga0098055_1001371_pt1 | contig 13296 bp, 16 predicted proteins | sample 17_taG_FD_75107 | JGI IMG/M metagenome (GOLD analysis project Ga0098055, IMG submission 75107) | Marine viral communities from the Subarctic Pacific Ocean - 17_ETSP_OMZ_AT15314 metaG | ecosystem: Environmental > Aquatic > Marine > Oceanic | place: Pacific Ocean | collected 2015-01-18 | reverse complement strand
TTTTATGGGTTAATTGTTAACACAGATGACGACAATGACGTATTGGATGTGTGGGTTATGCAAGCAGAATATAAGTCTCTGTGTGTTGTTACCCAAGTGGATTGCCAAGACGTAGAAGGAACTGGAGACGAACAGATTGTAGTTTGTACTCGTGAAATCTATGTTGATGCTGATTATACCAGTGAGGATTGTGGAACTGATTCTGGAGGAAACCCTGTGTCTATTACAGGCGGTGGAACCTGCGGAACCGGCGTTTTATGTGAGGAATAAATAAATGGGAAAAGTACTAAATTGTGGATGTTCAAGTGACACCAACTGCTGTTGTGTTCCAAGGGTTATACTTAACTGGACAGGCTGTAAGGATATGGAAGACCACTTTAATCAGTCTACCTATAACCTTCAGGATATGACAGGTTCGGGATGTGCCCCATGCGACACCGGGTGTGAAAACACACAGGGGTGGCGTATTATTAGTCTTGGTAGTGGAGGTGCCCCTGGTAGTGGTGGCTGTGGAGAATGGGATTACGTAATGAAGGTAATCGAAACAGGAGACGTTATTTCTGTCTCTGGGGATTGCTATTTTGAAAGATGTTGTGCTTCATCTGGGAATAACAATTTCTGCCCTAGTGGAGAATGTGAGGGAATTAACGACATTGATTTTCAGTTACAGTTTGGTTGTAACGATGTCTGGCCTGACCCCACTAGTATATCTAAGACCCAATGGGAAGACGACTGTGAAACATGTGGTGGTGCCAGTGCTTGTGTAAGCGGGGTTGATGGGTGTAGTACATGTACTGACTACAACCTAAACCTAAATATGTCTAGCCCCCCAGTGGATTGTGACTGCTTTGATGATGTTGACCTATCCATTGAGCAAAATGGTGATAACTGCACATGGGGAGACGAAACCAGCATGGGATTTACTGGTGTTTGCTTTGGAGATTATGTAACAACAATCTCTTGCGATGGAACAGACTGGATACTAGATTTAGAAGCTAGTAGTATGTGTAGCGGTGCATGTTTAGAAACATGGACTGCAAACTTAGGACCGGGCAATGGAGATTGTCCACCAACCGGAACATTTACGCTAACAACCAGCGGAGGAAGCTGTGCTTCGGACGAGGACATTATTGCAGTATTAACGGAGATTTAATCATGAAGGTTTTTATCAGCGTATCTCATCACACTTGCTTGCTAGAAAAGCAACTAGAACTAATCAAGAAAAATATCTCAGAGGATATTGAGGTGGTTCTTATAGTAGGTCCATATGGTAGTAACAACATGACCTGTAGTGGGAATAGAGTTATCACCCCAGAAGTCGCGGACAAGCTAGGTGTAGAATTAATTTCGGCACCCGGTGTTCTATCTGGAGTAAAACCCGGTAAGAGGTATCAAGCTTTCTTAACTTGGTTCCTAGAAGAAGTTTTAACGCCCGAAGAAGGCCTCTGTTTATATTTACACTCTGACTGCCTTCCTGTACGACCTATGAATATTGAAGACTTAATGGACGGCAAAGACATGGCTAGTCGAGTAATTAATATTCCCAACAGAGAGGGGTTAGATTATGTGTACCCCACCTGGATGTTAATAGACATGTCCAAAAAACCTAATTTCCACGATGTAGACTTTTCTAAGATGACCAATATGCTAGTTGATGAAGGCAAATGGAAAGAGGTAACGCATAAAGGATGGGGCGTTATTCGAATGAAGATTGCTGATATGGAAGAACAAATGGGTGACACCTTCGGCTATACAGACAACTTGGGGTTTGAATGGTGTACACCAGGATGGTTACATATTGATAAAATAACTTCAGTTAACGAAAAAACTTGGGACAAAAAGATTGAGGTATTAAATAGAATATTTGATACTGAATTTGTTGAACTAGTAGAAGAGACGCCTAACTTACCAGACCCAGGAATGAAGAGGTTAGAGCCGAAAGAGGAGCCTCGTATTCCAGGTAAGATGGGAGCCATACGAGTCAAAGACCCAGGTCATGGACCTAGTCTCTTCAGACGCCTTGGGAACTTAAGCAAGGCTGTGGTTAAACACGTATCGTCTGGAATGAAACAGGTTACCGCAGAACAGTATAAAGAAAGACTAATAGTCTGTAGCGATTGCTCATTTCATAACAATGCTATATGTGCCCACGCTAATTGTGGATGTTTCCTATCAAAGAAAGCTTGGTGGGAAAGCGAAAAATGCCCCCTGGAAAATGAAGAATTCCCAGAGGGCAAATGGCCTAAGCTAGATATTGTGTCAAAACCTGACGAAGAAAAACTATTTGACTAGTCCTGCTTCTCAACTTCCTTCCACTTGTACCAACCGCTATCAGGTAGGTAACCAAAATCAGTGCATTTCTCCTGTTGGGAAATACGCTTGGCTTGTTCTCCTTTGGACAATTGAGCCCATCGAACCTTAGGGTAGAGACTTCCACCCTTCTTTGCCTGACCAAATGGTAGTCGGGCACCACACTGTCCGAAGTTTTGACAGTGAAGTTCGTAGTACTTGTTATCTTCTGAATCCTGACGGACTACATAACGAAGTTTTGTGCTTTTGCAACAACCGCATTGGTCGATACTAAAGACTTCTTGCATACTTGCAACACCTTCAAAAATGTCAACCTCTTGGTCTCCATCAACTTCACAAATGGCGTTAGCACTTACCTTCAATTTCAATTTTAACATCTTCTCTTATTCTCCTGAAAGTTCTTTTTCAAAAACGGTTTTATTGGCATCCCTCCAGCTTTCGCTGTAAGCACCCAATCCTTTTGGTTTCTTGGAAACATCTCGTTGCACGCTATTTAGATGCTTAATCATTTTGATAGCGGCATTCCCACTAATCTGCTCCAAGTATTTATAATGTGCCTTTCCAGCATTGATGTATTCCAAAACACTGATATTGAGTCTCTTACAAAGCATGTCAATAACATTAACTTGTTCTGGGGCAATAGCTGAATTGTCAACTTCAAAGTCTTCATGGGCCTCTTCTGCGGCTTTAGACTTTTCTTCAGCGGCTAGTACACGACTAAGGCCGAGAAGCTTTCTGTATGCCCTACCCTCTGCCCTTGTAGAGGCAGTTGCAGGGGCGTGGTTCACAAATGGGTGGTCTGTATTCTGACGACCGCAATCTGCAATCTCTTCCTCAATAAGGATTTCTCCGTAAGCAGGGTGAGCAGGATTGGCTACCTTAACCCTGATTCTCCTGCCAACCGTAGCTGTTCCATTGTTCTCTCGTACACCAGGGGTTACATGAACAATTTCCCTACTAAGAATGGGACCGATTAGCTCTCCCACTACACGTCGTAGGGCATCACAAACAGGGCTAGTTCCATCCTCTAATTCGTCTTCCTCAAACTGACGAAAGACATAATCACTCCACTGAGCAGAGTTAAACGGAGGAGGGACTTCTTCTTCTGCATCGGCTTCCTCAATAGGGTCACCACAGACCTTAATTTCCTCTGTTACTTCCTCAGCGTCTTCAAACAAGTCTGTCAACTCGTCCCCCTCCTCAGCCGCATGAACCTCAGCAATTTCTTCTGCGGAAACATCGACAGAGACCACCTCTTCGGCTTTACCTGATTCTTCTAAAGTCTTGTTATCTTCCAAAATCATATTAACTAAAGCTTTCTTGTTTAGAGGCTTACCTTCAGAATCCTTCAGGTCTTCTGGAGCGTAGTTGTAGGGCTCTTTTGACAGAATGTCACGAATATCACCTACGGACGTTTGCTCGTAACCATGTTTACTCATTCAACTTCTCTCTTGCTAGTGTTCTCGACTTCAATTTCAATAAAGCTATCCGCTTTGTTCTTAGGAGGATTCAGCTTAATACGCTCAAGGACTGGCTCAAGGGCTTCCCAAATCTGCCACATGTCATTGATAGACACATTTCGCTTGACTTGCTTCACACGAACCACACGAAAACCATGGTGAAGTACCAATCCGTTTTTCTCGTTGTCGGACTTAATAGTCTTCTGTAGTGCTTCCTGTCCCCAAATAGGGAGGAAGTGAGAAGGACCATCTATCTCAATAACCGTAGTTATTTCTGGTAGATAAATATCAATCTCTAAGTTGTGGTTAGCAATGAGTCCTGTCTTATGACATTCTAGCACATAACCCGCCTCTGTCAAGCGTTCTTGGACGAATTTCTCCAATTTTGAGCCTGTTTTTGCGGTTTCTCGAACAGCCGCGATAGCCTTCTCTCGGATGTCCCGAATCTCTGCTTCGCTCTTATTGTTCCATTGTTCCCGGCTAACTTCTGCTCGACGAGCCCGTTCTTTATCTGTGATGTTTTCCCAGGACTCAGCAACAGAAGCACTAATGGCTCGCTTAACCGTGTCAGGTCGCACTGTACCCTCTGTGGGATGCTTGTGGCGACCGCTTTTTAATGCGACACTCTGTGCAGCACTTTTATCCCTGAGGCCTCTATCGCCCTTCAGGAGAGCCCTGCGGATTTTATTGGCGTAAGTGCCTAGTTCTTTGGCAATGTCACCAATACTACGCTCTTGCTCCCAGTATTGACCTTCTAACCACTCTAGGTCTTCAATCAGTTCTTTCTTATCTTTCGACATCTTGTTTCTCCTTATTTACAAACTCAAGTAATGAGTCTACACTGAAATCTGGAATAATGGCATCAGGAACCCTATTAAAGCAATTCGTGATTAAATCAGAGTGGCTTTCGCAACGAGCGATAAGTGTAATGTCCCTGTCAAGGTAGAACTTATTGTATACGTCATACCTTCGGGGTTGCATCCTGAGCCATTCTAAGTCCCAGACATAAAAAATTCGTTTACTTAGAGCCGGAAAGGATTTCATCTTTACTAGCGTCGATAGTGACGTAGCAACTCCTATTCCATGCTGTCCCCAACCCTCTGCAATTTGCATTAGAGCAAAGTTCGGTGGGATTGGTGGTCTTTCGAGGTTTTCATAAAAGACGATAGGAGCAATGTCATTATGCTCGTCAATCCGTCTCTTAATGTTTTTCAACATACTGTATGAAAGCTGTGAGGCCCCCAGGTTGTTGACATAAAAATTAAGGGTAGTTACTTCCATTCTGTGAATCCTATTGGTAAATCGACGTGACACTGGTGAATGTCGCATGTGTCGATAGAGTCATAATCTAGTATCTGACCTCTGTTATAGGCTTTAGCCAAAGAGGCAATGTCAGCTTTATTGGTTCCAATTTTGGTGTGACTTCTTGCACTAACCCGATTGAGTACAATATTGGTAACAATGCTATGTTCGTAACAAACATATCTATCTGGGCAAACCCCAAGGTCGGCAGATATTTGTTGAACAATCTCTCCTTCAATATCGTTAACAGAACGACTAGGAGATTTCCAATCAACTCTGTCGGCATACTTAAGAACAACCTCTTTTCTACAGATGTTTCCGTCCACAGAAAACGGCCATCCAAAATGACCTATTTTACTAGCCCATTTAATCCCCATGTTGTCACTACTTGAAACGTCTGCTCCTTCTCTCAAAGAGAAATGCATAAAGTCTTCATCATTACACCCAGTAAACTCAGGTCTTCGTAGAACCTTACTAGATAAAGGGCCATCATGAGTAATATTCCTTCCTAGTCTCGTAGAGAACCCAATCACGTTGGGTGCGTTAGCATACTTCTCCACTAGGTCTAGCTTAATAAGAGGACGAAACATGACATTGTCATCAACAAAGTACGACACAAGGTTGTCGGCCTTACGGGTTTCTTCCCACACTAGATTAAACATATTAACCACAGGAGGTTTTTGTTCAATAAAGTTAGCATTAGGAAATCTCTTTTTTACTATTTCATATGCTGTTGCATGGGGACCAACCTCTGTTCTGTAAATGACAGTGGGGTCAAACACACCAGGGGCGTTCCTGTTTAAACTCTCCAATAAAAGATGTAGTTGACATGCTCGATTATAGGAAAGTATAATGGCTTTTATCATTGTTGCTTTCTCCACCACTGAAGGGTTTCTCGTAGCCCAAACTCAAAGTCTGTAGTTGACCACCAGTCAAATTTTTCCTTAGCCTTGTATGTATCAAGACACCGTCTTGGTTGTCCGTCTGGCTTTGTTGGGTCATAGACAATTTGTCCAGTATACCCTACTACGTTCTTAATCTTATCAGCTAGTTTAGCAATAGTAATTTCATTGCAAGTTCCTAGGTTTATAGGCTGAGGGTCGTTGTGTTTCTCCATGGCGTCAACAATGCCTCTTGCTGCATCCTTGACATAGAGAAACTCTCGACTCGCTGACCCAGTACCCCACAGGCTAACCGATTCGTCATTGTTCACCCTGGCTGTTTCAAACTTACGAATTAATGCAGGAATAACATGACTAGACTCAAGGTCGAAGTTATCTTCTGGTCCATACAGGTTAACAGGAAGTAGATTAACACCATTAAAGCCGTATTGCTTGCTGTAAGCAATTACTAGCTCCATCAGGGTTTTCTTAGCAATCCCATAAGGGGCATTAGTTTCCTCTGGGTAACCATTCCATAGGTCTTCCTCTCTAAAAGGCACAGGGGCAAACTTAGGATAAGAACATACAGTTCCCACCATTACAAACTTGCTTTTTGTAGTACTCCTGTTCGTTCGCAGGGCCTCAATCAAGTTCATCCCCATAGCTAGGTTTTCGTACATAAACCTACCGGGGTTATCTGCGTTAGCACCGATACCTCCTACTGTTGCAGCTAAGTGAATAGTCGCAACAGGGTTGTATTCATGCAAGAAGCTATGTATGTTATTGGCTGTGTTATCTCGGTATGCCGGGGTTAGCAAGTCTAAGTAATCCCATGTTACATTGTCTATTACAGGATAAGCCTTCTTGTTTTTATAGTTTGCGTAAGTACCAATGATATTCCCATACCCACGACTAGACAACTCGCGTAACACAAACTTCCCTAGGAACCCACTCGCCCCCGTAACAACAACAGGGTTATTTTTCGAAATCATAAATACGCTCCTTTACCAACTTGTCCTTTTCATTGTAGCACGTTTCTGTTTCTAACCCGAATGCAGTTAAAACCTGGATAGCTCTATCAAAATATGTATGATTTGACATCACCGTATCGAAGGGTTTTATTACAGCATCAGTTAGGTCATGATTCTGCACGTACATACGAACAAGGTCTTGAAAATGGTCGGGGTCGTCAGCAATAACCATTTCGTGATTATAAAAAACATCCTCTTCTAGGGAGGCAATCTTGTCGGAGATACAGAAGGCACCACTCGCTGCCAACTTAAACACCCGTTCGTTTACCTCAAACCCAAACTCGTTGGCGTGAGGCTCACTGACATTTGGACAGATTAGAGCCGAAGAGAACAGTTGTCTTACAATCTCGTCACTAGCACTTCCTAGCCACTGTGGAACAGGCCAGCCAGAATTACCGAAAATCTTGACATTGTAGTCACCATTACAAAGCGGGACAATATACTTATCAAGGTTTACAGCTTTGTAAGGCCAGTAGCCACCCACAAATCCTATTTCACACGATAGGTCATTACTATATTCAACTGGCTTATCATGATAAAGACAGGCAGCAGGCATAATACCTAACACTGGAGCAATCTCAGCCCAACCCTCTAGGGTTCCCTCTAGTCGATTAGGATGGTATAATCCATACACAAAGCTTTGCGTATTAACAACACCCATAATCTCCTTAACCATAGCCTTCTCTTCGGCTGTAGCAATGTGAACAGGGTATTGTTCTTTAGGAATCCCAGCTTTCTCATGAAAAGAAGCAAGGTCTGAATCCATACTACCCCAGTTTCCAACCTTAATGGCAACGTGGGTATCAGGACGCTCCTTCAAACATTTCAGGGTTGCGTTCGTACATGTCTGGTTAGTTAAGAATACAATGTCAGGGTCTACTTCGTCAAACGCATCAAATGCTGGTTTGTCAGTAGGCCACCAATGCCATTCATAACCGATGTTTTCAAACACCTCTTTCCATCCACGCATAATGTAGTTTAACGCCCCATGCGGAGGGCTACATAAAATTTTCAACGTTTGTTCCTCGCTTTTGCTTCCTGTACCGCACCACTAATATCAGGGTGGGCATCGTCCCATACTTCGTAATTCCATGAACCGTCTGGTGCATAAATCCTAGCACTAAGAACATCAGCAGTTGATATACTGTGAGTAATCTTGTTAATCTTATAGCTAATATCCATGCTCTCGGCCCAGTTAATCATTCCTTTTTGTAGCTCTTTTTCGTGAGCGTCAGAATCCTCGAATGAGCCATTCAGAATTGCCTTTGTAGGCCTGACAAATCTCTTTCCACCTTGGATTTCGATTGTACAGCTTTTCGGACCAGTTACCTTTATCTCATAAACCGCATTGACGGTCTCTATGAGGATAACTGTGTTTCTTTGCATCTTTGTTATGTCAATCATACTGTTTACCATATTGTACCACCCAAACTATTAAATTGTCAAGGGAATTTTTCGAGCGACCTCAATATCCTTCGGATTGTCTATGTCGCACACAATCGCTTTCTCAGGTGTGAGAATTTTGAATTTACCATTTTTGCTTATGATATGGTTTAAAGCCTCAAAAGCAAACCATTTGTTATTTTCTTCATTAAAACATGTGTTTCTTAACAGCTTTAATTCCTTGTCTTTAAACAGAGCTATTTGAGACCACTTATCTTCTAGTCCATATGCTAGGTTTATAACTTTACCGCCTTGTGTTATTAAACCAACCTCGTCATTCGTCATTCCTTCGGCGGTTACAATCGAAGAGTTTTTGCAGTCAGCAAGGCTTTGAAGGACGACTTTGTTGTAAACCAAGTCTCCATTACAGACAACCACGGCCTTTGCGTTGGTGGCGTAGAGCCCCAGGCCGATACTGAAGGCGACGTTTGTTGTTTCGTGTAGGGGATTAAGTACCATCCTGACATCATAATTATCTAACGCCTTTCTCATTTTAGTAGAGTCGAAACCAACAGGAATAATGATTTCAGCAGCAGGGAACACTTCCCAAATTAACCGTATCTGCCGTTCAATAATTGTCATACCATTAACAGTTATCAAAGCCTTCGGTCCATAGGACTTCATCCTTGTACCCGCCCCAGCACAGGGGAGGATAAAGGCTAAACCATTAGCTGAGCCAAGTCCATTTTTGGCTGGTGCAATATGTCGGGCAGCATTATTGGGCATGTTTTACCCTATGTATTTTCTGACGGATTCTCATCCAGTTTTGATTCCAGATTTCCTTATCTACAATATCACTAGCATTTTGACCAGTAACACTATAGACATGCAAAGCCTCAGGAACATGAATAGCAACAAAGTCCTGGGTAATACGCAGAGCTAAGTCCCAATCCTCAGCGGTTCTCATTTCTTCATCATAAAGACCTATCTTTTGCAAGGCGGCTTTGTTAAGCAATGGGGTGTTAGAGGTAATGCATTCTCTTTCAATTCTGGAACGATTGTAGGGCTCACGATATTCATAAACCTCATTGCCAGTCTTGTCGTTGTGGATAATAGCATCATTATAAACCAACCCAATTATGTCAGGGTCATAACTCATAACCTCTACGGTCTTCTCCAACTTAGTAGGCATGTAGTAATCGTCAGCGTCGAGGATAGCAAAGTAATCGGTATCCTCCCATGCTGCTTTAATTAGGCGATTCCTGGCTGGTGAGGGACCATCCCCTTTATCTACTTTAAAGATATGTACTGGCATACCATCTATATGGCCGATAAGATGACCGCCATCAGCAGTAAGAACGTCATCGTCATAAAAGGCAGGAGAGGTTAACACATCCAAGGTATCATCCTCAGACCCTTCATCAGACACGAATACCCGTTTGTTGGCATAGGTCTGTTCGGCTATACTCTTGATAGCCCTCATAACTGTCTTGCCATGATTATGACAAGGGATTATGACTGTAACGAGTGGACTGTTCTTATCAGATTCGGACATTCCTGTGCCTCCGCGATTCTCTTGAGTTTTTCGATATAGCTATCATTGGTGAATCCACCAACTAGCTTATGTAGTCGTACCTGAGAAAATAACCCCTGTTCTTCATTTTCGTGAACCATCAGGATTCTCTCTAGGTTCTTATTAAGTGCATCATCAATTGATTGGACATACTCAGTTTCAATTAGGTTGTCAACGTAAGTGAACATGTAGTACACGGTTGACGCCTTCTTTACCGCAATGTCAATGCACTGATGCATCAATTCCTTAATTTGCGTGTGGTGAGTACCCTGTAAGATAAACTCCATTTGCCATGTGAAAGGAAGACCCTCTTTATATTCATGCTGAATATTGTGAAGGAAGTTGATAGGCATTAGTTCACGAGAACAATTCATGAAGATAACATGAGTAAAAGGGTGTTTCTTAAGGTGTTCGATATGAGCCTTAACAGCGTCCCACTCTGTTCCACCAGGAATGAAAACAATTAAGGTTGTATTCCTTCCTACCTTAACTTCGTCAGTAGCCAACTGCATTAACTCTTCTAGTCCAAACCCCTCGTCTAGTGGCCTGTCCTGCAATGTAGATTGCGTATCAATCCACTTTTGCTCACGTTGGGTAGTACAGATACGCCCACCAATGATATTGAAGGTGGTAGTAGAGTCAAGTTCCTTCCCAGTATCAGGCTCAATGTCTACTTCTTCAGCCTGCTTAATTTCTGTGTCGATAGCCTTGAACTGGTCGAGACGCCCCATAAAACAACCAGTTTGAACACGAGTGGTATCGTCTTCGTCATAGGCAGCAAATATGCAGTTTTTACAAATAGTGACAACCTGTGTATCAGCATCCTTATCCTCGCCGTCATCACTACGCTCAATAAGCTTATTTAGTTCTTGCTCATTTAGAATAGGCTGAGACTCGCCTTCTTTTATAAACTTGCCGCTCATGGTCGTCGTGCCTCCACTGTAGCGTCGAATCCATTGATTCGCTTCTTGATAATTTCTAGTCCATGTGCCACAGAAAGATATTCTGCAAAACCGTGAGTAGTAAAACTACAGGTCTTGACAAGTGTTTTGTTCTCTTGTTGACCATGAAGGAATTCATTGAACTCAGTCAGTGGTGTATTAAAAGCAACAAACTCCTTGGCAATTTCGTAACAGTCCATGAAGTTAACAACTAGCGTCCCCCCATGCCTTAGTTTCTTAACCCAGTGGTCAACTACGTCGTCAATCTGTGTTCGGGGAATGTACTCAACTACACCATGGAGAGCAAGGATAGAAGTAGCCTCAGCGTCTTCAACCCACTCGTCTAGGTTCTTCCAGTCACCCCTGATTAGTTTAGGGTTATCTTCTGCCAACGGGTCAATGTTGATATGCCCGCTCATATAGTCGCCTTGACCATATAATAGATTAATTTTAGTCATCTAAGAATGTACTTTCTTGTAGGTAGAGGGCATGGTTAAAGATTTCATTCCACCCGCTAATGAATGAATCTAGTCCAAAGTGTTCTTCAATAGTTTTTCTTGCAGCAGCACCTAATCGGTTTGCTAGTTCGTCATCTTCAAGTAATTGTTTGGTATACTTCCTTAGTTCGTCAGGGTCATTACTAATCAGACCGTTGACGTTATGCTCAATAATCTCGGGAATCATGCAGGTAGCGGTTGTCACTACTGCACAACCAGAAGACATCGCCTCTAGCAAAGCGGTAGGAACAGGCGAGATTGTCGAGGTGTTCAAAAAGACTCGCGTCATGCGGTAGTCCGCAGGTAGGTCCGGTGAGGGATTAGATAGTCCAGGGGTAGAGCCGAAAACCTTGATGGGTATATCTGCGTTCGGGTATTTTGTAATGTGTTGCCATAGCTTAAACCCACAACACCAATCCCTGTTTACCCAGTCATTAACTACAGAAAGGGCAGATTTATCTCTTTCAGAAGGAGGAAGACTAGGAGAGGGACAGAACTGTTCTGTATCAATACCATGGTGAATTACCTCGGCCTCGTCTGGACCCCACCCCCAGCGGTCTCGGCTATACTCAGAGATGAATACATTCACGTCACCTTTCATGCGTGCCAGTGGAACAAGCTGTTCTTGCCCCCATTCTTGGCGTGGTAGCGTATGCTCCAGACTAACCATAGGACACCCAATCTGAGGGGCTAGTTGTACTGCGGTCTGAAACTGACCAAATTTGTGTTGACTCAACACTAGGTCTATGTCAATATGCATAGGTAGCTGACGAGCCTGACGATTCGGATTGAGAATCTGATAGTTATCAGGAATAGGTGCATAGTCTTCTACCCAAGGCTTTGTTGTTCCTGGCACTTGCCAAGCATAGAAATTATGGCCTGTCTTAGCCAGATTGGTCTCGTATCGCTCATGGGTGGGAAATGTTAGAATATTTAACGGTTCCCCTTCACGTCGCCGTGACCTTCGTAGTGTATTGATAATAGGTGACGGCATTTTTATTCTCCAGGGATAATCAACCCACGACGGGTTTCTTTAAACTTGTTCTTGATAACCATTTCTTCTTCTGAGTCTTTGGTTGTTGGTACACCCGCAGAGTCTACCTCAACAAAATCATACTTCTCGGGGTCTAGCTCATTACCAAAGTACATTTCTTCAACTTCTGGAATAGCAGTCTTATTGCGTCCAATATCCTCAAGTAGAATACCTTGCTGGTGGTCCACTTCATGTTGGAACGCGATACAGGTGATAGGATGAACAACCATAGGAAGAGTGAATTCTTTTGCTTCCATGCCGTTCCAAAAGTGTCCAGATACATTTATGTGGCGATAACGGGGAACTGTCCATGTATACCCAGGTAATGACAAACACCCCTCCTCGACTTCTCCCTTTTTCCCATTGGAGGTATAAGTCGTATTAATGAATGTAACCATGTCCACCATACTGAATGGCTTGAATTTAAACTTTATGAGGCTAAAGTCTACAATGAACATGTTGTATTCATAACCGATTTGAACAGCGGACAGGCCAATGGCAGGACCGTGTTCTCGAATACCTTCAATTAATTCCTTTGAGATACGGCTGATTAAAGTCGTATCAAACAAATCAACGTCTTGTCCTAGGGGGATGTCTTTGGAGGGAATGAGTGTCATACTGTGTGATTTTTCCTTATTTCCTTTGCCCAGTCGTGAAGGATAGGTTGGGTTTTACCCTCTAGCAATTCCTTCATTTGTTGACCAACAGCCAAGTGTGAATAGTCATATGCTCTAGCGATACCATTCTCAGCACGCTTTTCTCGTTCTTCTTTGTTCTCAAAGGCCTCTCTCATGGACTCCCGAAGAGACTGGATATTGATAGCTTGCCAGTTTTCGTTACTGACATAAAGGTCTTCAAGGGTATCCCTTACATCATAGCAGGGTT
>Ga0098055_1001369_pt1 | contig 13316 bp, 27 predicted proteins | sample 17_taG_FD_75107 | JGI IMG/M metagenome (GOLD analysis project Ga0098055, IMG submission 75107) | Marine viral communities from the Subarctic Pacific Ocean - 17_ETSP_OMZ_AT15314 metaG | ecosystem: Environmental > Aquatic > Marine > Oceanic | place: Pacific Ocean | collected 2015-01-18 | reverse complement strand
TACAAAGCAAATCGTAGGAAAGCACGTACTGAGTCAGAACTAGATTGGAATGCAATCTTCCAAGCACTCAATAAGATTCGTGATGAACTGAAAGAGTTCTTCCCCTATAGAGTAATTCAGATTGAGACTGCTGAAGCAGATGATATCATTGGTACGATTGTTCACAGAGATGGCGAAGTGTTGAACACTGGAAGTAATCCTATCTTGATTCTATCAGGAGATAAAGATTACATTCAACTACACAAGTATGCTAATGTGAAGCAATACGATCCAACACGTAAACGCTGGATCTCAAACTCTAATCCAGAAAAGTATCTACATGAACATATTATCAAAGGAGATGCGGGTGACGGTGTACCCAACATCTTATCTCCTGATAATACTTTTGTTATGAACATTAGACAGCGACCGGTCACTAAGAAAAGATTGCTCGATTGGACTGATATAAATAATATGGATGATGAGGTAAAACGCAACTACTTGAGAAACAAGGCTGTGATCGATTTGGCAGAAGTTCCAGATAGAATCAAAGATCAAATTCTCGAAGAGTACTTGGCAGAAAATCCAAAAGATAGAAGCCAGTTGCTGAACTACTTCATTAAAAATAAACTAAGAAACTTAATGGAAAGCATATCGGAGTTTTAAATATGACTACACTATCATTAGCAGAAATTACTGCTGGCGTTTGCGAGTTGAAAGATACATCTGAACAAGTCGCATATCTACAAAAAAATAACAGTAAGGAGTTACGAAACATCCTTATCTTAATGTATGACAATAAATGGAGTTTTTCAATTCCATCGTCTGCACCACCATATACACCATCGGTCGTAAGTGAATCGCATGGCATGTTATATCGTGAGGCAAGAAAATTGGCATACTTTGTCAACGAGATGAAAGAAGGAGAAAATCTCTCTCAAGTTAAGAAAGAGTCCTTGTTCATCCAGATGCTGGAAACGGTAGACAAAGATGATGCGAAGCTACTTATTCAAATGCTAGAGAAGCGACCATTTGCCGAGTTGACTGCTGACACTATCAACGAGGCTTTTGGCGAGATCATTAGTGATCCTGTGGATATGCCGCCTGCGAAAAAGAAGCGTGGACGTCCACCAAAGAAAAAAGTAGAAGAGTAATTCACCCATAAAGTCACCAGAGTACAAGTGAGACATCACCAATGGCTAAAGGTAAAAAGTTCCGTGAATGGATCGAAGAGGAGTCCTTAAAGGACGAAGACATGCGCTTTCGAAAGAAGGACTCCAAACGATACGATAAACGCAGAGCGAGTATTCAAAAGGCAAGACGCCAGAAGAATAAGCAGAAAGAAACTTTTTTCAATTAATTTAAAATAACCACTTGACAATGGCATAAAAGTATGCTATATTAACTATAGAAATGAGGTTATAATATGAAAAAAGATGAAAAAATAATACTGGTCGACTGTGATGGAGTCTTGGTCGACTGGCTACATAGTTTTGCTATGTGGATGGAACAACATGGACACAAGCAATTAGCTAGTCCAGATGAATGCTATGACATTCACACCACTTACGGAATCAGTAAAGAGAAAGCAAAAGAACTCGTTAGGTACTTTAATCAAAGTGCCACTATGTGTTGCTTGCCTCCTCTAAGAGATTCAGTCAAGTATGTTAAGAAAATACATGAAGACCTTGGGTACGTGTTTCACTGTATCACTAGTCTTAGTCTTGATCAACATGCAGGTCAGTTAAGAAAACTAAATCTTGAAAATCTGTTTGGCAAGACTGCCTTTGATAAGCTAGTATGCTTAGACACTGGTGCTGATAAAGATGATGCACTGTTGCCATACTTAGACACTGGGTGTATGTGGGTCGAAGATAAACCTGAAAACGCAGAACTTGGCGCTAACATGGGTCTCAACTCTATTCTGATGAGTCATCCTTTCAGTAAAGACTACTCGCATGAAGATGTAACTAAAGTAGACAACTGGAAAGAAATTTACGAAATGTTGGTCTGAGAGAGCATTCAGAGTATAAATATCCATTAGATGGGTACACTATGAAGACAGCCCTTTGCTGTCTTTTCTTTTAATAATTTTGGAGTATTTAATGCCTCTATATACATTTGAAAACACTGAGACGGGCGAACATTTTGAGAAGCAAATGAAAATTGCTGAACGTGAAGATTACCTATCTGCCAATCCTCACATAAGACAAACGATCACCAAAGCACCGTCTATGGGCGATCCACATCGTATGGGAGTAATTCGGACTCCTGATAGTTTTAACTCACTAATGAAGAACATTCATAAAAACAATCCGGGGTCTAAAATCCAAACTAGATAACCATAAGGATGTTTCATGCCTGCACAACAACAGCAACGATTAACAAAAAGGCAACGAAGAGTACTCAGACAACAAGGAATATTAGACCAAGACAACAATTTTTCAACAGGATTTACAGTCAGTAGTGACGTTCAACCCATGACAGACAATCAAGGTCTGGCATTTGAATCTTGGGATGAAGGAGCTAATCTAATGCTTCATGGCATCGCAGGAACAGGTAAGACGTTCTTAGCACTATACTTCTCACTAAAAGAAGTTATGGCGAAGAACACGCACTACAAAAAAGTCTTCATTATACGATCAGTGGTACCAACTAGAGATATAGGTTTCTTGCCTGGTTCTCAGAAGGACAAAATGAAAGTATACGAAGCGCCGTATTACGATATTGCATCCAAGCTATTTAAGAGAGGCGATGCATATGAGATCCTTAAGCAGAGAAATAACGTTGAATTCATATCAACATCATTCTTACGAGGTTCTACCTTTGATGATTGTATTCTTGTAGTCGATGAAGTTCAAAATATGAGTGATCAAGAATTGCACACAGTTATGACACGTGTTGGAGAAAATTGCAGAATTATTTTCTGTGGTGACGTAAAGCAGGACGACCTTACTAGTGAACGTAAGAAAGAAATGTCGGGACTTAGATCATTCATGGGAGTGATCAAAAAGATGAAAGAATTTGACTTCGTTGAATTTGAGGCATCAGACATAGTTCGAAGTAAACTTGTTAAGTCGTACATCATTGAACGAGATAGACAAGGACTATAAATACTGTTATGGAAAACTATAAACAAAAACTTAAAGAAATGACCGAACTCAATGCCGATGGCAATGAGAATCGAGGACGTGAAGGAGAAGAACTCTTAGTTGAAGTTCGACCCGAATGCGTTGGAGAGTTAGGTCAGATGGGATGGGACTTTGGGGAAGATCAGGACTTCCCCAGTACCCGTGACCGTAAGTTAGAACGCAAAAATATGCTGAGAGGGTAACATGACAGTAGAACAACCACGTATTAGAATTTTTCAATTAGCAAATGGCAAGAAAGTTGCACATCAATTTGTGCAATCTCAAGTCGATCAATTCTTAGCGGATAATGCTGGATCAACTTTAGTAAGGTAGTCTTATGGCAACCACCGCTTTTTTAGGAGCCAATTCTAATATCGCAGATGATCAAGGTGGAGATGCCTTCTTTGCTGGGAATACAGGTATTGGTGAAGAGATCACTAGATTACCTCCTGTGTACGCAAACGATGGATACTCTGTAAACGTATCGTTTGAAGATGCTAATGGTGTTGCAGTAACTTCTGTGTCGGTACCTGATAACGCAAACTTCAATTACTCTGTCGGCACTGATAATGTAACTATCACTCAACAAGATAATCCTTTTAGTGTTTCGTATTCTTGCCTTATGGAAGATTACACAATCCAAACTTTCGACACTCACACTGACGCCCTAGCGGCATCTGATCCTGCGTTACTTACATTGATATCTTTAACCATTCCAGATCCTGTGACCATCGAAGAATCTCATGTTTTTACCACATCTGATTCACCAGTCACATTGAATCAAGCAAATCACTTTAAGGCTCAAAGCTTTATAAGTATAGTTCAATCCCTAGCGTAGAGAAATAATCATATGCCAATGGCCGCAAGAAATTTAGATGCTATTTTAACAGGACATCCATGTGATGCAACTTCTACTATTGTTGCAACTTTAGCAACTGGCAAAGTTATCATTCAAGGTCAACCAGCGGCAGTTCTTGGGGATGCAATTGCACCTCACACAATTCTCGCAGGATCTAGTTGTGTGCCACATCCCGCAGTTACCAGTACTGGATCAACTAAAGTGAGAATTGGACCAGCAATGTTACCTGCCAATAGAGTGGGAGACGTTGCCGATATGGGAGTAATCATAAGCGGATCATCAAAAGTTATCATAGGAGGATAAAGTGTCTGATCAAAATGCTGAATTAATATATCAGCAAGTAGTTCAAGAGCAACAAGGCGAACCAAAACAAAAAAGTCCTAGACAAAAAGCCGAAGACCACTTTGTCAATTTTTTAGGATATAATAGATCAGATGCCAAAACCCTAGCGAATAAATTCTCCGACAAGTATGAGATTACTTCTTAATACACTTGTCGTATTATCTTTGATGGGATTCTCATCTGCTACTCAGGCAGAATTCAGACACTTCAATAATTGGACCAAAAAAGAGAAGACTGTGTTTATTGCTTATGGCACTGCCAGTTGGATTGATCACAGACAAACTCAATGGGCATTAGATCATCCATGTCAATGCTACAAAGAAAGCAATAAACTCGTATACGGATCTGATCCTCATAGAGATAAGTCTTTGATCATCAACACTATAGCATTATCGACAGTCTACTGGGCAATAGGTACATTCGAACCAGACGTTACTGTTCCTGTAGTAGGCACTGCGGCAGTATTCAGATTCGGAGTAGTAGTCAGTAACGATCAACTCGGCGCAAGCTGGCAAGTAGCATTTTAATTAAAAAAAGACTTGACATTTGGATCTACCTGTAGTAGAATAGTAGTTCAATAGAGAGGTATTTTATGTTTAAGCACATTGATCATGGTCACGTCTTCGAAGAGTTATCTGCGAAGATTACAGATATAGGCAGACTGTACACCACTCCAAGTGGTATGGTTCTCCCGTCTGTGACTACTGTTCTGGGTGTACAAGACAAATCTGGTCTTGACGCTTGGAGAAAAAGAGTAGGTGACGCAGAAGCGAACAGAGTTATGAACCAAGCCGCTGTGCGAGGTACTGCTGTTCACCAACTTGCTGAAGACTATGTGAATAATAAAGAAAATTGGAAAGCTGGCGCAATGCCCGCTAATCTGTTCACTTTTAATACCATCAAGCCACTTCTGGATGAAAGACTAGATAATGTCTGGATTCAAGAAGCGCCTTTGTATAGTGAACGGCTCTCTGTTGCTGGTCGTGTAGACTGCATTGCTGAATGGGATGGTCAACTATCGATTATCGACTACAAGACATCTCGGCGTCCAAAGAAGATCGAGTATGTCGAAGGATACTTCATTCAGGAATCAGTCTATGCGGCTATGTTCTTTGAGAGAACTGGTGTGCCAATCAAGCAGATTGTGACCGTTATTGCAGTAGACGATAACGAACCTCAAGTATTCATTGAAAAGCCAATGAATCATTTACACAAGTTCATCGAACTCAGAAAAAAATACAAATCCATACATAATATTTAAAAAAGTGGTTGACATTCTGGCTTAACCTGTTATTATATAATTCTAACTTGTTTAGAGGGCGTATTATGACAATAGCAATGAAAGAACAGTTCTTCGCAGAGGGGAATGTTCTTCCTCAGTGTGTGAATCCAGGCTGTACACGTAACGTACAGGTACGTGCTTGGGCTAATTGGTCGTTCAAGACTGAATGCGGTACTTGCTACAAGGCACGTGTTACCGGCAAATTTGGTAAAGCAATGGAAGGCATCACTATTCACAAGAAGCAGTATTGCGAGAATGTGGATAGCCATCTTGGATGGAAATGTCCAGTTGAGCAGAAAGCTTGGCGTGAGTTAGATATGCTGAATGCGCTAGACCTAGAGCATTACGACGGTAACCATGACAACAACGATCCAGAAAACGTCAAGACTATCTGTAAGTTGTGTCACGGTAAAAAGTCTATGATCTTCAACGATTTCAGTAACCAAAAATCTTCAGCGAGGTTCTTCAGTGGCAGATAATATGATAAGCGTTTTACAAGAAGTAACTGATTGGTCTATTCCAAATGGAATGTATCATGTCGATAAGAACGGTCATTTGGTTGCTTATCAAGCACCAGAAGCAGAACTGAAAGTATTCAGTAAGCCCATGAAGCTGTTTTCTAAGTCCAGAAGAAAGTTCAAAAAAGTTGGTGAATACGCAAATTAAAGGTTGACATTATAGTTCGACCTGCTATAATTGTAGTTCATTAGATAGAGAGATACGTATGGCTTACTACACCCACACCAAAGACCCCATCGGATGCTTCACAGAAAAAGAGGTAGGCAACTACTTCGAGTATTCCGAGAATCCAGATTCAATGTCTATATGTGAGGACTTTCCTCATGTGATCTGGGTAGGAGATGTCGCTGGTGGGGGTTGGGGATACCGTTATGCTCTTGTTAAAAAGACCGTTGCTTATGTCTGTGTCGATGAGGATGAGTTTGGTCTGCCAGTTGTCGAGAAATGGCAACTCAAAAAAAATGTAGAATATGCAAATTAATGGTTGACATTGCCAGAGAACCTGCTATTATATAATAGTAAATGGAGATAATTATGGACGAAAAAACAATACAAAAAATAGTCGACCTCTGGCAAGAGTACCAAGCAATCATGGCAAACGCATGGCCTGGTGATGAATACGAAATTTTAGCTAAGATCGAGGAACTCGGTGGGCTACATATGGAGGACTATGCGAATGGCTGATGCAGTTGAGATGCTTGAAGTGTTAAAAGAAGAATATCTTGGAATGCAATTCAAGGTAGAGTTCGACAAATATATGCTGTCTGGCATTGCTGAAGGTCTTACGTTGACCGAAACGATGCGTTTTGTAGATTGGGAAGATGCTTGCGATTGGGCAGGTAAAGTAACCATGAATACTAAGTGTAACTATGTTGTGCTTGAGATGCGTGGTCCAAATGGTGAAAAGGAGAACTTTTAATGAAGCTGGTAATCCAAACTCAACATCGTGAAAACTATGGCGCCCATGACTGGGACGGTAAGGGCGAGTGTCCGCAGTACTGGAAGTTCAAGGGCGGAGAGACTTACGTTTTTCCTAACCTAATTCCTAATGATGTTACTCGCATCAAGGAATCTGGTATTCCAACTCTCACTAATCTCATTGAGACTAAGGACGAAGGTTGGGAAGAATATATTCTCGACTGGTCCTTCGAGGACGATGATGCCGTCGTATGTGAGGAGTGGGAATCTCCTTGGGTTCTGGAATACTCAGAAGGCAAATGGGTTGCCAATCGTCTTAGTGAACGTGATGATTTTTGGAAGATTGATGTCATGGCAAAGCATGAGTCATACACTCTGGCGCCTAATGGCGAGAGGTCTAACTATTCGCAAAAGTTTGAAATGTCAGACGGCGAGTTGCTGTCCTATAAAGAATATAATGACCGTCTGAAGCCCATCATTGAAACTGAGTATGATGGTATGGCGGTTGTTGCATGAGATGGATAGGCTGGATATTTTCTACGATAGCGTTTCTGTTTAACGCAGTGATGTATCTGGTTGTTATGTTTTTACTGCTTGGCGTAATTTTAGCGTTGACAGGACTGGTTTAATGTTGTATAATGGAGAGATATGAAAATGTGGATAGCAAAACCGAATCTGAATAATAATATCGGTATCAAAGAATTCGATACTGCAAAAGAAGGTGCAGAGTACCTTGAAGAGTACACGGGTATCGAAATGGCTTACGACCGTAATCGTAAGACTAAGGAGATCACCTATGACTGGGAGATCATTGGCAAACTTTGGGAAGTGAAAGGAGAATTATGTACTATTTGAAATTTACCAAAGCAAATGGCTGGACGTCACTTTACGAGATGTTCACTAAAGAGCAAGTCAACTGGCTAAAAACAGCCCTAGTAGGCGAAGGCATTGATGAAGACCAAATCGAAATTGGTGAAATGGCCTCATGAATATCTTCGTGCTAGAAGATTGTCCCGTGAAAGCGGCAGAAGTACAATGTGACAAACACGTTGTTAAGATGGTCGTGGAGAGTGGTCAAATGCTCTCCACGGCTCATCGTATGCTTGACGGTGATCTTGAAGTGTACATAAATGCAAACGGTCGAAAGGCTAGACGTTATAATCTAAATGATTGGCGACAGCAGGTGCTATATAAAGCAGTACACTATCATCATCCTTGTACTGTGTGGACTATGGAATCTAGTGAAAATTACAAGTGGCATTGGAAACATCTAGAGGCTTTATGTGCAGAGTATCGATTCAGGTACGGTAAGATACATAAGACTGAAGAGACAATTTTACATGCACTTAAGACATTACCAAAGAATATTCCTATTGGTGATATGACAAACTTCAGACTTGCTATGGGTAGTAATCCAGAGTGTATGGATGAAAATGATATCGTAGGGTCATATAGATCCTTCTATCACACGAAACAATCACGTTTCAAAATGAGATGGACGGGTAGACCTGTCCCAAATTGGTTTACTTATCAGGAGAATGCGAAATGAAGTATTTTAAATTAGAACCGACTTATAAGAAGTCTCTTTTAGAACTTACAATCTTTACTCGACCCCTATCGGATTTGAGGGAAGATGCTAAAGAAGGTCAAACAGCAATGCTTGTCAAAGAACTTGGTTGGCGATCTGGAGACTTTCTTATCTCTGTGCCAGAAACAGAAGATGAAATTGAAGAGTGGGTGAAATTGAAAAATCCCGAATACGAAAACTTTTTTGAACTGGCAGTTGATTATGGTCTAACTGAGATTGACGAAGACAGTGGTGAAGAGGTTTTACCTACCGATAAAACTGTATCTGAATTGATTGAGTCCTTAGTCTTGCCTGATCTTGATGATGATTATATTCTAATTACCGAAGACTATCCAGATGCTGAAATGCAATCTTGTTGGGATGGTTGCTGGGAAGACTGGTCTGTTCGAACAAGCTACAATGCGCCAGACCTCGACCAAGAAGACTTTGACTTCGAAGAAATTGAGGAAGCATATTGCGAAGAATATGAAGATGGTGTTGAGGCACTTGGTTGGCAATTTGCCGACTGTGAGTTTGAAATGCACTGTAAACCAATGATCACTGAGGTTAATGAAGACGGTGAAGAAATTGGTGAGCCCAGAGTAAGCGAAGATGAATGACGGATTCAAATGGTTGGACGACTGGCTTAAGTCACTATCTGAACTTTCGATTAGGCTGTTAATCTTCTTTGGAGTAGGACTATGGATTGCAATTGCTTGTATAATAGTGTACAATCTATTTTCCTATGAGCCAGAGATAGAGTATACATTTCATGGTCATCCGATAGATGTTAAGGAACTAGAAAAAAAGGATAACTAATGGAACTTGATATGTATGGCAACCCAGTGGGAACTAAGTACCCAGGCGAAGAAGGTTGTCCCGAAGGTATGATGTGTATTCCTGAAAGCGAATTTCATATGTTGCTTTCAGATGCAGATATGGAATACACCGAAACAGGAGAGATACAGCCGGTAGGTGATGCAGAGGCAATCATCGACTTTACAAAGGATTTGCTGTTTTTAGATATCAGCGTCATTCTTAACATGGCTGTACCTCTCACTATATTTGCCATATACGGCTTAACCATCTATGCGGGAGTGAAATTCATACAAAAAAAGTTCTCCTAAACCAAAAATAATGGTTGACTTACTGGTGGATCCTGTTATTATATAATCTGAACTAGCGAAAAGGACAGATCATATGGAACTCCAAGTCATTGAAATCCCAAATATTCATGCTTTTCAAGGCATGATTCCTGCCGGTAAAAACTTGACAGTCTATGAAAAGGGTACTGACCCATTAGACGGCTATGTCTTGTACGGCTTCGATGAGATTGGTATGTTCGATAATGAATTCGAAACACCAGCCTATTGTTTTTGTTAAAAAAAGTGAAAATAATGGTTGACATGCTGGCAGATCCTGCTAGAATATACATATAGTCAAGGAGAAAGCGATGTTTTCACAAAAATCAGTTCTAGCCCGCTTACTCGCTAACGAGAATATCACCGTTCAGCAGGGCAATTTTAAGACAGCCTTCTTTGATGTCGAGAATCGTGTTCTCGGTCTTCCTCTCTGGAAAGAGATGTCGGCTGATGTTTACGACCTTCTCGTCGGTCACGAAGTTGGTCACGCATTATACACACCCTCTGTCGATAAGATCCAGATCAAGGGTGTCCCATTCTCATATGTTAACGTGATTGAAGATATTCGGATTGAGAAAAAAGTTCTCGCCAAATATCCTGGTCTTGTTAACAACTTCAAGCGTGGGTATAAAGAATTAGTCGAGATGGATATCTTCGGCACTAAGGAAAAAGACATTAATGAGATGGGCTTCATGGATCGTCTCAATATCAAAGCCAAGGGTCGTGACCTTGTTGATGTAGAGTTCTCGGAAGAAGAGCAACCCTATGTTGATATGGCTATGAAGGTCGAGACATTCGAAGATGTTGAGACAGTTTGCCGTGAGCTGGTTGCTTGGATCGGAGAAAAATCTGAAGATCAGGAACAGCAAGAGTCGGCAATGACTGCCGAGCAACTTCAGGATCTCATCGATCAACTTAAAGATGAAGATCAGACACCACCTCAAAGTGGTGAAGGTGAGTCAGAGGAATCTGATGAGAACGGTGAGGAGTCTAGCGACTCATCCAGTGACTCAGAAGAGGGTGAGGGCGAAGAATCTAGCGACTCATCCAGTGACTCAGAAGAGGGAGATGAAGAGGGCGAAGAGAGTTCTTCTAGCGCCACTCAAACTACCGATGAGTTAGAGTCCGATGAGGGCGAAAAGTCTATCGCTGGTAAGAGTGCAGACGGTGCTCCAGAAAATCTTCCTGAAGTAGAGACTGATAATGCTCAGTCTGAAAACATGGAAAAGCTTGTCGATATCAGCGGCAAAGTTTACGTGCAGGGCATGCCACGTGCGGCTTTCGAAATTCTTCGTAACGATTACAAGACAATTTTGGCTGAGCGAGTAAAGCATGACCAAAAGCTGGCTGAACTGGGTTATGAATTTGAAGAGAATCCAGTTGCGTTTTCTACTTTCATGGCTGAGACCAAGCAAGTTGTCAACTTGATGGCAAAAGAATTCGAAATGCGTAAGGCAGCCTATCGTTCAGCCCGAGCCCGCACCTCGACTAAGGGTTCGCTTGATGTAAACAAGCTTCATTCTTATAAGTATGATGACCAGTTGTTCAAGCAGGTCACTACTCTTGCCGACGGTAAGAATCATGGAATGATCATGCTGGTAGATTACTCTGGGTCGATGTATCATCGTTTGCCTGCTGTAATTCGCCAGACGATTGCTCTGGTTCAGTTCTGCAAGCGAGTGAACATTCCCTTTGAAGTTTACAGTTTCACCTCTACACGTGGTAGTACTGATCGGGATGCACTAAGAGCCGCTTCTAGCAACTTGACCCGCTTTGAGTATGATGAATTGGTGTTGAACCAGCTATTCACCAACAAGATGGGCAAGCGTGATTATGATGAGGCACTAAAGGGCTTTTACGATTCAATCATGAAAGTTCGTTACTTGAACCGATATGAGGCATTGGGAAGCACTCCTTTGAACTCTGCGATCCTTGCTTGCGAGTACATCATCAAAGATTTCCGAAAGAACAATCCAGTTCACAAACTGAACTTGATTACTTTGACCGATGGTCATTCTGACACCGCTAGCATGGTTTACGGTGCGGATTATGATTCGGTTGTTGGTCACCGTCAACGTGAGTTAGTTGTTCCAGTGAACGGCAAGAATGTTACTCTGCCATACGGCTGGGGTCAATACCGTGAGCAAACTGCCGCACTTCTGAAAGCGATTGCTGGCAATGATATCACCACTGCTAACTTCTTTATCTGTGACCGTCGTGATTTTCGCCAAGAGCAGTATGCGATCCTTGCTTGGGATCACGCCGCTCAAAAGAAAGCAAAGAGTGATATGTCAAAGAACGGTGTTTGGATTGTCGAGAACAACTCAGGTTATGATCGCCGATTCATTATGCTGGACAAGTCTGCTTCTATGTCAGGTGAGACTGAGGAACTTGAGATTGATTCAAGTGCAACCCCAGCCCAGATCGCCCGTGCCTTCAAAAAGCACAGCGGATCTAAGAAAGGCAACCGAGTTGTTACTCAGAAATTTGCGGAATTAGTTGCATAATGTGAAATTAGGGGTTGACTTACGGGTCAATCCTGCTAAAATATAATCTGAAATTGAGTTAAACCTTTGGAGATGAAAATGGAAAACGTTCAACAAAAAATGCAAGCGATCAGTGCCGCTCAGAATGCCTTCGCTACTATAGAAAGTATTCGACCAGGTGCGATACCTCATGAAACTAAGGTACTGTTAGCTGAACTGAAAGTTGATCTAATGGATATCCAAGATGCACAAGAAGAGGAAAACGCTTCTGGTCCATTCGGAGAAATGAACAAAGTAGTTGATAATTTTTTTGAAAATAGTGCATTTAATGGTTGACATTGTGGTCCAACCTGCTATACTACTTGTATAGATTGAGATAAACCAAGTGACTGGAGACTATATTATGATGAATTTATCCGAAACCCAAGCCAATCTTCTTGATACGTTTGTAGCGGCTCACGAAGGTAAGGCTTCTTTTGAGCGCCAAGAGATGTTCACTTTTGCCGAAGAGAATGGCTTTAGTGGCTCTGCCGCTTACACTCTCATGAAACAACTTCCTCGCATCGGTCGTGGTATTTACCAGATGATCGGATCCGGTAATGTTGTTCCCATGACACCACAAGTGTCGCCGCAAGCGATACCTCAGCAAGCGGCACCAGCCGCACCTGTCGCCGCTGTCGGCAAAGTACAGTCTACCTCTTCTGAGGAAGTCTACGTGCCCAGTGCTGATTCCACGTTTGTGAAGTGGGGTTACTTCAGTGACGTTAAGAAGATTATTCAAAGCCAACTGTTCTATCCCATGTACGTTGCTGGTCTCTCTGGTAACGGTAAGACAATGATGATCGAGCAAGCCTGTGCTACTCTCAAGCGTGAATACGTCCGTGTTCAGATTACGCCTGAGACTGATGAGGATGATCTGATTGGTGGATTCCGCTTGCTGAATGGCGAGACTGTCTTTGCAAAAGGTCCAGTCATCAAGGCGATGGAAGCTGGAGCGATCCTGTTGATCGATGAGATTGATCGTGGCTCCAACAAGCTAATGTGTCTGCAAGGCATTCTAGAAGGCAAGCCCTTCATGATCAAGAAAACTG
>Ga0098055_1001368_pt1 | contig 13317 bp, 18 predicted proteins | sample 17_taG_FD_75107 | JGI IMG/M metagenome (GOLD analysis project Ga0098055, IMG submission 75107) | Marine viral communities from the Subarctic Pacific Ocean - 17_ETSP_OMZ_AT15314 metaG | ecosystem: Environmental > Aquatic > Marine > Oceanic | place: Pacific Ocean | collected 2015-01-18 | reverse complement strand
AGTCAAGTTCACGATCAGCACCAGTTTCAGCAAGTTCTATCATAATCTGTTCTTGAAATGTGTTAATAAACTCTTCATATGTCATAACTCTCTCCTTATTTGATTATACAAGAAGAGAGCTTTGTTTTTAATTGTTTGTTTTGTTTAACCAAATAAAAAAAAGCATCTATCAAAAGTTTCAAGCTTACAGTGAGGATACGGATGCATTGCCTATGCCAAGCTAATTAAGTATGTGATAGATGCTTTTAATATAAAAAAAGCCCTCAAAAGAGGGCTTTTCTTTTATCCTACGGAATTAAAACCACACATAAATGCAGATTTTGATTCCTTAAGGACTTTTTTTACCTTGGAAGGAGATGCTTTTGTAGTCTTTAATGCTTTAGCTGTTATTCTTCCAAGTTTGATAAGATTCTTCATATTATTTCTCCTTTTTCGAAGTTTATTATCATACAAGAAGAGAGCTTTTAAGTTGTTGTTGTTAAAGTTTTAAAAGTTAATGGGGGTATTTTTCAACCCCCATTTATTAACTTGCTTTTTCCTCAATCAATTTATCTATTTCTTGGAATTTATCTATCATAGCTGGGGCATTTTCCATCATTGAATCAATGACAGTGCCTATATTTTCTCCAATGTTCGCTATCTGTTGCTTTTGAACATGCATTAGTGTTATGCTTATGAGGTTTCCAAACTGACCTGCTGTTAAGTCAGTTAGCTTTGTGTTTTTATCAAATGGAAGATCCATTTTGTTCTCCTTTAAAAGGTTAATTGTTATACAAGAAGAGAGCTTTTAGGGGGGCTTTTACACCCCCCCCCAGTTGATTACCACGGCAATTCTTCTTTCTCTACAAGAACCTGTTCTTCAGCCTGAAATGTTTCCATAAACATCTCCTTTTCAGGCTCTGATAATTGATTCCAATATAATTCAGCAGGTGTTTCTTCAACAGGTTTATCATTATCTAAGATTCCCCAGAACTTTAATCCAACATAGAAAGATCCTAATGTAGTAAGGGTTAAAGTGATAAAGAATAATGATATACATATGTACATGATTGATTGCATAAGGTTGCTCCTTTTAAGGTTTTTTTAACTAAAGCTAAGCTCAATTGGAATCTGTAATCTGGAAGAATTAGTCTACGATTTAATAGACTTGCTTAGCTTTTGAAATACCTACATTACTTATCGAAGATGAAGTGCTTACTCTTACATGATGTAAGGATTTCATATATGAAGAGAGCTGTATATGCTTTACAATAAGGATGCTTGCATCCATGAAGATGGAACGAGATCAATCAACTCAACCAAGTTCAACCTACCCATCCTGATTGAATGGGGGGTAGTAACTAGGTAAACCTCCCACTCACATTCTACATCTACTTTTATAAGAGCTATGGAACTTTAAACCCTGTAAATCGTTGCATTATAGAGACTTAATGTATTACATTTAAAGCGAGTTATGAATAGGATGAAAGATAAAAAGATCATATTGGAACAATTTGATGCTATTACAGGTAAATGGGAGAAGGTAGAGCGTACTCAATCAGAATTTGATGCAATGAGATATGCTGAAGAGGTAGACTTTGAGATGCTTGACGCAGAATACGAGATAATACAGCGTTCGATTGAATTAGAACTAGGTATTAAGGATGATGAGAGTACGGATTAAGTTACTATTAACTTGAGTACACTTATAGTGTACAATTTACATGTAAAGAGGTAACTCTACACGTAAATAGGTACAAGTACTTGTAAAGGGAGAGAATATTGGAAGTAATCGAGAGATTATACCAGCGTAAAAAACGCAAGTTTAACATATACACCAAGGCTGAAGCAGATGCTGATCACTCTATGGGGTACTGTGATTGGAGAGATGCAGAAGAGGGTCTATGGTGTATTACTGATGATAATCATGTTATGGAGTGTCTATCTAGGAGTAGATATACGGATAAGAATGGAAATGTCAAGACATTCATTAAACTATCTGGGGGAGTTGGCTGGGTTAGTCCATCTTCTAAGATAAGCTTTGAAATAAATAAGGCATATGGTATATATAGCAAGACAAACCCTGCTCAAACATGGGATGAGCAAGAAATACGTTCAACTAGAGGTAAGAACACGATAAGTACCTTTGCCACCATGATGCTTAATGGGAATGTTGATTATAAAAAACTAGGGAACGTATATAGGCCAAAAGATAAGATCCCTGAAGCAACAGTTAGAAGATTTCTAAAAAATAAGAGGGTCAAGATGGAAGTTGAGAAGAAAGTTAGAGAAATACTAACGGATAAGTCCATTAATAAAGAATTTGCTGTAGATAACCTTATAAGAGCGTTGGATATGGCAGAACACAAGGGAGATGTAGGGAACTTCCTAAAAGCAAACGACCAGATAATGGATTTGCTTGAAATGAAGCCTAATAAGGCAATAACCACAGATACGGTAGAAATGATAGACACTAAAACGATATTAGACAAGATAACTCAAGAGGAAGAGAAAAAACTTGTCATGTCACGAAAGGAGGAGACCAATGAACGAAACAACTGAAGCAGAATCCATGCATAGGCAATTGGAAGTAGCTATAGCAGTATTGCACGTCATTGCCGTAATGGGAGAGATGGATTCCAAACAATGCTCTGAAATGGCACTAGATGCCTTAAGAGAAATGGAGACTTACGGAATGATGTACGAGATGTTTGATCAATATGGCGATGATGTTTGAATTTTGCACCTTAATCGACAGAATTTGCCCATTTGGTAGCATGTATAGGGGTAAGCCTACTTGTGGGCTAAATAAGGGGAATATCTCAGATAATCAACTAGCTAATCTAAAGAAATGTCCAAAGAAGCCAAAAAAACAGAAATAAAACTCTTACAGAATAAGTTAAAGGAGAACATGATATTATTTGGCAGTATCATTAATACCAATATGTTTTCTGTTCCTTCACCTGCTTTTCATTACGAGATAGCAGATGTTCTGATGAATGATGATAATAAACAAGTAAATATCATCGCTCCGAGGGGGCACGCTAAATCTTCTATCGTTGGGGGAGTATATCCACTATATCATATTCTACATGGTGAGGGTGGTAAGTTAATTGTCTTAGTATCCAGAACTCAAGACCATGCTATTAAGTTATTGGGTACAATCAAGGATACATTGGATTATAGTCAGCAATTAAGAGCTATCTATGGATACTGGGGGCAACATAGTGCAAAAACTTGGTCTAAGTCAGAGATAGAGCTTAAAGATGGCACAATGATTATTTGCAAAGGAACAGGACAACAGTTACGTGGTATCAAGGTGGGAAGTCAAAGACCTACTTTGATTATTGTAGACGACCCTGAAGACGAGAATAATACCAAAACAGCAGAAGCTATGGAATCTAATCTTAGATGGTTGCTCCAGAGTGCTGTTCCATCTCTCGACCCTATCAAGGGTAAGATAGCTGTAATTGGAACACCACAGCACCAGAGATGCTTAGTGGAGATACTTAAAGAAATGGAGGGGTGGAACAATATGCATTTTGCCCCAGATATGGATAATAAGAAAGCTTTATGGGAAGAATGGCAACCTATAGAAAAATTACAAGCAAAAAAAAGAGAGCTGGAGTCCATAGCAAGAGTATCTGTCTTTTATAGGGAATATCTATGCCAGATTATAGGCGATGAAGACCAGTTGTTCAGTGAAAAGTATTTAAAGTACCATGATTACGATTATTCAATCGATGATGAAGGTCAACATTTTTTAACAGATGGGAAAGATAAACAAATTCCAGTTAATATATTTATGGGCGTAGACCCTGCATCCTCAATTCGCAAGACTGCTGACTATTCGGTGATCATGCCGATAGCAGTGGATAAAGAAAACAATAGGTACGTGTTACCTTACTACCGCAAACGTGCTACGCCCATGAAACTTGCTGAAAGCATTATCCAGTACTTTAAGATGTATAAGCCATCAAAGGTACGTATCGAGAGTGTTGGCTATCAGGAAATGTTACGAGAGTATATCAGGACGAGATGTGAAGAAGAAAACATCTTTATATCTGGCCTAGAGATCAAAGAGTCTCCAAGAACCTCTAAATCATCTAGATTAGAAACCATGGAGCCATATTTTGCTCAAGGAAAGATGTATATGAAAAAAGATATGCTTGAATTAAAGGATGAATTATTACTATATCCACGTGGTAAGCATGATGATCTACTGGATGGTATGTATTATGCGATGAAAGGTATATATAAACCTAGCCATGAAAAACAGGCACAGGCAAAAAGGGATAATAGTTTTAAAAGTAACTCCACTTCTTGGAAAGTTGCCTGATTACCACCCCTCGTACCACCCCCTGTACCACCCTAACTCTAAAAATAATGGAACTTAAAGTAATACTTTAACGTATAAGTGCTTGAGTGTGGTAATACTGCACTTAGTACTTATACATGCATACCAAATCAGAAAACGTCCAATTGACTCATGACCTATTGAGTGAATATTCTTCCGCTAGGGAGAACTGGGCTAAGCAAGCTGTAGAAGATAATGAGTTCAGAAATGGTAAGCAATGGACTGAAGAAGAAGCTACAGCACTAAAACAACGTTCACAGCAACCAATTGTCGTGAACGTTGTGTATTCAGCAGTAGAGCAAGCCAAGGCAATGCTCACTTCAAACAAGCCCAAGTTTCAATCGACTGGTAGAGAGACTAGTGACAATAGAGTAGGTAGAATGTTTAGTGATATTATGGCCTACGTATGGGACATCTCTAATGGCAACGTTGAATTAAAGACTGCTATTGACGATTACTATGTAAAAGGCATGGGTGTGCTGATGTCCTACGTAGACCCAGATGCAGACTTTGGGACTGGAGAAGTCAAGATAAGGTCTATAGATCCACTAGAAGTATTCATTGACCCCTCATCAAAAGACCCATTTTGTAGGGATGCGAATAATATAATTGTAGCCAAGGTAGTATCTGAAGATGTGTTATTAAAGGCATATCCTGATTATGCTGAGTTGATAGAGGAATGCCAAGAGACCTCCTATATCAATATCCCTACAGATTCAAGGCACGGAAGAGAGTCACAGCAGGTCACTTTAAAGAGGAACCTTGCAGGTACGAGCATCACAGGTGAACGTGAACTGGAATTGATGGAGCGTTACAGTAAAGTGTTCATGCCCTATTTCAAGGTATACGATCCCTATATAGATAAAATGGAAGTCCTTGCTCCAGAAGAGTACGAAGAATACAAGAATTCTCCTGCTGTATTATTAAATAATCCTCAAGGAGAGCAAATACTTACAGATAAAAAATCTGTAGCTGACTACATGAAGATACATGAAGAAATGGGTGACAAGTTTCATTTGATGGTAGACCCCAATACAGGTCAGCAAGTTCCAATGGCAGGGCCAGAGCATTTAGGATCAATACCTAATTCTACCACAACGATTGATATCATTACAAAAGAGCACTTGATAGAAGATGGTAAGATCATGAAGAACGATATTGAGATATGCCAGATCAAGCAATGTGTTTCTATTGGTGATAAGGAGCTATTTCAAGTAGTGCTCCCAATTGAAGAGTATCCAATTGTTCCTATAATGAATGGATGGAATAGAAATCCTTATCCTATGAGTGATGTTAGGTTGGTCAAGGGTTTACAAGAGTATATAAATAAGATCAGGTCTCTCATTATAGCACATGCATCCACTTCAACCAATACAAAGCTATTGATTCCTAGAGGAGCTATAAATAAAAAGCAATTAGAAGAAGACTGGGGAAAAGCAGGTACTGCTGTTATAGAGTTTGATCCTGAGCTTGGGACTCCAATTGTTGCTGGGCCTGTACCTCTACCAAATGAATTATATAAGAATGAAGCAGATGCTCGTAACGATATAGAAAGGATATTGGGAATCTATGCAATGATGCAAGGTGACTCAGGTGCATCACCCCAGACTTTTAAAGGCACAGTTGCAATGGATGAGTATGGTCAAAGAAGAATTAAATCCAAGCGTGATGATATTGAAGAGTCTATCAATCAATTAGCTAAAGTGGTAGTTGGCCTTATCCAGTATGTATATAAAGACGAAAAGGTCTTGAGGTTAATGCAACCTAACAATATGCCTAAAGAAATTGTGATGAATTCTCCGATATATGATGATGTTGGGAATTACATGGGCAAGGTTAATGATATTACAATAGGAAAGTATGATGTTATTGTTTTATCTGGTTCAACCTTACCATCTAATAGGTGGGCAAGATTTGAATACTACATGCAATTATTTGAAAAGGGATTGATTGACCAGATAGAAGTATTAAAACAAACTGACGTTGCTGATATGGAAGGAGTCCTACAGCGAGCTGGTCAAATGGAAAAGATGCAAGGTCAGATACAAGCTCAGACAGAAGAGATCAAGAAATTGAAGGGAGACCTGCAAACAGCACAAAGAGAGTCATTGCATGATCGCAAGCGTGTTGAGGTCAAAGAGTTTGAAAAGAAACTTGCTAAAGCAGAAGCTAAAGTTGAAATGGCACAAAAGTTATATACAACTAGGCTGGGTGATGAATTAAAAATGGCAAAAGAGGAGATTGAGCCCATTGCCGATAATAAACAACGACAAATGAATGAAGAGTTGTTAAGCATAGAGGATGAATAAATGAGTTATCAAGAAAAAATGGAAGGATTACAGAGGAGAGCAGATATTGCATCTTCTAGGGCAAACCCAGAACGTAGACAAATGGCAAGGGATTCTATGAAGAATTTCTTTGGCAAGTTATTTAAGGGTGGCAATAAGAAAGCTAAAGGTGGTGGTAGGCAGTATTTTGGTTCTTCTCCTCTACAGCAGGCTATTGCTCAAAGAGAAGCTGGGATACTTACTCCGCAAGGAGCAGAGTTATTAAAAGGCATGGAGCAGAATCCTGATGAAATGGCTAGGCAGGAAGCTTTGATGGGACAAGGAAGGCACGGTGATTATGGTGTGAATAGAAAAGCAACCCCTTACTATACGGATGCTACAACAGAGCAATTATCTGGAGGCCAACAAGGCCCACCAAAAAGCATTGCTGGTAGTGATGGGCAATCAAATCCATCTGCAACTGTTCAAGCAGGAGATGTTGAAGGTACAGATCAAAGATTGATGCTAGATAGATTTATGGAAGATCCTTCAAAATTAAATGCAGAGGGCGTTAAGAGTATGCAGACAATGCTAAATAGTCTGGGTTTTAAAGATAAAAACGGAAAGATGCTACAAGTAGACGGAAAAATGGGGGCACTTACTGCCTCGGCTATGGAAAACTATAGAGGTCAATATGGGCAAGGTGCTAATGAACAAAGCGAACCTCTTGCACCAGAAAAAGTTGTAAGAGGGTTTAATCAAAATAATGTAGCAGGAGCTGAAGGAGGAGCATTTAGCCCTCAAAATCAATGGAACCCTTATGCAATGGAAACACAATCACAATGGGATATTGTAAATCAAGGCCATGGTGGTAAGGGTCAAGAAGCAGGATACTTTGATATTCAAAACACCATAGGGAATCCTGCTAATAGCCCAATAATGTGGGGAGAAAATGAATTGTCGGAGGCTACAAATCCACTTCAATATGATAGAGAATTAGGAGAAGTGTTACCCCCTTATAGATAAAAAAATTGAGGAAGCGGTTGCTGGTAATAACCAAATCGCAAAAAAGGAAGTAAAATGGAAACAGAACAAATATTGGAAGTACGCAATGCTGACCAACCATCGCAAGAGAATGCAGGAATTGCTGTAGAGCAGCCAGTCATTCAACAGGATGCAGTGCCACAGAATACTGTAGCACAGGAACCAATTGCGGAAACTAACGAGCAGGTCGCCTCGTCAAAAGACGACCAAACTCGTTTTGAGTACTGGCAGTCACAGGCAGATAAAGCCAAGAGTGAGTTGAATGTTCTTAGACAAGAGGTCGATTATTATCGCACCAATGAACAGAATACTGGACTCTCCAATGGACAAGCCCAAGCATACCCTGAACAAGGATTGCAAGAGCCTTCATTGAAGGAGCCTTCAGAACCTGAAAGACCCGTTAGTTACAACGAGATAGATGCTTATAGCGATCCTGATTCAGAATCGTTTAGGCATCGTTTAGCAAGAGATAAGTATCGAGATGATTATATGTCTTTTCTTAAGGATAAGGATCAGCACAGAGAACAACAGATGCAAGAAGCTTACGAACACGAAATGCAATCACAACGTGACAATATGATGAGAACACAAGCTCAAAGTCATGCAGTGAATTCATACGGCTGGGAAGCAAATAAAGCAGATGAATTTGTTCAATGGGCTAGTAATCCTGATAATCTGACTCTTGATAATCTTGCTAAACTGTTTGAACTAAGAAGCAATCCTAATCCAGTAGTGCAACAAAGAACACAGCAAATGCAAAATCAAGCAGAGCGTTTATCTGTACCAAAGACAGCCGTAGTGCAGTCTGGTACTGCTGAACAACCTCGCACCGATGAGCAATTGTTTAGTGATGCATTGTTGGGTAGGTAATTAACAACAAGACGATTGGAGTCACAAAATGGCAGCAACAGAAAAACAGCTATATAATGGCGGTGCGTCTTCTGTATTATATACAGATAGACGAGATTTCTACGTTGATCCACAGGTCACTAAAGAACTATGGACTGACGTAGCACCGTTTACGACTCTTATTTCAAACCGAGAAACTCGTGATGTGCCAGACCCTATTTTTAAAATGTTTGAGCATCGCAATCCTTGGGTGAAACAAGAGTTTTCAATAAACAAGGGAACCCCAGGAACTCTTCCTGATAACGATGTAGGTCTAGCTAGTCTTCCTATCGATGGACAGGTAGGACTACCTACTACTGCAGATTCATCCTACATAGGTTTACAGGTTGAGATATGGGATTCAACTAAAGCCACTAAAAAAGCTATTGCAGTTGTATCAGCAGTAGCAACTAATGGCGATATCACGTTGAAGCATCTAAAAGCAGGAACACAAGCTCTTGCTGATAACGATGTATGTATCGTAATTGGTAATGCACGTGGTGAAGGTTCCTCATCTCCAGATGCTTGGAGCGATGAGCTAACCACAGTGTGGAATTCTACTCAGATCTTCAAGACACCATTACAGGTAACTGGAACTCTAGAAGCTTCGGTTTTACGAGGAGAGTCTAGTGAGTTAGCAAGGTTACGTAAGATGAAAGGCCAAGAGCATAAGATGCAAAAAGAGAAAGCTTTTCTTTTTGGTAAAAGACTAGGTGGTACTGGTCTTTCAGGCACTGGCGATTCATTTGCTGACAATGGACGTACTGATGCAGATGGTAACCTAGTTCGTTCTACATATGGACTTATTCCTGCTATTGAGGAATATGGTGCATCAAGTGGAGACGATCAGAACATTTTCACATGTGCCAACAGTTATGCATACGCAGACTTTGTTGATGACATGGAAAAAGTGTTCCAGTATATACCCGAAACAGGCGTTAAGCGTGCATTCGTAGGTGCTGGTGCGTTAGGTTACTGGTCAAAGATGGATACGCAGACTGCTAATACCATGGGTAAGAACTCAGGTTGGACAGTTAATCTAGGCGACATGAAGAGAGATTCTCTTGGATTCAATTATAGAGTCCTTGAAACACCTCACGGAATGTTGCAGTTGATACCGACTCCAGCTTTAAGAGGGCCATACAACAAGTACATGGTTGTAGTAAGTGATGAAAATCTTTTTCATGCTCAGTATAGACCAATGGTCTATCAAGCAAACATCAAAACAGATAATGCTTTTGATGGTGTTAAAGATCAGTTCATGTCTGACGAAGGACTTGGGGTTCAGTTAGTTGAATCTCATCATCTTTTCAAGATAACTGCAACATAAGGTAGCTAATGGGGGGGCTTCGGCTCCCCCATACTTAGAATAATATGGCAACATTTAAAGAAAAATTTGAACAGTTAGTTGGAGATGTTAGTGTTTACCATTCACAAACAACTGATGCTGATATAACAGAATATTTAACACCAACAGCAAGTGAGGTACTGCAAATCATCCCTGACACTATTGCAATACGCCATACTGTAGATAACGAACAAACAAATGCTACTGGCTTTAATTCTAAAAATCATAGGGTGATTGGTATAATTAGAAATGGATTTGAAGCACAGGAAGTATCATTGGGATTAAAAACACAAATTGATGATTCTGATTCTATTCATTACAGAAGCGAAAGAACCCCTGTGTACTATTTTGATAACGGAACTGTCTTTGTCAAACCTGATCCTACTAGTAGTGCAAAAGCCCAAATAAAGACAATAGCGTATCCTACTGTGGCACACGGAGATACGAGCATTACAGGGTTCCCATCTACTGCTGAATACGCAGTAGTGCTTGGAGCTTGTGTAAAATTTTTACATGATGTTCTTAGTACAACACTACATACCAATGAAGATGTAGAAATGGCTCAATCAATTAAATTGCAGGCAGATAGTTTGAATGGGTTATACAGAGCAGAACTAGAAAGGATAGCTAGTTTAAAATGAAACAAAAACAATTACATGAATTAATACAAATGCACCACCCTGAAATGAGAGAAGGTGAGATACGCTTAAGGCTAAACAATGCATTGAAAGAGTTTTGTAGAAAAACTAGGATATTGAAAGGTGCATTTCAGTTTGATACGGTCTCAGCACAAAGGTACTATGGGTTGGACTCTAAGATTGTAGAGATTCAGTCTGTGGATTATGATGGAACAACTATTAAGCGTGTAGTAGGCAGACCTGATGTAAGGGATCTAACATGAAGGTCTACTGGATTGAGAGAGATGCAATCGCAATTGCGAATACAGATAATCAGGAAACATATACTAGCATAGATGAAGCAAAGCAGATCACAATGTTCTGTATCAAAGAAGATGAAGATTTTGTATCTGACAATACTTCTTCAAGTGGGATAGGGATGAATGAAGAGCCTAACATCCCAGATGAGTTCCATGAGGCTTTGGCTCACAAAGTTATTCAACAAGGATATGAGAGAAAACCAGAAGCATTGCAGTTAGCAGGATATTTCAAAACTCAATTTGATGATGCTATCAGGGAAGGAAAGAAATCTGCTAATAAAGATTATGATGGTAGCTCTTATGCAGTTAGGGGACATGATTATTAATGGGTTATGTATCAAAACGTTCTAAAACAAATAACAGTGTTGGAGATTCTTATTGGCAAAATGTATCTCAAGAATGGGAGTTTATAGACGCAATTAGCAAAGGTGGGCTAGACTTTAAAATAGATGAATATGCCTTAACGTCTAAACTCTTACACTACAGGAAACCTTCATATACCACTCGTTCTGCGTATACTAAACCAACCACTAATCAAATTAATGTACCAACAACAACAATGTCGAGCTTATAATGTCAACTTTATATAATAAAAAAGTAAGAGAAACTTTTCCTGATTTATTAACCGTATTGGGGAGTACAACTGGAGAGGGTTTAACTAGTACAGCAAAAAGAATTTTCGATGGAGAGGGTACAGGTAGCCCATTATGGATGAGTACCAACATGCTCCAAGTAGACGGAATCTTAAATTTAAAAGAATATTCATCAGCACCAAGTAATCCCACTGTGGGAGATTTGGCTTTTATAAATGATGAATTGTATATAGCCAAACAATAAAGGAAAATAGTTATGGGAACATGGAAAAAGGTCATTACAGTTGCTGATGACGATAATTATAAAAATGAGAATCTTACACTTGCTCAATTAGACACAGCATTAGATGGTGCTAATGGTTATGCTGCAAATAAGATATTAAAAGTTAATTCAGCAGGTAATGCTGTAGAGTGGGACGACGATGAGGGTGGTATTGCTCTTACAGACCTAAGTGTAGGTGCTGAACAAGCCGCTGCTGGGGATGGAGCTATTTCATACGACAGTAGTTCAGGGGTTTTTAAGTATGCTCCTCCTGTTCACGATTCATTACATGGATTTGTAGCAGATGAACATATTGATCATAGTGGAGTCACAATAACCGCGGGAACTGGTTTAACTGGTGGTGGAACAATAGAAGCCACTAGAACTCTGAATGTGGCAGGTGGAGATGGTATTACTGCGAATGCTGATGATATAGAAGTCGATAGTACAGTAGTGAGGACATCTGGGGCTCAAACTGTTGCAGGTGATAAAACATTTTCAGGTGATTGTAGTTTTACTGGATCTACAACTTATATTTCAACTGCTGAATTAAAAGTAGAAGATACAGCGATTGTATTGGCTGTTCCAGATTCCGCATATGGATCTGATAATGATGCTCAAACAGGTGCTGATGGTGCTGGTATATTAGTTCATTCAGACTCTACTGTAGCAGATGCAAAATTTGCAGGTATAACTTGGAATAAGGATGGGAAGTTAACTGGTTGGCAGGTAAGAGACACTAATGGTGTAGCAGATTTCGCAATTGCAATTATGGAAACATCTGGTGATAGCACCGAGCCAGATGGAGATGCTGCTGGATTAGGTTCTCTACATTTTGATACTGGCGACGCTACTCTTTACGTTAGAACTGCTTAATGTCTAAGTTAGTCAAAATAGACAATAATGAATTAAACATCAAAGAGACTGACTTTTTATTAAAACTTATGATGAGAAGTCAGTTTGATGGCGTTGATCTAGAGGTTGCTTCTTCTGTGTTAGAAAAACTTAGTAGAATACATAGGAAGAAACTTGAGAATTGAGCTATCCACAGAGGATCTTCATATCTTGAAACAAGCATTAGATACCATAACCATAAAGGGAAAGGACGCTGTTGTTGTTGCTAAGATAATAGAGAAAGTAGATAAGGCGTTCATAAAGGCAGTAGAAAAGGAATCTAATGGCTAATTGGGAAAAGATAGTCCTAGGCTCAGGTACATCCTCTCAATATATAAAGGGTGATGGTTCTTTTGCTACTTATGCTGCAGGTGCAGGTCTAGGTGATGATAATACTTGGACTGGCACTAATACTTTTTCTGGGACTGTACTTATTGATGGACTTTCCAATTATACAGGATTAGAAGTAAAAGGTTCGGGAGGTTCACGACCTCAAATTAAATGGTCAAATGTAAATGATGGTGTTATAGGTTCAATTTATGGGACAGAAGCAAATGCTTTAGTTATTACATCAGGCACAAGCGGTACTACTGCACTCACATTAGACTCCAGTCAAAATGCCACATTTGCAGGGTCTGTGACGGCTAATTCAACAATTCAGATTAGCCGTTCTAATTCTTCACCATTGTTTCAAGTAACTGATGCTGACTCTAGTGGCGGAGCTAAAAGTCGTTGGTTTGGATTGGTT
>Ga0098055_1001367_pt1 | contig 13317 bp, 18 predicted proteins | sample 17_taG_FD_75107 | JGI IMG/M metagenome (GOLD analysis project Ga0098055, IMG submission 75107) | Marine viral communities from the Subarctic Pacific Ocean - 17_ETSP_OMZ_AT15314 metaG | ecosystem: Environmental > Aquatic > Marine > Oceanic | place: Pacific Ocean | collected 2015-01-18 | reverse complement strand
TCATCGAAATTAATTGTCGGATAATTAACAACTACAACTGAACCACCATCTGGTTCGACATAGACCTTTCCTCCCTCTCTCCAAAATACAGGATTGTTTGTCGTCGCCTTATAGATTGAATCTGGATCCTCTGCCCTTTGCTTATCTGCTGGATTTATTTCAATAGCCTTATACCCATTTCTATGGGCATATAAAAATTTTGCAGTTGAAACTGCTATTCCGTCGCTCTCGACTACAGTAGCAGTGTCTGTATTCTTATAATTGACTCCTGCATCAGCTAGATCAGCTGCTATCACCGCAGAGCCATTAGAAAAAGCCCTAATGAGCGCACCCGAACCTGTACTTGTATTAATTTGCACAGTAGGATCTGAAGCATACCCACTACCACCTTGCCCCACAGATACTCCAGTGATTGGATGATATCCACCAACCGCGCTACCAAAACTCAACGTAACGGTTGCCCCTGAGCCATTGTTTGAATCACCAAGAGTATTGCTTACTTGCCATAGCATCTGAGGAGGTAATATGTTAATAACCTCTCTTGCTATATCAGTAGCCCATTGGGTTATAGCTGTAGAGTTGTTATCGGGGATCGAACCGATTAAATCTTCTACCATAGTTTCTACTGATTGATTAGCCATAAATTTTCCTTAGGGTGGGCGGGGCTTTAGGCCCCGCCCTAGTACCTAGTTTACAGGTCTGTAAAATTAATCAGACCGTGAGTTTCAGGAAGTGAAATCTCCAGACCAGCTTCGGTCAAGATCATATCCTTTCTTCCATCGATGTCGTTAGCTTGGACATTTGTCATGATTTGTGTATCACGATTCTTTCCATTGCCAACTAATGGGCGGTAAGCCACATTCTTTAGGTCAATTAAGGCCATCTGTCCGCTGTATGCACCGCGGAATAAAGGCTCTTGAACCACATGAAGGTTACCAAAGATTGTGTTAATCTTAGTAACTGTGTGGCCAAATGACCCAGGAACAGCACTGATATCTAACTGATAAGAGCTAGAACCGCCAGTATTGTCCCAGAATGAATCAGAACCCAGCTTGTTCATCCATGCAATTACAGGACGAGATGCCAAGCAAAGCTTGTCACCGCTGTTTCCTTTTTCTGGTGCGAAAAAGTCTTCCATGTAATCAATGAATGTATCATAGGTGGAAGCAGCAGCTGTAAAATCAGCTGTTTTCCCACCATTAGCTTTGATGTAAGGTATTACACCGTGAGTGTAACGTCTTGGGCCAGAACCAGACTCGTCTGCTTTTCCGACGCCAAATAACATTGCATGCTCAAGGTCCATTTTGTGTTCCATCAACTTTTCACGCCATACGCGACGATATTCGTCGGATACACCGCGATAAGCTGTAGCAAGAGATGTTCCACTAAAGAGGTCAATTGCAGTCTTAAAGATCTGACAATATCCTTCTCTATCGGAAAGTTCATCTCTCCATCCGCCTGGGGCACCTGTTCCTTCTTGAAACGCTGTGCCAACCACCTGTCCAGGTGTGTTAGCCGCGCAAGAAAGAGCAGCGGGCCAGCCAGAAGCTGTAGTACTGCCGTCAACTGCAACTACTGAAACCGTTAAATTGGCTTCAGCTGAATCGGTTGATAGATCCACTGCGGTAATCCGCAAGGATACCATTTTCTTTGCATTGGAAGCGTTATCATCGGTCATTTCTACTGAAATGATCTGAGAACCATCGCCTACAAAGAATTTAGGCTGTACAGATGTGGAAACTGATTTACCATACGCATCGTAGGCGACATCCACAGCGAGTGCTGTGATTCCACCGTCAGGATCAGCAGCACTGATCGCATCAACGGTGTCGAAGTTCCTACGTTGCCATTGGTGACGCTGCTCTAAGAACTTAAAGACAGGGTCATTGGTTGGTTTCTTTGCTACTTTAGAAAGGTATACAAAGAAAGGTGATTGTTCAGGTGCAAGCTCCGCAACGCGTTCGCCAAAGTTGTATAATCGTCGATTATTATCTATTGACTGACCGCTTGGAGTATTACCTGCTAGTGAATAAGTAGCCATTAGCTATTTTCTCCTTTACCAAGGGTTGTGTTTTTTGTAATCGCTGATCATAGCATCCATTACAGTGCTTTCGATTGGCTTATCGGCTCCTTCTCCACTCCCAGGGGTTACAGAAACAGGCTGCGGCATAGATAATTTCTCCCGCTGACGCATCATGGCTTCAGCAGTAGGATCTACATCGGACTGAGGTTTCTCAGGCGGTGTTTGTACTCCTTGCTGATTTTTCCATAATGTGACTAGATTATCTACAGAATAGCTTTCAGGTGATGACATATAGTTCACAAATCGGTCTACCTCTTCAGGTTCCATATTGTGCTTTGTGACTAAATCATTCCTTAATATAGCAGATTCTTGCTGCTGTTTTTGTATCTCCCGTTCATGGATCATCTGATCTTTTAATGACTGATTTTCTGCATGAGAATATTCGAGCATATTATCTCGATATTCATCAACAGACTCTCTGTACTTAAAAGAATCAGAACTTGGATCCGAATAGGCATCTATTGCATCGTAACTACTAGGCTTTGTAGGTTTTTCAGGTTGCTTCAATGAAGGCTCTGGGTCTCCTTGTGGGGATTGACCTGTTGCTTGTCCATTGGAAAGAGAGGCTTCGACATTGTCTAGAATAGATGGATTTGATTTCACATAGCGGGCAATAGGGGCAATATCTTGTATATCTCCATATTTTGCCTGCAGTTCGTCTACCGACCCAACTCCAAAATTATCCAGAACATTATCGAGCTCCTTGGACCTCTTATCTGCCTGACTTTGCCAGTATTGATACTGGTTTTGATCTTCTTTAGACACAGCAGGATCTGCCTGCAGTGTCTCTTTTGTTTGTGCGGGTTCCACTGGATCAATGGGGTTATCCATTTCCTGCGGGTCCGCGGCCATAAGCTCCGCAAAAGGATCTGAATTATCTCCAGAATCGAGCAAACTTTCAGGTTGCTCAGCAAACGGATCTACTTCCTGTGGAACCGTCTGTTCTTCTACGGGGGCTTCTTGTCTTGCTTCTTCGCTCATTTGCGATCTCCTTTTTCAGGTTTAACCGACTGTTTCTGCATAGCAAGAGAGTCCTTCAGGCGAGAATCGTACAAGCTTGTTGCAGCTTGAGCTTTACTAGCCTGATCGGACAATTCTGATTTAAATTTCTCAACTTCAAGACGTTTTCTTGCTCCGACTGTCTCACGATCAGCTGTCTGCAAGTCGCCTTTAAGATCCTTTATTTCTTCTTCTTGCTGGGCTACCTGTTGTTGTAACATCTTTATAGTGTTCATTCTCTCAAGAACACCCTCTATGTCAACAACTTCGGTTTTCTTAAGTGTTTCTACTTGGTCTATCAGCCCCTGTTGATACATTTGCATATAAAATTCGAATTGTGCCCATCTATTAGATGGTAAGGTGGAACCTGTTACGACAACAACATCGTAAGCACCTGTGGAAATATCGTTAATCTTCCCACTTAAATCTTCACCGCGATAATTAAACCGCGCCTCTTTAATCAGTCCTGAAGGCTGGACAAGTCGTATAACCTTTTCTTCTGTATAGATTTGTTGCATGAGAGGTATCGTTACTTTTGCCAACTGGTTCAGGACTGATTCAAGATCATCTTGGCGGGATTTTATTCGCCTTTGTCCATATTCGTCTATGGCTATTGTACCTCGATAGGTGGTGGGTGCGCCTTGGCTGCCCCCTTGCATTAGCTCAAAAATCCCGAATCCATATTCCAAGTCATGTTTTGCTTCCGCTTCATTCTTATATAATTCATTTGGAAGCGGTATAGGCCCAGCAACGACAGGGGCCCCAAGCTCCCCATCAAATTCTATTACAGCAGTACCAGCTCTGCCCCATTCCTGCTCAATTTCTTTTTTGTTAACAGCTCCTCTAGGTATGAGAAGCTTAACATTCGTACTTGTAGAAGCATGCGCAATGATCAAGCTTCTAATTTTGTTAATATATTCTTGTAGAGGACGGTATATCCGAACATCACTTTCTGGGAAAGGATTGCGGTTATGTACATTCATCATCGGCACAATGGGGTAATCTTCAACAGGCAGTATTCTAGTGTAGAGTAGAACACTACCCACAGATACAATAACTTGCACACGATTACGCGTTATGCGGTTTGACATAATGATATCACGATCTATCAACTGTTGTTTTGGTACGATATCAACCTCAACCGTACTATTCGGTATGGCTCCCATCGACTCCATCCCAGGCTGCATTACAGGTTGCCCAGTCATTTGGTCCATAACCATATGAAAATACCCATTCCCAACTTCGGCAATAGCTATGTACTCTTCTACTTCGTTTATATCGGTGATATACGTAACGTCGCCCTGCATTGGCAGTAATTCCACCGCAGGCTCATTGCGATACTTTTGGTACTCATCGTTATTATATAAAGCTTGATACTTTGTCGTTGTATCATAGACTTTGTACACATTCTGCTTAATGCGAGTATAGCGTTCGATATACTCACGTTTCTTATGGTGAGCATTATCCTGAGTATCCAGGTCTCCCGCCATAATCTGCCCATCTAATTTTTCCAACGAAGTCCTGGGATAGCGCACATGATCTGATACTTCAGCACTTTCGATACGACTCTTATATTCAGGCCACTGTTTAAAAGCTTCCTCATCTGTCATCAAGCGTGCAATAATTATAGAAGCAGCATCCCTGCAAAAGGGATCTCTTGCATTAGGATCTATATAAACATCGAGTGGGTATATTGCCTTTAAAAGAACCTCACCATTCCCCATATCCGCATTGGGATCCTGATAAGCCTGTAAGACTCCCATCCCACCCACATAATAATCATCAATCATTCGTTTTAATTCAACCTCAGCTGCACTGATGTCAAATATCCATTGAAACAAACTTGAGAAGACATCGGCAATTTTTCGGTCACTATCTTCCCTGGCAGTAGCGCGGAACTCAGGTTTGCGTGCTGTTAACATCGCTTTAGCTGTCTCTACAGCAGGATGGATACGATTAACTACGATGGGCGTTTGCCCACGCTTTTTTAACTCATTAGCCTGATTAGATGTCCACTGAACCCCGTTTCGGAACTCCTCAGCTTCACGGAACCTGGTAGCCCAGTCGTTCCGCATATTCATATAATGTTCTAGTAATTCAAGTGATTTTAATACTTCAGGGTGGACGGTCTTGCCTTCGGGAGCTGAAGGTTCCTTATATCCAAGAACATCTTTCATCTTTCCAGACATAAGAACGGACTGTTTTTCTTTGTTGGCGCGGGTAGGCATTAACTAGTAACATATAACGCATAACTTTACACAAAAGTTCCATAAACTTGACACTTATGGGAAAAAAAATTTACAATACAGCCCAATCAAAATGTTGTAGTGGTACGTTGGCGTCAGGTTTTATCACATCATCAGCTGATTTCGTATACGGTTTATACAAATTCAACATGGCATAATACAATCCATCGAGCAAATCATCATGTTTACCCCTAGGGTACATAATAAGCTCACTGCGTAGTTCCTCCATACCTTTTCTGAGAAAGACACGCTTATTGAAGAAATATGGTTCCATTGTCTCAAGACGCACAGATTTGGCTGTGCGCGGGTTTATCTTCTTCTCAAGACCCACGATATAACGCTCCTGGTTCCGCAGATAGTCTCTGAGCATTTCCTGGTATCCCACACTCTCAATATGGGTGCGTTTGGGATTGTATCGCTTATGCTGGGTTAATATGGCTTCTGCTAAGGCCATTGGCTTGGCATGCTGTCGGTAATATGGAAGAACGTATCGGTTATTGTCTGCATCTACTGCTATTGAGACTATTGTGGAATAATCTGCAGTCTGTTTGGTAGAGGAAGCAGGATCCACACCCATAAACACATAAACAGGTACCTGCAGCGGCTCATCAAATTTTACCCCATTCTTCTCCGTAATGTTGAGTATATGATGTTCTCCGTCTCCTTCACCCAAATGACCGTCCCACCATTGGATATACTCCTCTTTGAACAACTGGTCTTCATCCCCAACAACCTGGCATTGATATTCTCGGTAGAATACCGATAGGCGGTTTATGGATTCCAGCTCAGCTTTCTTGTTATTAAGTGCTTTTACACTCCATTGCTCAGGCCACAATGCAGTTTTCCCATCATCAGAGAGTGCTTGATACTTAAAAGTCTTCCACCCCTTCATAGACGCTAATATCTCGATCATGCACGTTTCATGCTGTGGTGTACCAATGACTACTATTCTGCCCTTTTTTGCATCTAAGGACGGTTCGCAGCCCTGTAAGAGCCATCTGAGATTATACTCCATAGCTTCTTTGGTCTTAGTATTGTTCTCATCTTCAGGATCATCTAGAATAAACAGAGTGGGGCGCTGGTTACCATGTTTCAGTCCACGAACCTGTTGCCCTGTCCCTTTGCACACGATAATCGTGTTGTCTTTAAGGACAACACGATCCTTGGTCCATACTTTAGCAGAATGCTGTCCGTAATAACCAAAAATAGCACGCAATTCCAACGAGTAGTCCAATACGTCCTTGATAGACTGCAAAAGGTCAATAGCATGACCCTGTGTCTTGCTGCACAAAACAATGAATTTGGGGCCCTCATCAAAGAAGATATGATGAACGGGGAAAACACACGCAGCTATAGAGCTCTTAGCATGACCACGAGGAGCTATGATATTTAGCTTTTGGACATCCTTGTCAAGAAAGGACGCCATCATTTTCCTATGAAACGGTGGAGACGGAACAGTAAACATGTTTGGCATGGTTACTTTGCCGAATTGAAGCATGTCTTTCGACATGCGCTCTATTATATCAGATCGTATCTTTTGTGTCGAACCACGCTTTCCCATCTACGAACCTTATCGTCCCAATCTCGGTAATAATATCCATTTTAGTCGGTCCATATGAAAAGATATCGACTCGTCCAAAATTTTGGTCCGAGTAATACGCGTGACTATGCTCATAAACACGACAGGGTGTATCTGAACTCTCACTTTTACCGCGTTTCCAGGTTGGTTTTTTCTTGTCCATGCCATAGTTTAAAAAATTCTACAGTCATTTCTGAGAACTTTTTTCTAAAGCTATGTTTGAAACGTCATCTACAGGATTTAACTCCAAAACATCCTTGATTCGCTCCAAAGAATTGACTTCTGCGTCAAATGTATCTACTTTCTCCTCTTTGGCGTCCATTTTTAGGATTTTCACAAAATTTTCAGCTGCCCGCAGCATATTAGACGCATCATTCTTCTCTTTAGCCACCTCATGAGCCGCACTGATCATATCAATTACGGTTCCCTCATCAATTCCCTTACCTGTAAAAACATTCCTAAGCTCTTTATCTATCATTTCCTTAACATACTCCTTCTTTAAAAGCATACGTGCCTTTATTTCATGGTTCTTCTTGTCTCCGAAGACCTTACCAAGCACAGTATAGTCAATACTCCCATTTAGCATCTGACTTACATACACTTTTACAAAATCCTTATACTCCTTGCGCCCTTTATACGTCTCCCAGGGCTGTTTCGGACTGGTGAGAGCATAACTCCCAGTCTCTCTTCGTGGTTCATACTCACATTTACCACTCTTATTGGCAGGGTTATACCAAAACTGCCCAAATGAGAAGACTACGTTGTCTTTCTTCTGGTATTGTCTACGGTTTGTGCACTCTCCGACCCACCCGTCGTCTGTGAGTCCCCACTGCCCTGGGTCCACGGCACGCCAATCGAAGAACTGTATGTTGTGCTTTTCGGCTTCTTCTTTTGTGTAGACTCGGTATTCCCGTTCGATGTATTCTCGTTTGTCACCTTTCCTCAGCCTCCCGTTCTTTAAATGCTTTCTTCTAATTAAATCCACTACTATACCTCCTCATAGTCCTCAGGAACCTTATAGGGCTTCTTAATCCTATCTAAATCTTTGTAGAAAGCATCATCGTTATACTCTCCATCTGAATCCACAATATCCATGGTAAAATATTGTAAAGGCGGGGCCAGCCGAGGGATGGGGGGGTCAGCTGGCTCTTCTACCGCCTTGCCCGAAAAGGGCACTCTACGAAACAAATTCTTAATAACCTTCACTATACTACCTAGTACTGACTACTATAACAGTAAAATACCCTAGTATTTTACTGTTAACTAGTGCATTATATAGTACTAAGTACATAGTACTAAGTACATAGTACTATTAGTCACTCCCCACCTTTTCAGGGAACAAATCTTATTTAATGGTATGTGCAATGATTCTTTCAATGATCGAAATAAGTGTACTAATGGTGATTGATGCTGAAACCAACCAAACAGGTACTACAAAAGGGTTACTACTAGTGCTTTTAACGTAGACTGGTTTGATATTGTTCCAATCAGGGACTGGATTACTTATATTAACTTTACGCATAGTGTAAAGTTATCAAGGATAGAAATAACGTTCCAAGAACTTTTTTAAAAAATTTACCTAGAATGCGTGTGGGTGGTATATACGCCTCCTACCCCGCCCTTGCACTTCGTGCCATGGGTCACTTTTCGTTGAAAATTGCCAGGGGCAATTTTCTTCCATTCAAAGGGCCCATTGCACTCAGTGCTCTAAGGTGCTCGCTAGCTCGCTCCATTCTTTTTGGCGGGCCCCAGTCAATGTAGGTGGACGAGCCACCGACATTAATCACTTAACTGAATAGGAGTAAACTATGTTTACAGTACAAGAACAATATCAAATCTCAGCATCAAGACAAGACAGCGATGGCGACTGGAAGACCATATCAATGGACAGCCTTAACAAAGCAGATAACGTATGCATATTCGTTGATAGGGATAATCAAGAACAGATCACCGAAGCTGGCAAACGTTTACACGCATTAAGGATGCATTGTGAACAATCTGATGAACACAGGGAATTTAAGGGTTCTATGAGAGCTATACCTGTTGAGACGAAGCATGGTGATCTGACTAAGGTACAATTAAATCGTAGAGCAGGTCTTTCGTTCTCCATTGAAGATTTAATCGGTAAAGCAGTAGACGCATCATCGATCTAATTGAATTGGTTCTAAATAAGGGTTCTGAAAAGAACTCTTATTTGGGATCTTGCGTACTCACCTATTATAGGCTGTAAAGCTCTATAATTAGTAACACTATAGCAAATGTTACACACATGAATTATCGTAGTCTGATAAGCCAGGTCAACTCAGTTGACGGTGAAACAGCAGAGGTGTTGCGATAGCACCTTGAGACAAACATATGCAATGGCGAGTTACCTCTTTCTCGGAGGTTGTCATTGCATAGTTATTAATTATTTATAAACACCTAAAGAGGGATAATGGGCACGAACCTGCGAATGAAACACAATGTGCAGGTACCTCCAATCTTTTTGTCAACAAACATAGGAGACACTAAAAATGACAACAGTAGGGAAAGACGACGTAAGAGAACTGATATTAGTTCGTGGTTTACCTGGTAGCGGTAAAACAAGATTAGCGTTGCTGATCGCATCTTTGAGTGTTAATGGACACCCAATTAGTATTAATGCATTTGCTACAGATGATTTCTTCATGGTTGACGATGAATACAGATTTGATGTAACTAAACTATCTGATTATCATGAGCGTAATCAAAAAGCAGTAGAGCATCAAATGCGTAATGCTATTGAAGATGGAGCATACTATAATTTACCTGTAAATGACCTTATAATAGTTCATAACACATTTACTCGAGCCTGGGAAATGGAAAGTTATTATGAACTAGCAGGTACATACGGATATAAGGTCACTTCGATAGTTGTAGAGAACCATCATGAAAGTAAAAGTATTCACAATGTTCCTGATGAAAGCTTGTCAAGGATGAAAAATAGATTCGAAGTAATGCTTTAGTAAAGGTTCTCTTCATTAAAACATTGAGGGTAGAGGTGATAATCCATCTAAATATGGTAGATGGTTATAAGTCAAGTCCTGCAAGGTCTACGGACACAGCGACGTTTAGGGGTAGTTCCTATTAGAAGTACGCAATTTGTGACTTGTGACCTACCCTCATAATTGGCGGTGGAGGATTGGTATCCTATCTGGTCTCATAAGCCAGACTCTGTAAGTTCGATTCTTACCCCCGCTACAAGTATTTTCTTAACTAAACACGGGAGGCAATATGCCTATAAAAAACATAACAAATGTAATTGTTTGTGACCTTGATGGTACATTAGCAATTAATGATCACGGTAGAGATTGGTACGATGCTCATGATTGTGACAAAGATGCAGTAAATATACCTGTTTTAACTGTCTTAAGATGGGCTGTAAATGACTTTAGAGGCGTCATATTTGTATCTGGTCGTGAAGAAAGATTTAGAACTCCAACTCGAAAGTTCTTAAACAGATACTTATTAGATGATTACCCGTTATTTATGCGGAATGATGCTGATAATAGATCTGATGTCACCATAAAAAGGGAAATTTATGAAGAGCACATTAAAGACAAGTATGATATATTATTTGTTTTAGATGATAGAAACTCTGATAAATGTCCAGTGGTTGATATGTGGAGAGAACAAGGTTTAACTTGTTTTCAAGTAGCAAATGGAGACTTCTAATGAACAAGATTATTAATCTATTACATGATCTTGTGACAGTTGCATTATTTGCATGTTTAACTACCGCAATTATATGGGGATTAGCCTCAATAACGTGGTTGTTATTTAGTAAAGATTGGTGTCTTTACTAAATCTATATTGCCCTTATTTACACAACAAAGACTATTTACTACCTTGTTAAACATATACAAGGGATGGGGCTTTAGTAATAAGTCTTGTATATAAGGGCTATCTTTATAAGCCTACGTCGAGATAGGTGCGTACGGGTCTTGCGAAACGTGCACTTCAATAGACAAAAAAGAAACCTATCTCCTTACCAAGGGTGGTTGGAAACTAAATGGATGTAATGAAATTTGCAACCGTTTTCAACCACCTTTTTATTTAACAGTTTAAAAACGGGAATGATTCCCGTTTTCAACCACTTTTATACCTATTTACATATTTTTCTAACTAACCCTGGAGGAATTATGACTTCAAAGAAAGTCAACTCAAACAAACGTGCGCTTATTTATTCAATAGATAAGTTTGGCACACTTCAAGCTGTCAAAGTTAAGCTGAGACCCACGGACAGAGAAACAGTAGCAGCTGCGAGTATGAAATGGTTGAAAGATAAACATGAGTGATCATGTTTATCAAGTAATCCGTAGATTACCAAACCTAGAAATATTGGTCGGTGAATATGAGAGTATTCACCGTGCCAAATTTATTATGAACAAAGCTGCTAAGTATAAATCTACTGGCAGGTATTCAATAACCAAAAAAGAAAACAGTGCGTATTTAAAAGCTGAACAATTAGCAATAGATATAGCTCTAAACAAATAAGGAATAATAAATGCAGTTATCACAAGCAAAAACAATCATTGAAGCAAGCATATTGAGTCAAATAAACGATAAAGATATGAATGATTCAAGTCGTGCAGTGCCTTATTTAGTTGGTGGCCCTGGACTTGGTAAAACAACTATTGTAAAGGCTATTGCAAAAGAAAAAGATATGCTTTGTAAGGTTTTATCTTTAGCTCAATATGATGCTGGTGAAATAGCAGGATGGCTTGTTAATGATGGAGATACGATGAAAAGACTACGTCCTGATTGGATGCCAAAAGAAGATTGTGAAGGAATTTTATTTCTTGACGAACTACCTCAAGCTCCTGTTTCAAATCAAAACATATCAGCTCAAATTATTAATGAACGTAGAGTTGGAGATCATCAACTACCTGATGGTTGGGCAATTGTATGCGCAGGTAATAAAATGAGTGACAGAGCAGGTACAAATAACATGCCTACTCATGTAAAAGACAGGTTAATGTTCTTAGAAGTAACTGCTGACCTAGATGACTTTATGGAATATGGTTATCAGAATCATTTTAAGCCAGAATTGTTGGCTTTTATAAGATTCAGACCAGAATTTTTACATAGGTTTGATAGAGACGCCAATGCTTCACCTTCACCAAGGTCATGGGATAGAGTTAACAGTATGCTTGACTGGAACTTAGATCCTATTTGTGAGACAGAAGCAATTACAGGGCAAATAGGCCCAGGTGCTTGTGCAGATTTTTATGGATACAGGAAAGTATTTGATGCTTGTCCTGACATAAATCAGTTAATTGATAATCCAACTACATCTATAGTAGCGGAAGATCCAGCAATTAACTATGCTATTTGTGCAAATCTTGCATTCAAGATGAATAGAGAGAACGGTAAAAATATACTTACTTATTTAAGAAGATTAGATGAGCAAGAATATGTAGCATTTACTATAAAAGATGCTATTAGCCGTAACTCAGACTTAAAGAATGCACCATTTTTACAAAGCGCATTTAGAGATGGTGGTGTCTTAAAGACACTAGCTATGTTTAAATAAAATACCAACATAGAGGGGATGTCAGGGCATATATGCTCGAAAACGCAGTCGACAAGGAATCTTGAATAGCCAGTAGCAGTTTCAAGCATCCCCTCTATATTTAACGTAAAAAAGCAAGGAAGAAGGTATAAATGGAAAAAATAAAACCACCCACATGGTTTGACACTACAAAGTCATTAGAACATATTTGGGAAATATTAAATTGTTATAGAGAAGATTGTATTAACGGTTCAGAGTACGATGAAGAATGGGATAACATAACAACTTCTATGAATTGGATAGAAATAGCAGTAAAAACTTCAGATTTATTTGAAGAAAGCGAGGTGGTATGATGACTATTACAGGGTACAAAATAGTGTACGATATAATTGAAGATGAGAAGAAACTTACTTCAGAAATACAAGCATATGACCTGCCTGAGTATGTACGAGAAAAGATTGACCAATATTTTGATAGCATTGAAAAAGAAAGTGAGGAAGAGTGATGAAAACATACTACATAAAAACGGAAAGTGTAATTGAGTGGATGTTTGAGCGAGGATGCGACCAAGAACAAGCTAAGATGAAAATGGATTTAGCAGAGAGTGTAGTCAAGTGCCTAAAAGAAGGTAAGCCATACGTAGCGGATTTTCAATCGTTGCTTGATTATAATCTATCAATATTCCCCTGTGAATACGTTGAAGGAAATCAATTTAAATATGATTGTGAATTGGGTGAACTTGGGGACGATGAATTGGATTGGGAAAATTCTGAGTTCAAGATTTTATATCCTAAAGAAAGAGAGGTGGAGTGATGATTGAAATTACCTGTATTGAATGTGGAGATAAGTTTAACAAGTTTCAAGGCAGCATGGATGA
>Ga0098055_1001359_pt1 | contig 13345 bp, 7 predicted proteins | sample 17_taG_FD_75107 | JGI IMG/M metagenome (GOLD analysis project Ga0098055, IMG submission 75107) | Marine viral communities from the Subarctic Pacific Ocean - 17_ETSP_OMZ_AT15314 metaG | ecosystem: Environmental > Aquatic > Marine > Oceanic | place: Pacific Ocean | collected 2015-01-18 | reverse complement strand
TTTAGCCGCTTGGTTTAAAACTGATGAAGGTATGGAAATATATGCAAATATAGAAAAACAATTAAAATAATCAAACTGTAGGAGCGGTCGCTCTTCGGGGCGATCGCAAACTACAATAAAAAAAATATGGCAATAAGTATAGATACAGTATATCAAAAAGTATTAGCACTCGCTAACAAAGAACAAAGGGGCTACATAACTCCACAGGAGTTTAACTTATTTGCTGACCAAGCCCAAAAAGAAATTTTCGAACAATATTTTTATGATTTAAACCAGTTTAAAAGAGTTCCAGGTAATTCATCTGGATACGCTGATATGGTAAAAATTTTAGAAGAAAAAATAAGCCTATTTGAAATATATGACAAAGCGTATAGTGTTGTAGGCGATTATGGTCGGATTAATTTAAATGAGCACCACGATATTTATAGATTAACTATGGTTAGAGTGTTATACTCTGGCTTAACTAGTATGAAAAAGGCAGAGCAGATACAATTGTCAGAGTTAAATGCTATTGGTGATTCACCTTTGACTAGATGGAGCAAGCAAAGACCTGTTTACATTAGATATTCTACTATGCAAGTGCCTGAAGTGCCAGATAGAGTAGGTGTATATCCTTACCCAGAAAATGGAAACAATGTATTTGTTAGTTACATAAAATTTCCTAAAAAACCTAACTGGAATTACCAAATGGTTCAAGACAAGCCTTTCTTTTTAAACGACAGTAACTCTCAAGATTTTGAATTACATTCATCAGAAGAAAGCGAGTTAGTATATAGAATATTAGCTTTAGCTGGTATATCAATAGAAAAACCAAGTTTAGTTCAAGCGGCAATGACGCTAGAGTCAACTAAAGTTCAACAAGAAAAACAATAAATAAATGGGATTATTAAAAGAAACGCAACAAGAGTATTACAATGGTGTTGAATATGGTGGTTATCAATTTACATCTTTAGACGATGTTATAAATCAATTTTTAGTTGTATACGTTGGTGAGGGAAAAATAATACCTAAAGCTAGTAGAACAGATGTTCAGTTTCATGCCATGAGGGCTTTGCAAGAGTTATCTTTTGACACTTTCAAATCAACTAAGTCACAAGAAATAATACTACCACCTAGTCTTAAAATGATACTACCGCAAGACTATGTTAATTATTCTAGAGTTGCGTGTGTAGACGCTGACGGTGTAATAAAACCTTTGTACTCCACAAAACACACATCTAATCCTTTTTCAATAAGCCAAGAAGAAAATGGTGATTACGACTTTTCTTTTGAACAATTTTTAACAGATAATAGTTTTGAAAGAAACAATGGTCTTCATAGTAATTGGAGTAAGTCTTCACCTACACACAAAAGTGGAGGTTTTTTTAACAATCCTAACAGAATTTTTGGTGGTGGTTCAAAAACAAAAATAGATCACAGGGTCACAGCTCTTAATAGAATGAATGGAGATATTGTATATACTGGTAACGATCTTGCTGGTAAATCATTACAGTTTCAACATGTGTCACAACCTGTTATGATAGCTGGAAGCGTACAATACGATACTAACGTTCAAGCCGTTTGGCATGAAGTTGATGTTGTAGGTATTGACTTCATTGATATATCTGCGGCTGCACGTATGTTTGATCCACAGACCCATAATTCTTTGTATGGTTCTACTGGTTCTACAGTAGTTGGTACTGATGTTCCGGGCGGTCAAATGAAAATTGGTATACAAACAATGAAACCTGATGCAAGTGAAAAAACAAAAGGAACATTAAGCAGTAACTTGCAAGATCCAGATTTAGGTTTCATGGAGTGGACTAGCGGTGATACAACAATTACACACAAAGAGCTTGAAAAGATAAATGTTATTGCTTATAATAAGGTTTATTTTGTTGCATTTAGTCAAATACCATTTAATTCAGAACAAAGAGTTAATTGGGATGGTACCACTGCAAGCGCTTACGACCCTACTGTTTTTATGATAGATACTAACAATGACGGAACGGTCGATTCTTTTGATAACACGAACTATCCTACGCCAGGTAGAGTGCCTTATCAACATGTTTTTACAAATATAATTACTGAGGTTTCTTGTGTTAAAACTGGCTCTGGAACTGGTAAATTAAATCCTAGAGATCAATCAACAGGAGATTCAACTACTTGGACTAACTACAAAAATTCTAGTAACGATAACAACTCAGAAAGCTATGATGCTGATTACATGCTAGATTACAACAAAGGGCATAGATATGGTTTAAGTCCAGAGCACTCGCAAAATAACGGTAGTTTCTATATAGACGCTAATAGAGGTTTTATTAATTTTAGCTCTAACATTCTAGGAAAAACTGTAATACTAGATTATATAAGCGATAGCCTAGGAACAGATGCTGAAATGCAAGTACATAAATTTGCCGAAGAAGCTGTTTACAAATCTATAGTTTGTGATATAATGTCTACAAGAGCTAATGTACCTGAGTATGCTATTAGAAGATACAAAAAAGATAAAAGCTCATCAAGAAGAACCGCAAAGCTAAGATTATCTAACATTAAATTAGAAGAAATAACACAAATATTTAGAGGTAAATCTAAACATATAAAACACTAGAATATGCCAGAGATTAAGCACAGTTTCATTAGTGGTAAAATGAACAAAGATCTTGACGAGAGAATTGTTCCCAACGGAGAGTATAGAGATGCTTTAAACATACAAGTTTCAACTTCTGAGGGTAGTGATGTTGGTGCTGTTCAAAACGTATTAGGTAATAGTATTATAGCTGGTCAGTCACAAATATCTAGCGATGCAGTGTGTATAGCAACTATTGCTGACGAAAAAAATGATAAAATATATTGGTTTGTAAAAGACGTTGCAAACGAATTAATAGATACTAACTTAGAAGATCCTGCAAATTGGGTTTACAGCTCAAGCGCACTTACACCTACACATTCTACTGATAATCTTGTTATAAACACAATTGTTGATCCAGCACTTGCCCAACCACCACTTCACGGAGACACTCAGTACCCAGGTTTTAGAACAAGAATAATTAATGACTTTGTTGACGGTAGAAGATACGAGGTTAAAGTTGTTTTTGGTAACAACGATATTGGTGGTGCGCAGGGTATAGATCATCTTGGTAATATTTACACCGCAGAAAATAAAGTTTTTGTTGCGGGTATCACTGATATTTATGGTACTACTGGTGATTCGTTTTATAGACCATATAACAACAACGTAGGGCCTAATAGCACTAACCACATGGTTCCTAGCGGTAATACTAATATAACTACAGGGTTTGAGTATCAAAATTCTTTTGTTTTTAATCAAGCTTCTAACAATGGTAGCACTGCTCTACGTTTGCAGTTTGAGTTTGTAAATGGTCAAAGTTATAGTAAATCATTAGAAATTTTATCTGTATCTTTTACCGAGCAGCCAGCTTCGTATATATTAGAGTATGATATAAAAACTGACACTGTAAAACCTGTCGTTGTTGACTTGCAAAATCAAGCCTTACAGTTTTTAAGCTCAAACTTAATAACTGGAATAAACATAGTAGATGGTTTGCTTTTTTGGACTGATGGTGTTAATGAGCCTAAAAAAATAAATATTGAAAGATGTAAAAGTGGAACTACTGATTTTACAACAAACACACAGTTATTAGTACAAGATTTACCCGTTAGAGATTTAGAACTAAAAGATATTACTGTAATAAAAAAAGCTCCTAAAACACCGCTTGTAGTAAAAAAAATAAAAACTAGAGATGCTACTGGGCAATATGCAGGTGTTGTAATTATTTCTGATGCTAACTCCACATACAACAGCATAATAAACTCTTCTCAAGGAAACGACATACATAACTTTCAATCTTTAAATGTTGGTGACACTTTCCAAGTAATAATAGAAACTGACTATTATTTTTCAAATGATTTTTCTTTAAGCTGGTCCGATGGTGACACCGTTATATTAAAAGCGTTTGACTCACAAGGTGTGCCACCGCAATTTCCACTAGAACTATACGACAACTGGCACATAAAAGGTTATATAACAAATTGGATATACAACAGATTTGAAAACGTAAATTCAAACCTTTTAGAATCACCTTTACATACTAACTATGCTGGTTGGGCAATATCTACAGGTGGAACTGCTCTTGAAGGACCTCATGAACATACTGGTGGAACTAACAACCAAAAATTACATTATTTTACACATTACAATAGCAATGGGCAAGAAATAAAACAAGGTAGACATTATAAAATCACCTTTGACTTAGGCTTATCATCAAATAGCAATCTACAGGGAAAGTTAGCTGTTATGCTTAAAAACAAAGATAACGAACAAGTTGCATTTTATTTCAACGAACTAACAAGCGGCGACGTTGGTACTCACGAGCTAGAAGTAGACGACACTCCTTTATTTACTAATGGTGCTACAACATTATTTACAGGCCAGACATTTGGATCAATAAACGGTGTTCAATTTGAAAGTAAAACATCAGCAACTAACGTTGTATTTGAAGGTGAAATAAGTAACGTTAAAGTCGAAAGAATAGATCAGTTTCCAGCTAAAGCAGAAATACAAATAACTAATATAAATGGAACACCACCTATACCTCAAGGTGGAGATACTCAGTTAGAGTATTTAATAGATGTATCAACAACGGCTGATATTTTATTTGAAAAAAAGCTACCTAGATTTTCTTATAGATATAAATATGAAGATGGTGAATATTCTACTTTCGCACCGTTTACAAATGTTGTTTTTTCTCCTGGTACCTTTGGTTATTTACCAACTGATGGTTTCAACTCTGGTATGAATAACACTGTTAAATCATTGACTTTAGAATCTATAAATGACAACAAACCAGATGATGTTGTTTCGGTAGATATATTGTATAAAGAAGAAGGTTCTCCTTCTGTTTATGTGGTAGATACTTTGAAAGGTGGTGAGAGTTATTACGAAATAAAAAAAGAAACTATAAATGGTATTTTACCAGATAACCAAATATTAAGACTATGGGACAATGTTCCTATTAACGCTTTATCACAAGAGGTTGTTGGTAATAGAATCATATATGGTAACTACACTCAAAATTACAACTTATCCAGCACAGATAGTTCTCTAAATGATTACAATTTAAATTTAAGCGTAAACGTTAATTCATTACCGTTTGGAAACGACAACTACGGTAGATCTTCTATAAAATCTTTAAGAGAGTACCAACTTGGTGTTGTTTATACCGATTCATATGGTAGAGAAACTCCTGTTTTAACAAACTCTTCATCAACAATAAAGCTAGACAAGTCTTTTAGTGATGAGCAAAATAGTTTTTTAGTACAAATAAAAACAAATGGTCACCCTATAAATATGGAGTACTTTAAGTTTTATGTCAAAGACACAGGTGGAGAGTACTACAATATGGCTATGGATAGATACTTTGATGCTGAAGATGGTAATGTTTGGCTTTCTTTTCCTTCTGTTGATAGAAATAAAATAGATATAGATGATAATATAATATTAAAAAAAGGTATTGACTCTAACTCTGTTTTAAATAAAGCTAGATACAAAGTACTAGACATATCTAACGAAGCTCCTGATTATATTAAAAAACAAGAAAGCTTAGTTATGAAAAAGTATCACGGCTCAGGTGGTAATGAACTTTTTACCGTACCTCCACAGTTAGACGGGAGCACTTTTCAATTAGATCCAGCTAAATTTACAAACAGCATACACCAGAACTTTGTGTCGCATTATAACAACAGGCCAAGTGGTGTTGATTACTATGTTATATTTAGTCATAACAGCTTTAATAACGTGTCGCAAAAGTACAAAATAAAAAGCTTTGAATCAGACTCTAATACATATGTTGGTGTTGAAGGTAAGTTTGGTTTTGATGTAATGCAATTTACAGATGATCCTACTGGATTAGCTGTTAACGAGGTTTTGGAACAAAGTTATTTAAGCATCGTAAAAGAAGAGTTAGTAAATTCCCCTAAATTTGATGGTAGGTTTTTTGTAAAAATTAAAAAAGATGTAGATTTTAATAAAATTGATCCAAACTTAACGTTAAGCACGGAGTATGTGACAACAGCAGATACTACTAAAAAAATATACTCAGCAAACAGCGCTGTTAATGATGATGAAAATCACCCAACAGACCACGGTGGTAAGTCACAGTTTTGGGAAGGATATAGTAGTGCAGACTCTACTGGTGATTTTGAGCTAGGTAGATCTGCTACAAAAACAATACTAGGTGTTAACGACCCACAAATAGGCACGCTAAAAGACTATTGGGAAACAAGAATAGAAATGCTACAAGATCTAGGTGACTATGACTATGCTCTAGACGGTACCTCAACGTCTGCTCCTGGTTACAGCGCTAAAGATAGTATTGAAGGTACTATGATGGCTTGGAGAGCTTATTTTAGGGGTTTAAACACTGAAACACTGCCTACATATTCTATGGATCCTTCTAGTGGAAGAAATAACATTATAGATATAGATGTTGATGCAGACAATAATAAGTTTGAAGACGTTTGGTTTATATCTACGTGTAAACACGCGGCTAGTATTCCTACTGACAGAGGTCTTGAAGTTAGTAACTCTTATCCTCAGACTTCTACTACTGACCCAACTGTTTGGACACCTAGAAATGGAGGTTGGGAATCTTGGAGTAGCACAAGTTCTAGTGCTTTAGAGTTAAGTTTTGGAGGTATATCTCCTAACTCCTGGGAAAACCAACACCCACCTAATAGACCTGACAATGATTACAGCTTTTTTGATATAGGCCAAGGCAATTTAAACTACGCGGCTGCAAATGGTGAGTTTGTAAAAAATTTATCTGCAGGTAGTAGATTTATGTTTAAAGAAGATCCTACCAAAACTGTTTACACAATAACAGACGTGCATCTTTACCATAAAATCATGTATGATAACCTAGAAGAAGCAACTACTCATAGTCCACCTGACAACGAAAACCATTACAAAGGCCAAGTACTAGGTTTAAAAGGTGACAATGATATATGTGACGACAGCGGTGCTCTTCCAGTTAAATACAGGTGTACATCATTTTTAGATGCAAGTAATTTTGTTGTAATTTACAAGCTATTTTTAGATAAAGAAGCCGTATGGGATCCTATGGATACTGATTTAAACATTCAAATTGCAAATGGCTTAAAACTTAAACTAGCAGCTGCCGACGGAAACCCTATTGTGACAAAAACTAATGGAGATGCTAATATTAAAGTAGATAGTATTACAGCGGTAGACACGGTTACGGGTGAAGTTCATAAGCTTGAAGTTGGTTTAGTTTTATGGCAACACGCTACCCACGCTCTTGGTGATGATAAAGCTATTATAACACACATAGTAGATAATCTTGATGGTACTTTTACTTTGCGTTTCAAGTGCTACAGGGGTAACCAAAGGGACTTAGGCACTTCTGGTAATGGTAAATTTGGTGGTATTAGTACTACTGATGACCTTTACTTTGCACAGTATTCTATGAATAGAGTTAGTAAAAATTCAGCAAAAAATATTAATTATTTTCATGATGCTGGTGTTAGTAAAACAAATGTAGGTATAGATGCGTTAGGTTACACAATGCAGTTTTTAACAGCTGCAACAAGTGAAAACGAAGATAACGTTTTATCTAGCACTGATCCCGCTATTTTTGAAACAGAACCAAAGAAAGATAAAGATTTAGATGTTTATTACGAAGCTAGTAGGGCTATACCTATAGTAGATAATGCACAAAATATTGCAAATTTAATACCTGTAGGCTCTATAGTTGAACACGAGGGTAGTAATGCAATACCAATAAACACAACTATCGACTCTATTTCTTCAAGTGGAGTAATAACACTTTCAAACGATGTAAATGTTGAAAACACAATACCTATATATAGAGAAGATCAATTTGATGGCGTTTAATAAATAAATAGATAAAAATGGTATATACTCCTAGTAAAAATATTAACACAGGCGAGTTGTTAAAGATAACAACACCAAACGGTGATGTTTATTATATATCTATAGCTTCTATAGGTACTTTAGATGGTAGTGGCAATACAGATCAGTTTACATTAAATACTGATACGCATAACTTTGCTTACAAGCTAGATTGGCATAATTGTTATTCTTTTGGTAATGGTGTGGAATCAAATAGAATAAAAGATAATTTTAACCAACCATTTTTAACTCCTGGTGTTAGAGTTTCTACTGTTTTTGAAGATTACAAAGAGGAGCAAAGAAGTAATAGTTTAATATTTTCTGGTATATATAATAGTATAGGTAGCGTAAACAATTTAAATCAATTTATACAAGCCGAAAAAATTACTAAGGAGTTAAATCCAACATACGGTAGTATTCAAAAGTTACACGCTAGAGATTCAGACTTAGTAGTTTTATGCGAAGATAAAGTATTGAGAGTTTTAGCAAATAAAGATGCTGTTTACAATGCTGATGGAAACCCACAGTTAACAGCAAATGAAAACGTGCTAGGGCAATCAGTTCCTTTTGTTGGAGACTATGGTATATCAAAAAATCCAGAGTCTTTTGTTTCTGAAGCTTATAGATCTTACTTTACAGACAAGCAAAGAGGTGTTGTTTTAAGGCTTTCTAAAGATGGTTTAACTCCAGTGTCGCTTCATGGTATGAAAGATTATTTTAAAGATAATTTAAAAAACGAAAGCTTACTACTAGGTAGTTATGACAAGAAAAAAGACGAGTATAATATAACTATGCCTAACTCTAACAATACAGTTACATTTAATGAAAATGTAAAAGGTTGGCCTAGTTTTAAATCTTTTTTACCTGAACAAGGACTGTCTTGCGCTGGTAATTACTACACTGTTAAACAAGGTAAGCTTTTCAAGCATCATATTGAAGATTCTAAAGGGCAAACCACTGTTACAGGTATAGACCACGCTTCTGGCGCAACTGGTAGATATTTCTTTTATAAACTAGAAGAATTAGCAAAATCACTAGGTGTTGATGTAATCTCTCAAGGTTTTAAAATTAACGTAAAGCATTATAGATCTGGTGTTCTACTTGGCACTAAAAAAGTAATCCTTTTTAACGGGCAAGCCGCAAACTCTTTGTTTACAGACGGATCACCTTCTGGGAATGATGATGGTAGTGTTGGTCATGGTAGGTTACATAATGTTCATGGGGCAGGACCGCAAGACGGTGACTGGGAAGTTGGTGACATTATTACAGGTTTAGGTTATGAAAATAGAAATATTTTTTACGAAACGTCAAATAGTTCTACGGTAGAGGTTTTATTAAACGACGCCCCAAGTAATATTAAGACTTACAACACTATAGATTACGAAGGTAGTAAAGGTTGGTCTGTTGGTAGTATAAAAACAGATCAAAGCGAAGGAAGTATAAGTGAATTTATAGAAAAAGAAGGTAAATACTACAACTACATACAAGGTGTTGATTCAGAAATTAACAGTAACACTGATTTTGCTTCAGCAGATATACAAGGTGCTGGTGTATTACAAGAAACACCAGACATTGATGAAGATGATGGAAATGGTGTTTTAATTCCGTTAACAAACTTAACATTAAAGCTGTCAAGCATAAACACGTCTATGCAAGTTGGTGATATTCTTTATTATGTAAAAGCTGTAGATTTAACGTCTACAACAGCTGATAACATTGTTAAATATGGACCAATAGATTCTATAAGTAGAGGTTTAAACGAAATTAAAGTGATTCAAATAAATTATCAAGTAGGTGTTAATGAATTTGAACAAAATGATTTTTTAATGTTTGCTAAAGACAAAAGAGCAAACAAAGCAAGTGTTTCTGGTTATTTTGCTAGTATAAATCTTGAAAACAGCTCGACAGACAAAGCAGAGTTATTCACCATTGCCTCAGAAATACAAGAGAGCAGTAAATAAATAAAACATGATTATAAACTCAATTGACATAGGTAGTAGTTATATTAGTAACCTTGGAGGAGTTAGAAGCTACAGGGTCGTAGGTGAAACAGGCTCTATATTTAGTGTTGTTGTTGAAAAGTTAACTGGTACTACAAAAACTTATTACAACTTTTCTACTCAAACTTTCACAAGCACTTATAAAAGGTTAAAAAATAGAAAAATATCCGGTGGTTATTACCAAGGGGATATTGTTATTGGGGAAGCTGGTTTAAGTTCTGGAGATAACCCAAACATTTATACATTTAGTTTTTTTGCCGAATCAGCTTATGGAACAAAGCATGCTACTGGTAAAGAAGCGAGATTTGCTGATGGTTCTTTAGATTTAAATGGGTCTACAGGTTCTAACTCTAACTTATTACAAAAAGTATTATACCAATACCCAACGACCGTAGTGTCGTTTTCTCATATAGCACCAAATGCTGTTGCAGGTTTCAACTCGTCTACAACGTCTAGCACTGCTTTAAATTTACAAAGAGGGTCCAATACAGGTACAATACCTTTTTCTATAACATATACACTACACTCTTCTAAAACAGGTTTTTCAAAAAGAAAACCTACAGCTTTTGATTTTTGTTGTAGATTGTCAAAAACAATAGGTGAACCTTTAGTAAGCCCTAGCGTTAAAGTTAGTAACCCAGAAAGTTTTACAAGTGGAAATACTAGGGCTGAAACTAACAGAATTATTTTTGCCGAAGGTGGTGGAGTGCCTTTAGTTGGAATGGAACTTGTTGATGGTTTGTTTACTAGACATACTGATATACCTATACTTGTAACTAGTATAAATCCTGACGGTGACAATCCTTTAGAAGTGGAGTTTAATCAAAGTTTTTATCATGGTTCACCTAGTGGTGGTGGATCTGCTCCATCAACATTGGTAATGAAGCTTCAAGTTAGAAAATACTATAGATTTAAATGTAGTAATGTTTTTGATTTGGCAGATGGTATGCCACTTTTAATAAGTGGAAGTATTGACGGTGAAGATGGTGTTGCTATTTCTAGGTACTTTGAGTCAACCACACAAGATATAGAAACAATAAAGCCAGATGGTAGTATTATACAATCTACTATTGAAAATGTAATATTTGACATACCAGCAATAAGTACGTTAGGCTTTACACCAACTGTAACAAACGGTATTATAACTTCTCAAGCTGGAGTTATAACGTTAAACTCTCCTCAATTAGGCACTATTAGAAACACATCTGCTAAAATATACGCTTATGGATCTAGGTATATTAAAGCGGTGCACAATGTTTCTTTAGATATTAAAAATCTAGATATTACTACAGCTCCAGTAACAACAACTGTTAACGATGCTTCTAACGCGGACGGCCAAACAGCTCAAACTAATATAGTGGTAGCAAGCGCTACTGGTATAAGAGATGATGTAAGCGTGATGTCAGGTGTTAACGTAACGTCTACTTCTCTTAATCCTACAGTTACAAACATATCTGGTACAACGCTAACTGTGTCGCCAGCGCAATATTTACAGCATGGACAAACATTAACGTTTACTGGTGCCGGACAAGTTTTTACAATAACTGGAGAAATAGATTTTAAAAATATAGATAGCACAGACTTTACTTTGTTATTTGATGTTGAAAAGTTCATAACCGCTAGTTAGAGTAAAAACAAGCTAAAAACTGTAACTATATTTATATAAATTAAATTAAATGGATAACAGTATAAATTTTCGTAGTTTTAACAATAAAGACTACGCTAAGGTTTCACAATGGTGGGACTGGTGGTGGGGAGAAAAAGGAGCTATAGAAAGAGAGTTTTTACCGCACAACGACTACTGCTTTATGATAAGCAAAGGTGATGTGTGTATAGCATCTGGGTTTTTGTTTGTAGACAAACACTCACCAGTAGGTTATTTAACCTACGTTGTTTCAAACCCTGAATACAGGGAAAAAGATAGAAAAAGTATTATAGAACAATTGATACTTAATATAGAAGAACACGCAAGACTTCAAGGTATAAAGTTTATATTTACAGTGTGCGGCAATGTTCACATGGAAAATATACATAAAAAATTAGACTGGACAATAGATAAATCTGCTCCAGCATACGAAACTTACAAATACATATAATATGGGTGGAAAAGCACGTAGAAGAATAGCAAGAGAAGCCAATGCAATGGCTGCTGAGCAACTTAAAGTTTATAAAGAAGAGCAAACTATTCAAAGAAAAATATTAGCAAAACAAAAACAAGAGTATAAAAACTTTGAGTTTAAAAATCCTTATGCAGGGTTACAAAACTATTACGAAGGTATGGAAAATGTTTTTGAAGATATGACTGTTAGCACACAAGCCGCAGACTTTCAAATGGAAAGAGGTGATCAGCAAAGAGCTAATATTATGCAAAACTTACGTGGCGCTGCTGGTGGTAGTGGTATAGCTAGTTTAGCACAGTCTTTAGCAAACCAAGGCGTTTTACAAGCAGGTCAAGTTTCTGCTAATATAGCGCAGCAAGAAAGACAAAATCAAATTATGATGGCTAAAGGAGCTAATCAAATACAAAACTTAGAAAGACAAGGTATGTCTGCAGCTGATATGGCAATGAGAGGTGGTGAGGCTATGGTTCAACAAGCTGAAATGTCTAGACAGTCAACACTACTTGGTGTTGAAATGAGCGGTATGGCTGGTGCAAACGCTGGTGTTCAGTCTGCTTATTCAAATCAAATGAGCGCTCAAGGTTTGAACGCTCAAATGCTAGGCGCTCAAATGGGTATGTACGGATCAGCAATGCAAGGTCTTGGTAGTGCTTTGTCTGGTTCTGATAGAAGGTTAAAGAAAAATATTAACTTGATAGGTAAATCACCTAAAGGTATAAATATATATTCTTTTGAATATATAAACAAAGATTATGGATCTGGAGTGTATCAAGGTGTAATGTCTGATGAAATACCAAGAGAAGCTGTCTCTGTTGATTTTGATGGCTATGACATGGTTGATTATAGCATGTTAGACGTAAACTTTAAACAAATATAATTATGGCAAAAAAACAAGGATTACAATCTTTAGTTGGTCAAACAGACACCACGTTAGTTAATGCTGCTTACAGAATGGGTATGGCTAACGTGCCCAAAGATCTTAGTGGTATAAACAATAAAATAGGAGACTCTTACGCGGCTGGCATGAGACAACTTGGTCAAGGTTTTGGAGCTTTAGCTGGTGCCGCTATAAATAAAGGTATTGAACTTTCGAAAAAAGCAAAAGAAGAAAAAGACGGTAACGCGGGGGCAGGCATTAGAAATGGAGGTAAAGGAACGTTTGGCAACGTGGTAAAAGGATTTTTTGGTAAAGTTGGAGATGCTGTTACAGATCTTTTTGATGGTGGCGGGTTTAACTTTGGTTATGGTGGTATTGGTGAAAAAAAAGGAAAAGAAATTATTGAAAAGCGAGA
>Ga0098055_1001352_pt1 | contig 13379 bp, 21 predicted proteins | sample 17_taG_FD_75107 | JGI IMG/M metagenome (GOLD analysis project Ga0098055, IMG submission 75107) | Marine viral communities from the Subarctic Pacific Ocean - 17_ETSP_OMZ_AT15314 metaG | ecosystem: Environmental > Aquatic > Marine > Oceanic | place: Pacific Ocean | collected 2015-01-18 | reverse complement strand
GTTATAATAAATACAGTTGAAGATTGCTTTAGATAGGATCTTCATTTATTAACCTTGCTAACATAGGAGGACAGCAATGACAAAACATCTATCTATTTTTAATAACCTAAGACCACACACAGTGGGATTCGACGACTGGTTCGATCACTTCGATGCCATGATGGACGACAGTTTCTTCAGGGGAACTGGCAACTTCCCACCATACAACATAGTGAAGACTGGTGAGAACACCTACGACGTTGAACTTGCACTTGCAGGATTTGGTAAGGATGACATCATAGTCGAGTACAAGGAAAACTTGCTCACTGTAAAATCAAAACCAAACAAAGATCCAGCAGACGAAGTTGAGAAATACGACGACGGAATGCAACACAGAGGCATATCAAAAAGAATGTTCACAAGAACATTCACGATTGCCAACGATGTTGAGGTCAAGGGAGCAGAACTAAAAGATGGTTTACTTAAAGTGAGCATGGAAAGGATTATTCCAGAGCACAAGAAAGCAAAAACTATCGAAATCAAGTAAAGCATAAAATGGATGGGGTGGTAAAACACCCCTCCATGTTTGACAACTTGTGTAGATATGCTATAATAATGGATGATACAAGATATGACAGATATACAAACACTTACTAAAGAAAAAATTAAACTCGACGAGCCTGGCTTGTACGACGTGATATTCCTTAACGACAGTATTACAACAATGGAGTTCGTTGTGAAGGTGCTCAAACAGATCTATGGCAAGACACCTGAACAGGCACAGAACATCACAACAAGGATACATCAAGACGGACAGGGCATCGTTGGCTCATACACACATGAAGTAGCCGAACAGAAAGGCATCGAGACCACGCTGGCGGCCAGACAGGAAAACTTCCCACTACAGGTCAAAGTCAAGAAACAGTAATGGATCTCAGGTCCTATGTAAGAGAGAACCAACAAGTGATGGAGTTCGTGCGACACGCCACACCCGGAGCAATCGACAAGTACATAGGCACACTCGACTACGCCACAGCAAGGTTCAACACAATACTCTTGAAACTGTCACAGGATCCACTGAGTGCTGACGAACACAGGAACGAAATCGAAGAGTGCTTTGGCATCATACAATCTTTCTACAATGACACCAAAAGATACGTTACTTGTGCATACATCTTTAAACCAATCATGGCGTTGAAACTGCACTATACAGGCACAACACAGATACCAAAGATAAAGTTCTTGTTAGAAAAAATCAATAATTAACAGTATGATTAGCAATTGGTTGTTCTGGGCGATACCGAGAAACTACATAAGGAGATATCTGTTTACTTTTTGGATTGTGATGTTTTTCATTCCGGGATATTTCTTAGGATTGCAATTTACAAAATTAGGATTTATAATAAACTGGCTCTGGTTCGACCTCGTATTTTACGGGTGGTACAGAGCAAAACAAATAATAGGAGACGATGAATGAAAGCAGTAGTATGGAGCAAACCGGCCTGTCCTTATTGTGAGAAGGCTAAAAACCTGTTGAAGAACAAGGGCATAGAATACGAAGAGAAGAACATAGCGGAGGGCCACAAGATACAGGACCTATTAGAACTTGTGCCAAACGCAAGGACCATGCCTCAGATATGGTTGGACGGGGAACACCTAGGTGGGTACTTCGAGTTGGAGAAGAAATTAGCAAAGTAATGGTCAAAGTAGCCTTAGCCATAGCACCTAGAATCCAAGATGATTTTGGCTACACGCCTGCAGGTGCATCTTTGGTGAAGGCGGCCATAGTGAAGGCAGGACACCAATGTAAGATCTTTGATTTCAACGCCGATCTTGAAAATACTTTTTCAGATAATAAGATAGATCTAGTACCAATAGACAACTGGTTTTTAAATCACAGTTTTTATTCCGAGAAAGTATTCACCAAGGTGCTTGAAATCAGCAAAAAATGGGTTGACCAGATGCTAGAGTATAACCCTACTCATGTGGGCATATCAGTATTTTCATACAATTCACAAAGGGCAACACTACTCTTGTCTACTCTTATAAAAGCACGTGACCCTAACATCCAAATTTTTATGGGTGGTGCTGGGTTAAGCACAGACAACAATTTTGGTCCTTTCTGCATGAAACAAAAAGTTATGGATTGTTGGATTAGAGGAGAAGGTGAACTGAGTGTACCTGCATATCTTTCAGGAAACTTAGACCATCCAGGAATCAACGGAAAGGCGCCACAGCAAATTAACCAAATAGATGATTTAGAATTTCCTGACTATAGTGATTATGAATTAGCCAGTTACACAAATAAAAAAGGTTTAGTGGCATTGCCTATCACCGGGTCACGTGGTTGTGTTCGTGCATGTACATTTTGTGATATCGCGAGTATGTGGCCAAAATACAAGTACAGGTCAGGACAGAGTATAGCCAAAGAAATCAAAACACAAGTTGCTAGGTATGACGCAAGAGCTTTTAGATTTACTGACAGTCTTATAAATGGCTCCATGAAAGCGTTCAGAGACATGACTAACGAACTATCAGAATTTAGAATGTCAATGCCAGAAGAAAAAAGGTTCATTTGGGATAGCCATTTCATTGTGAGAAGTAAACGGCAAATGCCTCCAGAAGATTTTGTTAAAATGGCAGAAAGTGGTGCTGGCACATTGTTGATAGGGGTAGAGTCTGGTAGTCCTTCAGTGCGTGATCATATGCAGAAGGGATATTCCGATGAAGATTTACATTACAGCCTAGGAGAAATATTCAAAAATAATATAAAAGTGAGATTTTTGATGATAATAGGATACCCGACCGAAACACAAAAGGACTTCCAAGAGACATTAGATTTCTTTGACAAATATGCAGAATACGGAAGGAAAGGATTGGTGGAAGAAGTGAACCTGGGACTGACACTTAACCTACTACCAAACACTCCGTTGTACAACAACGCGGAGGAGTTCGGCCTGGACACCACCAAGGATCACATAAATGACTGGATATGCGTTCAAAACCCCACGTTGAACTTCAAGGAAAGACTGAAGAGACGTATTGAGGCACAGTACTACGAAGAGAAGTTAGGATACAAGGTGTTCGAGAGCAAGAACTACACTCGGGCACTATCGATTGCTTGGTCGGAGGTAGTGGACATCAAACAGGAAAAAACTTATAAGATCGATGCTACCAAACTCAAGTTCGACAGGGAGAAAGGAGCACTTGAGGAGAAGGACTTCGATCCCCTGAGGACATACTGATGAAACTGGAAATCAAAATAGAACCGACATTCAGCCGAAAGTGGCCCAAAATGAAATTGAAGTTCAATGACGAGACACTGCACGACGGATACTGCGAACCCAACGATGGTGTGTATTTCGTCATGGTGCACGATACCAACGAAGTGCTGTCCAAAAACACCATATCCATAGAGCACTACGGCAAGGATGGCAAAGAGACTGTGCTGAACGACGATGGCGACACAATCACTGATCGGGCCATCATACTGCGTTCAATCAAGTTGGATGAACACCAAGTACCAGAAGTGATTCTGTTTGACCAACCACTACACATAAAGTGGACGGAAAGACAGATGAGAGATCACACAGACAGACCCGACAAGATCAAAAACAGCCTGTACTTCGGACACAATGGCATCTACACATACCAATTCAGTAATGACAGTGCGAAACAGCACTTCATAAACCTCATAGAAAAGGAGAGGCTGGCCAACATAGCCAACAAGAAAGAGATAGTGAGACCAGATGGTAAAGTGGTTGAAGCATTTGAATTCTCCGGCGAATTGGTAGATGGTGGAGAAAATGTAACAATTACCATAGAGGAACTATATAAGAGAATACAGGCGAGCAGTTGACAAAAAATGGACTGTAGTTTAAAATTTATAAACAAAGGAAAAAAACAATGATCAAAGAAGCATTAGTAAAAAAATTACAAGGTGAGATAGAGGTAGCGAAGGCAGATCTTAAGACCTTCCTGGCTAATCCCATAGGTGTAGCGGAACACATCGACTACGTGATCACTGCCGAGAAGAAACTCGAGGCACTGGCACACGCGGAAGACAAGCTCGAGTCACTGAACAAACTGTAATGACATACACTGTCAATGACAAGTGTATAATGTGTAAGCACACAGACTGTGTGGAGGTGTGTCCTGTGGACTGCTTCTACGAAGGCGAGAACATGCTGGTGATAAATCCAGATGAGTGCATAGACTGTGGAGTGTGTGAGCCAGAGTGTCCAGAGGACGCCATAAGGCCAGACACGGACGATGAAGGTAAAGCATGGGTGGACTTCAACACCAAGTGGTCAACATCAGGTTGGCCAGTACTAGCAACAAAAAAAGATTCGCTCGATCCAGATGGCAAACACAGGGACGAGCCAAACAAACTTGAGAAATATTTCAAGGACAAATAATGAAAGAACACAATGAAAAGAGACAAGAAGAAATCAAAATGGCAGGCCAAACGAGAGAAGGAGGCCAGCGAGAATTCACAATTCGATCCTAAGATACATCAACTAGGTAGAGAGGGATATGGATTCCAAATGAAAAAGGATATTAAAACAGATCCAGAGGAACTGTCAGGTAAGAACCTGCCTTTCAAAACTGAAAAATGATAATAGACAAGATAAGAGAAATGGGAGACAACCTCAAGTTATTAGAGGGACATGACAGGCTACACTATCTCATTGACAAGGCCAACGGGTTGGAACCGTTGCCAGAGCCAGCGAAGACCGAGGAGAACAGGATACGTGGTTGTGCATCAAAACTTTGGCTGATAGGTGGTGTCAGAGATGACGGCACAATGATGTACCAAGTGGATGGTGACGCACACATCAGTAAGGGCACCGCTAAAGTGGTGACGGACATAGTGAATGGAGAGCACAGGAGTGCAGTGGCCAACCTCACAGTGGAGAGTTTCGAACCACTGGGCATAAAAGAACTACTCACAGTACAGAGACAGAACGGACTGGGAGAGTTGATAGACAGGATAATAAGGATAGCACAATGATGGACATGCCACCAGGATGGACTCCACAACCAAGTCCCTCGGTTGATCCACAACTTCAAACTGATTTGAGTGATATCAAAGAACACCCACCTACCCAACAGGAATACATGCCCAAGATAGTCGAGAAACTAAAGGAATGTTATGATCCTGAGATCAGCGTTGACATATACAACCTGGGTTTGATATACGACGTCAAGGTAACGGAAGACGGATACGTGCATGTGCTGATGAGTCTGACAAGTGCATTTTGCCCGGCGGCGGACATGATACCCAAGGATGTGGTGCAGGCCGTTGAAAGCATACCAAACCTCAAGTGCAAGGTCAAGATAACCATGCAACCACAGTGGGGCAGGGACATGATCAATCCAGAAGTCCGAGACCTGATGGGACTATGACCACTTCGGTTGACTATACCAAGAATATACTATAAAATACAAGCATACTGAATCATGTTGGGGAATCAAGGTGAAATTCCATGGCTCTACCAGGAACCGTAAAGTCGGAGTGCCAACCAGTATAGTCCGCTGTCGAATGAGGGCCTGGGAAAGTCTAGTTCTACAATTGAAAATTAACAGTGGCGTAAGAGGAACTGTTATGAAAAAAACAAAACAAAAAATTGTGCTGTTCGTCTACTTCATTGGCTTGGTTGCCTTGAGTAGAATTATACCGCATCCACCAAACTTTACTCCGGTGATTGCTATGGCTGTGTTCATGCCATACCTTACTCGTAATTTATATTCAGCAGTGGTAGTGCCACTGTCGGCTATGTTTGTGTCGGATCTTTATATAGGATTCCACTCTAGTATGTTATGGGTATACAGCAGTGTCCTATTAGCAACCACATTGAGTCATTACACTATGTCAGTCAAGAAAACATATGTGCACCTGGGTTCAAATGCACTGTTATCATCCTCATTATTTTTTGTGATTACAAACTTTGCAGTTTGGATGTCTGGTTCCTTGTATCCATCAACCTTGGACGGTCTATTACTTTGCTACACAATGGCCATTCCGTTTTTTGGAAACACATTAACAAGCACAATATTTTATGTTTCGCTTCTTGCATTAGTGTCTCACTCTGCAACAAACATATCGAGGAGATATACGGACGATGAAGAAAATATTACTAGCAGTCTTAACATTATTACTTTTCCACACAGGACTACAAGCAGATCATTCTACTAAACACACCTGTGAGCAGTTAGAGTATGCACCCTGTATCACTATTTCAAAATACATATTGAGAGATCCCAGTGTGCTGACCACTGCATCAATGAGCGTGGACTACATTGACCAGTACACCATAGAGAACACAAACACCATAGACACGGTACAGGCCATTGCGAGAGCAACAGGTCTGAATGTTGTGCAGTCTGGCCCTACAGGACAACAGACTTCTGTGTTCATGAGGGGTATGAACTCCAACCACACCATGGTTGCCATAAATGGAGTTGCAATCAAAGATCATTCAACTACGGGTGGACTACATGACATAGGTGGTGATTTTATCAAGCATGTCACAGGTATACAAGTGGTCAAAGGGTCGCAAGGAACACTTTACGGTGCAAACGCAGTTGGTGGTGTAATTAATTTTATCACCACAGACAGTTATGCAAATAGTATATCGGCGACGATGGGATCCAACAACACCAAAGGTATCACACTCAAGATATATCAGAACAAAGATAACCATTCGATCAGTATAATTGCTGATGGTACTACGTCTGATGGTATATCGGTGGCGCCCTCTGGGACAGAGAAAGATGGATTTGATGCAAACAACATCACGATCAACACAAAAAGCAAATGGGACGAAGTTGAAATAGGCACTACTATCATTAGGAGAGAAAGCGATGCAGATCTTGACAACGGCACAAGCGATGATCTAGATTACACAGCAGAGAACAACATGAACCTATACCAGTTATCGAGCAAGGTAGACACAGAATTAGGTTTCTATAACATCACATTCTCACGTACAGAATATGACAGAGATTATTACAACGGAACAGAACACGATGAATATGATTCATCAAGTAACACTGTGTTATTGACCAACACCGTCCAAAAGGACAAGTGGGATATCACACCAGGCGTGGAGTACGAGGAGTTCGATGGTTCATTCGTCAACAGAGGATCATATTCCGCAAGTGTTGACACGGGCGGTGAGAACATAGGCTACTTCGTAAACACAAACATAATCGCTTCTGACAGGTTGGTACTGTCGGCGGGCGTGAGGCAAGACGATCCTAGCCTGTTCGATGACTACTCCACATACAGACTGGGTGGAACGTACAGCCTCACAGATGCGTTGACGTTGAAAGGAAACTACTCAACATCTGTAAAGACACCAACTCTGTATGAGATGCACGGTTCGGACAACTACGGATACAACGGAAATCCAAACTTGTTGCCAGAAGAAGCGGAGACAACAGACATTGGATTTGAATTCAAATTCAAAGACAGTGTGCTAGATGTGGTGTACTTCAGCACAGATTTGAAGAACCTTATCACATACGGAAACAGCACTTACTCGAATGCGTCAGGCACGTCCAACAGGCACGGTGTTGAATTGAAGTTCAACAGTTTGTTGACCGACAACATCTACTGGAGGAACAATGCGACTTTCACTGTAGCGGAAGACGGTAATGGCACACAGGTCACTAGGAGACCGAAGTGGTCAGGACTCACAGCGATAGACTACAAGAAAGAAAAGTGGACAACAACCGCAGAGTACCTGCACACAGGCAGTCATCTCGACATAGACTCTGCCACATGGGCAACGATAACGCAATCTGCGGTAAGCATAGCGAACGTACACACCAACTATGAGATAAACGACAAGGCAAACGCCATACTGTCAATCAACAACATAGGCGATAAGCAGTACGAAAGGCCAGATGGTTATGCACAACACGGCAGGAATATACTATTGACTTACAAACTGAAGTTCTAGTATAATACTGTATGGAAGTAACACTCGTAGACAAGATGGGCACAGACTTATCCGTAGTCAACGCGGCACGGGTCAGTTACGCTAAAAGCAAAGACTCCTTTGACGTGGTCAAGGATGAGAAGTTGATCAAGTACCTGGCAGAGCACGAACACTGGTCACCATTCGCACACGCATCATTACAGTTTAGGATCAAGGCACCTGTATTCGTTGCAAGGCAACTGGTCAAACACCAAGTGGGACTTGTGTGGAACGAGGTATCAAGGAGATATGTGGATGACGCACCAGAACTGTACCAGCCAGACTCATGGAGGGGCAGACCACAGAATTCAAAACAGGGTTCAGATGGTGAAGTCAAACTGGACCAGACCATAGAATACAACATGGAGACCACGATGGAGAGTTGTCTCATACTGTACAACGCATTACTACAGAAAGGTGTGGCACCGGAACAGGCACGTATGGTACTACCACAGTCAATGATGACTGAATGGTATTGGTCAGGCACACTGTACGCATTCGCCAGGGTGTGTAACCTGAGATGCAAACCAGACACTCAGAAGGAGACACAGGACGTGGCCAACGAGATAGATAAATTAACAGAAGGTGCGTTTCCACGTAGTTGGAAATACTTGAGAAAATGAAACTGGGTATTGTAGGACATGGCTTTGTAGGCACAGCAGTGGATCACGGATTCACAAAGGATGTGCAGAAGTTCATAGTGGATCCCAAACACAACAGCACCAACACCATAGAGGATTTGATTGCATTCAAACCTGATGCCGTATTTGTGGCAGTGCCAACTCCTATGTTGGAAACAGGAGAGTGCAACACTGAGATACTGGAAGGTGTGATGCAACAGTTGAACAGCAACAAAGGTTCGCTGGTGATTGTTAAGTCCACAGTGCCATCATACAAATTACAAAGCATACTAGAACAGTGTGTGGACATCAGGATAGTGTACAACCCAGAGTTCCTCACAGAGAAGAACTACATCAATGATTTCGTCAATCCGCCAATGCACGTATTTGGCGGAGTAAATGCAGACACAGACGCAGTGGAAAAATTATACAAGGAACACAGTGATTGTAACGAATGTCCTGTGTACAAGACTGATTTAGTGACAGCATCAATGGTCAAGTACTGCATCAACAGTTTCCTGGCCACAAAGGTCACATTCATGAACGAGATGTATGATGTGTTGAAAGCGGCAAAAGGCGCTGACTGGAACACATTCTCAAAAATAATACAAACAGATCCTAGGATAGGCAACACGCACATGAAGGTGCCTGGCAACGACGGACAACGAGGCTACGCAGGCAGTTGTTTCCCCAAAGATACAAGTGCTTTGGCATGGTTCGCCCGTGAGATACTTAACACACCGTTCACGCAACTGGAAACAAGCATAGCAATCAACGAGAAACTGCGTAAAACCAATCAGTCATAACGGTTAAATAGCAATATGAAACCATGGTTTGCCAAAGAAGCGGATATAATAAAGTTCCCAGAACCTGAGAAGAAGGTCGTAGAACTGCCAAATGTGCAGAGCTATCCGGACTTCCTGACAGGCGTAAAGGACCTGCACAACCGTAAAGAACAGGGCGAGATATCACAGGACAGCCATGACAAGTTGTACGCGGACCTGATTAACAGGTTCATGAAAAAGGAGAGTTTCGAGACTCCGTGGTTTATCAGAGAGGCTCCAAATGATGCAACAGGTATAATGAGCATTATACAGAAAAGATTAAATGATCCCAACATAGATTCAGAGACACTAGAGAAAGTTTTATTTGCACTCGAGGGAGGTGGACTCACAACCCGTCTACAAAATGTGTTGGAGAATGACCCTGACGCTAAAAGAATCCTAGAGAAAGTCACAGAAACAATACTAAGTGCCAAAGGAAGCACAAAAGAAATAGATGCATTCATCAAACAGTATCCAAAAGGACTTGTGAACACCGATGCACTGACATCAACAGGTGCCAAAAGTTGGAGCGATATCTTCGTTGGGTATGACGGCAAGAATTTCGTAAGTAGAGTGGTCGAGAGACTGTACTCCTTGAAGAACCAAGGAATAGGTCCTGCTGAAGTGTGCTTGTCTGTGTTGAGTCCTCAGATATTCCACAGTGGATCCAAGCCGGGTGCAGGAGACATATTTGTAGAAGGTAAGGGACACTACGAGATCAAGGCCAGCGTAGCCAAACCAGGAAGATTGTTCGACGGCAGGAAGGCCAAAGTGGACATGAACATGATACAGAATGTTAGAGATCAACTGAAGATAGAGAAAACAAGGGTGAACATAAATGATTTGATAGCGGCCAATCCAGATCAGCAACAGGTCACATCTCTCGCGAATGCCATATTCAGACACGTGGATAATGTTACAGGTTTTGTAAATGCAGTCATGAAAAAGAACGAAGCACTTGCCAAAGTAGAACACACCAAACTTGCATTCACAAACTATCAGAACATGACGAGACAGGGCGAGGATACATTCGTGGGCATAATATTCATGAGCGGAGCAAAGAAGTGGTCTAACGTGGTATCAAATGTAGATGAACTGGTGCAGAATCTTGCGGTAGGTACAATCTATGTTGCATCTCCTGACCAAGCAGATCTATTCCCACAGACAACATACAAGTTTTAAAACCTACGCACTAATCAAATATCTAGATAAGGGAAGACCTCACGCCAGTTGGTGTTCCTTCGTTTGTCCAATTGATCTAGATAGTGTTTGAAATATCGTAACATATTTTTCTCAGGCATTTCGGTTGGTATGGTTTCAAAAATACTTTTTAATTCCTGCATTTGGTTGACATCTTGATGATCTACCTTAGGCCACACGGATAATATATCCTGAAGGTAACTGTTATTATTTGGGTACGAGTCCATCCAAAACTTCCTTCCAAACACTGCCGGATGTAGGAATGGAGATCCTGTCAATGCCCCTGCCCTGATTGATATTTTTGGATTTTTTTTCCTATAATGCAAAATTTTAGTCACCAACTGTGGCAAAGTACGCACTGTCATTGCTGTCATTGTGAGATTTACATGTGTTGTTATCCATTTTTGTTCCACGATATACGAAAACAACTTTTCAAAGTGATCACAGTCCAATCCTGTCCTTGCGTATTCGGCCTCCGGTCCCCACCCATCTATGCTGGCAGTCAGATCAAATCTGCCAATCTTACGATCTGCACATAGTTTCTTGATACGTTCTATACGCGATACGAAATCCTTTTCTTTGACCATGAGGTTTGAAATAATGTTGAGCTCAAGATGTCTAGCCTCTTGGTCCTCTAGGGCGTCTAGTATATCATCGAGTTCAGATTGATAAAAGGTTTCACCACCTTGTAGATGGAGTCTGGCCAATTTGTGTGCATTTCGCCTTAACCAATCTGTGGTCTTGGATAGATAGGCCGGTTGTTCTTTGCTCTTGAACATGCCACTTGATGTGGGAGTGCGTCCTTGTATGGGTTTGCCGTCAGGATCAGTAAGTGCTCCATACTTTTTTATTTCGCTCTGCCACTGACTGCTAAACGCTGGTCCACAGTAAACGCATTTCAAATTACATGTATCATTCAATAGTATTTCCAATATCCTTGGTGTGACTGACGTTGCTCGTGGGTCCACTTCTAACTCCGGAGGTGACTGATTTGGCATCTCGAGCATGTTTATACGGTCGCTTATTCCACCGGCATCCTCTACCTTTTTACAGTGGTTACAATGACCACTTCCGCCATTTTCGACGGTGGGCCATTTGCCTGACAACATGATTTCCCTTTCCTTTATCTTGTGTGGCAGATTATGAAAGTCATCGAAGTTTTCCAGGTCTATGGGCTCACGCTGGCACCTATGACATGAACGAGTTGTCCCTTCATTCAGTAACAGGGTTGACCAGTTCCATTTCAAAAGGCACTGCGGATCCGTTTGTTTGGGGAAATACTGTTTTTCTTTTTCAAACATCTAGATAATATTTAATGATATCACTATTGCCATTCAAAATAAGTATTTGTATGATCGACGCACAGGGCAAGTTACTCGTGGCACCACCCGGCATGCCTGATCCCAGGTTCGCCAAGACAGTGGTATTGATATGGAAGCATGATGTTTCCGGAGCGTCGGGAGTAATGATCAACAAGCGATGCCAACGACCCACATTCAAACACGTGTGTGAGGAAGGTAACATACACAGGAACCCCAAGGTCAATCCACCCGTTTACTACGGTGGCCCAGTGCTCAACAACGTGGTAGGAGTGCTACACAGCACGGAATACAAACTGACCAGCACCAACACCCTGGTCGAGGGTAAAGTGGGATTCACACTGGACAGCAAGATACTCGAGGACGTGGCACAGAAGCGTGGACCACTCAACCGGATGATCACATTGGGAATGTGCAGTTGGAACAGTTCACAGTTGGAGGAAGAGATAGAACACCCACACACGCCGGCAATGAGCTGGTTGCTATTGGACTACGACGAGAAACTGGTGTTCGGACAGTTAGAAGACAGCAAACCCGATGACATATGGGAGGAATGTGTCAGCAGGGCAGTACGGAACAAGACAGCGGAGATCACCTCAAAACTGTTCCGAGACTAAGGTGTACAAAATAGTTTTTTCCAGTAAAAGCACAGAATCACTATTTGGTAATTTCAATAAATACGCATATACGTATGTTTAGAAAACTAATTTTTATAATGATTCTTGGTGCGAGTGCCCATGCCAGCGAGCTTACACACGATTTCGGCAATCCTGCGTTCTCGGGTAATGGATATTCACAGCACGTGTTAAGCATAGAGCAACTGCAATACAGCAGGAAGAATGACGTCAAGGACGCAGAGAAGTCAGCGGCCGCGGCCAAAAAGAGGGAAGAGGAAAACACCACAATCAACAAATTCATCAAGAACGTTGAGTCAAGGATCTACGCCAACCTGTCCAAGCAGTTGGTGGACAACATGTTCGGTACGGAATGTACGGGCACGTGTCCATCCAGTGGTACAGCAGAAGTGGAAGGATCAACGATCTACTGGATCAAGGACTCCACCACTGACAACATAACACTGACCATAACAGATACAACAGGCAACGTCACGACAATGACAGTGCCCATAGGAGATTTCCAGTTCTAATGTTTAAAATATTACTGATCATCATTGCAATGACATGCCTGAACGGGTGTGCCAAGAACATGAACAAGGTCAAGGTGGGGGACTCACCCTTCATAGAGTCCACATCCACCAAACACCAGTTGATGGCCATACCTGAATTGAAGGAACAACCAATCATAACGATAGCGGTTTACAGTTTCCCAGACATGACCGGACAGCGTAAACCCAGCACCAAGTTCTCACAACTGAGCATGGCGGTGTCACAGGGTGCGGACACCTGGGTGATATCAGCACTGAAGTCAGTGGGCAAGGGCACATGGTTC
>Ga0098055_1001350_pt1 | contig 13392 bp, 5 predicted proteins | sample 17_taG_FD_75107 | JGI IMG/M metagenome (GOLD analysis project Ga0098055, IMG submission 75107) | Marine viral communities from the Subarctic Pacific Ocean - 17_ETSP_OMZ_AT15314 metaG | ecosystem: Environmental > Aquatic > Marine > Oceanic | place: Pacific Ocean | collected 2015-01-18 | reverse complement strand
TACAGTAGAATCTGGGACTAAAGTTCTTCCCCATGTTTTTTGTATTCTAGGATGATCCTGCATACTTCCACCAATTTCTCCAACCCCAAAGGCAGCTTTCATATTTGTTACTCGTGGTCTAGACAAACCATTCGCCTTTAATCTTTTCTCATTATACACACCTCTCTCAGTCCAGTCTATCATCTCTTGAGCAAGCCTTTCATGTCTTAAGAGTCTATTTAAAGTAACAAGTTTCCCACCTTGTTTCATAAAAGCCTCTCTTCTTATACTAGAGCCTTTAGGGCCAGCCTTCAGAGCTCTTGCTTCTCTTTTCTTAATAAATTTTTCCTCATCAAGCAAAGCTCTGTGTTCTGCTAAGCTTTGAGAGCCTTGTTTTTTCATATCGTTTCTAATAATTGCTTCAGCTTCTTCTGGAGATGCTTTTTTTATATCAATATTATCATCTGCAAAACGCCAAGGGTGAAGCTTAATTATTTTTTGTATTTCAATGGCTTCATTCTTTCTTAGATGCTCAAACATCAATTTCTTTTTATTTGCACCAGGATTATAAAAGGTTTCAACTTTTGTACTTACTTTTCTAGCCTGATCACCAATCATAGGCCCAAGACCACTATGTTTTAATGCTTGATACCCTAGGGCACTTACACCGTATGCTCCACCAGCAATTTTTGCTCCAGTTTTTGCAATACCAGGCAAATTACTTGCCACATTAGCCTCAGCTATCTGATCTTCAACTTCTCTTAGACTTGCTAAGTCTATCTGATCTGCCTCATCAATCCAATCCATTATAATATCCTAGGGTGTATAAATTCTTCATCTTTATATTTCTTTACTTGTCTACTAAATTGTTGATATGGAATACCGCTTATCTTCTCTATAGCCCTTGAAGGATTCTCAATTAAACCACCTTTTCCTCCTTCAAATACATTTCCTAAAACATCATATCCCATTCTACCAAAGGGAACCATACTCCATGCATAGTATCCTCCTAGCCTTGAATAGTCATCATTAATTACAGCTTTAAAAGTAGCTGGAAGTATCCTTGCTATAGGAGGTGTAATCATCTGGAGAGGGAGCAGTGCCTCAGGGTAAGTGCCAAAGAAAGCTCTACTCCTCTCTTTTTCGTTTCCAAAAGCCCAATCAGCCCAATCTTGTATCCAACTATAAGGTTGAGGAAGAGCATTTTCAAATAACGAATACATGAACACATTGCCTAACCCAAACATGAGCAAGTCCATAGTAGCCATCCGTTTAAATCTTTCGAATTCAGGAGTACCTTCTTTCCAACCCCTTAGGTGAGCCTCCCTTATAGTTTCATTTCTAAATCTTACTGAGTTCCAAGCCCAAAGCTGGAATCTAGTCATAACCTTACCCATAGCAGACCTTGCAAAGGCTGGTCTAAAAGGAGCTGAATATAGGAATTGTGTAGATTTTACACCTTCCATGCCAAGTTTAATTAACACTGGGTCATCGAATCTTCTAATAGCACCCTCAAAGTTGTCTCTAGCTTGCAGATAATGGGCCATAAAGGCATCTCTACGGAGAGTTCTCTCTGGTCTCCGCATAAACCATGCAGCTTTATTAAAAACAGAGTCTATGATACCATGTTTATTAGCTATACTTTTGAGACTTTTATCAGATAAGTTTGAATCTTTTTTAAATGCACTAGTAGCTTCAGATAAAAACTCTTTGAATCTTTTTGATTTAAACTGAGGATTTAAGCCAGCCTCGTAAATAATAAAATCTTCTACTACTCCCAATCCTTGCACCCATTTCTCAACATCAGCCATATTATTCCATTCGCTATTGACATTAGTCTTTAAATATTCAATACTTCGTGCATTTCTAAAATTTCCCATACCAGTTGATATTAAGGTATGAGCAGTACCACCATAAAGATTCGCTACAGCACTCTTAGGATGAGCAAGTAATGTAGCAAGCTGGTACTTAGCTTCAATATTTCCCCAACGAGCAAGATTACCAAAATCAATACCTCTTAACTCTTCTGGTAGTTCAGCATCCCTCTGCTTACCAATACCAAGCTTAGCCCTTATTTGGTTGATTCTATTTTTTACATTATTATCATTCCACCAAGCATACGGAGTTCCCTTTATTTTCATACCAGAATTATTTAATATATGATCTGGAACATCCGATGGATAACCAAGTGCATCCTGTGCATATAAATTAAAATAGTTAACCCAATTGTTTGTTAATTCATTATCCTTAGTCTTTTTCCAAAATTCATTTCTAAATTTATGTATATCTGCTCTAACTTTTATCTGAGCAGCATGTTGATACATATTATCAATTACACTTTTCATATATTGACTATAAACTTCAGGCTCAACACTCCAGCCAGGAATATGAGCATCACGTTTATGTTGAGAAGAGACCATTCTATTTTTATACAGTCTACCTTTTAAATTTTGAGCTCTTTTAGTTTTCTTTTCGGCAATACTCTGTAAAATATCAGAAGTTAAGTTATACTTATCATTTAATTCTGCAGTTGGAGCCCAATCTCCTGTAATCTGCCTATAGTGATAAATTAACTTAGCCATTTCTTTGTCACGCTCTTTTTTAGTAAGTGATACATCTCTATTTAATGTCTTTATAGCTTCTTTTAAACCAGCTGCAGCTACTTTAGCATCACCAGCTACATGAGGCCAATACCCTTTAGGGCCTAAGTCTCCAGTCTTACCAATTAAAAGATTCTCTTGGATAGCTTCTTTTACATCTGCATCAGCTTTCTTAAAATAAGCTATCATTTGACTTTTAGAAATCTCTCTAAGTCCATCTATACCTTCAGTTAGGTCAAGCCTGTCACCTTTTAAAATAGATTTGTCAAACTTATCTAAGAATCTTTCTACTATATAATAATTAGCTTCAGTCCCCTGTCCTTCTTTCATAGGTTCATACAACCTATCCCATTCACTAAGTATTCCCACTTCTTCATCTCTTCCACCTGTCATCCAACCATGAATTTTTTTATTCCAACTTGTCAATATTTCATTGATTCTACTAACAATTTCACGACCATTCATTTTTACAGTTTCTTTTCCAATGGTCACACTATACTCTTTATTCTGAAGATTAGGCCAATCATATTCTTTTTGAATTTCATTCCACCTATTTATATATTCTCGTGACTTTATATTATAAAGAGCAGCATTACTTTCTCCAGATATCTTTTGAGGCATATGTTTAAATTCACGCTCTCTAACGGCTATTCGAAAGAGTTTATCACCATCGGACACCCCTTCTAAGAAAGGTATCAGTTCCTCATCAAATTTTCTTTTTTGTTCTTCATATAATTGTGTAGACTGCTGATTCATAGTATGAACAGCATTTTGCATTTTGCTCATCATATTTTCAGGTTGTACAACTCTTCCCTTCTCCCATTCTCCGCCCTTCTTTTTATAATGTCCACGAGCTTCAAATAATTTTAAATCATATCTCATTAAATCTTGTCCAACAGCTTTAGGGAACATTAAATGATGCCATCTACTAAGAGTAGGAAACTCACCCTTAACTGGTCTCATTATTCTTTGCCACCAAGTCCCATCTCTTGTCATTTTAAACCATCTGTCTAAAGTTTCAAAATCTTCTAGAGACATAGCATTTAAATCTTTTTTAAGAAGCCATCTTGTTAATCCGTTAAGGTCAACACTGTTTATATTATTATAATGTTTTAAATGTCCTATTATGCTGTGTCCTAATTCAGCCTCTTCCTTTGATAGCTTCCCTTCATGGAGTCCTATAAAAGGCTCAAACTCATCTAATCTTTTCTTATTTAGACCAACCACCTCAGGGTCTTCCACAGCAACTTTCTTAGCGATTTCTATCATTTGCTCATCTGATCCAGCTTTTTCTGTAGTATAATCAAATAATTTTTGATATTCGACAAGCATTCTTCTTACTGAAGTGTCAGGTATTGCCTCAGAAGCATAACCAACTCTAGCTAAGGTAGTTTTCTTAGAAGACTCTGTCATATCTTTAATTTCTCTTTCAAGGTCTACTTTAGTGCTTTCGTCTAAGTCCCCATCCTTCTTTATCTTAGCCAATATTCTTTTGCTCTGAGCTTCTAAGTCAGGAGTCCTACCACGCCATAGAGTACTTAACATAAGAGAATCAAATAAAGCAGCTTCCTCAGTAGTTAGTGGAGCCCTATCCTCAGAACCTTTTTTTAGTTGCTTAATCCTTGAATCAATCTCTAGTTGGTTAAGAGCAGATGATTGCTTTTCTCCAAAAACTAAAGACTCATTAAGGGCTTCTTCGACTTGTCTTATATATTCTAAAGCTAATGGGTCGAGAGTAGAATTATCTCTATTAACAGCCTTAGCTTTATTAGCCATTACATGACTTGCCTTCTTTAAAGAATCGGCTAGTTCAGAGAGTTCTCTCACCCGACTTGGCTCAATATTTTTGGATAATTTTTGTAAAACTTTCATGCTAGCTATATCAGAGAAATCATTAACAATAAAATCTTCAGCTTTCTTAACAATATCATTTAAATAATACCGTCTTTGAGCTAGATGTTGTGGATGTTCTGGAGGAAATTCTTCTGGCTGTATTTTAAAACCTTTAAATATATCTTTATTATAATTTGGATTATTAATATTCAATTGCTCTTCCATACCATCTCTTGTGTGTAACTTATGTCTCATAACCAAATTAACATGTTTACTTTCAGGAACAGCCATACTCTCTCTTCCTAGAACCTCTCCTAGAGCGTCCCATTCTTCTAAGGATAACCTATGGTTATCATAAATTTCAAGTATTTTCGAATGATCTAATCTTTTCAATATACCATCACTCCAATCAAGCCCTTTTAAATCAGTGCCTACTTTAGGCAAGAAAGTATTTCTATTCTCCATAGGAATACCAGATACAGGGTCATCTAATCCATTTAACTTACCCTGTATTTCCCACATCTGGAATCTTCGATTTTCAGCCCAATTTCTACCATACACAGCCTGATTTATATTTTTCACAGTATTGTAAATAGCCTTCTTCTTATGACCTGTATGTATCATTTTGTTTTTTCTAAAATCAGGTTTACCTTTAGAATCGACTATTTGGTATTCAAATAAAGCATCAACCTGCTTCTCAAGTAGCTTTTCACCATACTTACCAAAATTTAATCCAGCTTCATTCATAGGGTCAGAGGCTACACCAACGGCAGCTCGTGATACTCCCCTAAACGATCTAAGATATTTATCACCTTTTCTAGCCCTAACTCTCATTTTCATAGGTATCATCTGACCTATTCTTGGGCCTGATTTATATACATAATCTTTATGAAATACATCTACATATGTTTCAGAATTTTTCATAGACCTTATCGCTGAGTAAGCAGACCTTACATAAGATGTTTGAGTTACTCCAATACCAAGCATATTCCTACCGCCAGAAGCTGCATCAGATGCTACCTGTCTATGAAATGGAGAGTACTGGAGAGCTGGATTTTCTAATTGATCCTTTATAACACCTTGTTCGGTAAGTTCTTGACGATATGTTAAACCTTCAGGGTTAAGTGGATTGACTGTATCTTTATTATGCTCTTCGTATTTTTCAGAAGAGCCCACCTCTTCTTTTACACCCTTTAAACCCTTAATAACTTCATAGGCTTGCTTTCCAGCTGGTGATCTAGCATTACCAGCAACATTAAGAACCTCTATACCCTGTTCACCCAACCATTCTCTTAGTTTAGCTGAGTCTGGATTAATTATATATGGTTTTTGATGAGCTTTTAATAAGTTTACAGTTAATCTACTACCAAAACTAGTCACATCTCCGAATAAGACAGTGCCATCTGAATTAATAACATTTTGCTCAGTTCTAGGCCCATATTTCTTTTCTCTACCAGTATAAGCTTTTGTCTCTTCTGGAGTGATTGCCTTAGCCCCATACAATGAAGCATATTCTGGATGTAAAGTTTCCCCTCTTCCAGAATCAGCTTTCGAAAGAAAATCAGCTGGAGTTGTGCCACCAGTTTCATATCCCTCTTCCTTAGCAGCTTTTACTCCTTGTAAATCTGCATGGATTTGAAACCCAGATATCACTTTTCTTAACTGGAGAGGTTTCAATACTCCTTTTTGAGCAACAAACTCATTTTTAGACCAGTCGTAAGCATCTTTCCATTCTTTCTTAAACCCTTCACCCTTACCATCAGGCGATCTCCCACCAAAGAATACGAATGCTTTATCACCATCTAAATCAGCACCGCCTAATGCTTCCATTGTTCTTCCGTGAAGTAGGGAGCCATAGCCTCTAACACCAGTAAATCCAGCAAATTTTAGAACATGAGCACCAGACATTGAATCCATAGGAACACGGACAACTACTGCTCTAAGTAATTCCTCTAACTGCTTATCACCAGGATTAGACTTATGCTCTCTAAATAATTCTCCTAGTTTAGCTTTTCCAGCTCTACCAATACCAGTAACATCAACCATCATATTCTGGAATCCATCATCTAAGAAAAATATATCATCTTCTTTTTCTAATCTTTTAGTCTCTCCTTCTTTCGACATCCCAATCTCATAAGGTCTCATTCTAGTTGAGCCACTGTTACCAATCTGTGGTCTTGTTATACCATTGACTATATAATTACGAATAACAGCCATCCTATAATCACGACTAAACTTATGTAAATGACCCGCAAGGCTTTCGGGCATTAGTTTCATTATTCTTTCGTGAACAGTCTCAAAATCAGACATTTCGCTTTTCATCTGTTCTATTTGATAATCTGTATACTCTCCATCAGCTCTCATCTCTTCGAAAATATCTCTATTAATTTTTTGTATTTTTAGATAAGCAGCATTAGCAAACTTTTCATTTCCTTTAGCCTGGATAGCCCTAAGAAGTTCATGTACACCAACCTTCTCTAGGTTATTTATTATCTTTGGTATATCACTCTCATATGCAGATGGATTATGGACTAGCTTATCTACTAAGCTATTTAATTCTTCATTCCCTTTTACTCTTGAACCGCTAAGCGTTGAATACATATCACTAAAAATAGTATCCATAGCTTCATTATATTCTTTCTCATTCTTAAAAGGAACTTTATCTTTATCAAAAAATGAGAATGGTGTAAAATTAGTAAACATTTGCTTTGGCATATTCTGAGGCTTTAAACTCTTCTTATCTGTTTTCTCAGACATTACAACTTTTATATCTTTAATTGGTAATTTATAAGTATCAGCATTAACGACTGGTTGTCTTCTATGCCATTCCAATTTTCCAACATTTCGCTCACCAATTTGTTTAGCAGCTGATCTAGGTATAATAAAATGGATATTATTCTTCTGCATATACTTTTCCATCTTAGGAGTAACCGAATGTATCATATACTTGCCCAATAGAGCTCCATTTTGGGGGTCAGGAGACACGATAAATGATTTATTGACTCCACCATCCTCTGGAAGCCCTGCCTGCCGATTTAAGGCATCTATAACGTCAGAACGCCCCAAGATGCCACCATCTGTTACTTGAAAATGTTGGCTATTAGGAGTCTTAAGAACAAGAGTGCCTTCCTTGCCTGTATCCTCAACTAATTTTATATTTAAATTTTCGTCAATTACATCTGTTTTTCCGAAACCTCTTTCTTTTCTAAGCTCCGTAATAATCTCAGTAACAATTTTAGGATCAGAAGAGTAACCAGATGTGAGCCACACTTGCGACCTTTTGTTAAAATCTTTAGCATTATTTATATACTTACCCTTCCCTAAGTTTAAAACTTTACCTATATCCTCTAATCCCCTAAATCCATTCATTCTAGCATCATATATCGCATTAGAAATAAGAGCCTTATCAAACATCTCAGTTGCTAGGTTATCGTTCTTTGATCTAGTATCTTTAACTTCAAGGCTAAGTCTCTCACCTTCAAAATAGTGAGAGAGCTTTTCTTCTGGGGTAGGCTTTTTACTGGGAGTTGTTCGTGAATCATATTTGTCTAATAACTTATTCTTAAAAGCCATATACTCACCAGCACCATATTTTCCAACTGGAGAAGCCATCGCTTTTTCCCAATCACTAGCTGCTTTTGCTTCTTCAGGAGTTAACTCAATTATACGTTTTTTGCCATCCTTACCTGTTATCTCAGCTCTAGCTGTCAAATCCCCTGTAGTTTGAGCCCCAATCCCTTTTCCATACCTTTTAATATACTCAATTCTACTTTTATCTATTTCTTCTATTTGTTCTTTACTAACACCAGCTTTTCTCATTTCATTTTTTATATACTCTATAGTTTTCTTTATACCTTTCCTACCAAAGGGTACATCTGGATGATACTTAACGAAATACATTCTCTGAGCATCTCCACGACCACCATAGTAATACATATTATTCTGTATTTTTATAGGATTTCCACGCTTATCGAATTTTTGATTCCCCTGCTTGTCAAGAAGATTTCTATTTTTTTCATTCATAAATTTCATCAATTTTCCAAGCTCTGTATAATATCTTTGATTAGCTACAGCTATGTCTTCTTTATTTGCCCAAGCCCTACCATCTTTAGCAGCTTGTAACTGGGCTAAGTAATCTGGATATTTACTTAACTCAAACTCTTTAGGCCCAGTAGGTGTATATTTAACCATATGATCTAAGAATGCTAACCCTCCACGAGGAATTTTTATTTCTTCCTTAGTCCCTATAAGATTATACTTTTTGTTAAAATCTTGTAAGAAGATATTCTCTATTAATTTAGGCTCAGAACTCATCTGCTTTCTATTCCCAGCATCATTTATAGAGGTGCCAGTATAATCACTAACCATAACTCTAGGGTTTCCATTTGTTATAGTTAATTGTGTCATAGGCTGTTGCTTTATCCTAGTAAATCCCAGTCCTTTCCAAAATGCTCTATCTTCTGGTTTCTGACTAAATCCATCGTGTTTCTCAGAGATATAATCTATCATTTCTTGGGCGGGATTAACACCATCTTTTCTACCTTTCTTTAAAAGTTCTAGCCATTTAGTATTTAATTCAGAAGCCACATAAAGCTTTTCTCCAGTAGATTTATTTGATAAAAACTCTCCCATATTTATATCAACAAAAGATTTAGCATTTACCGATAGTCTTGCTGGTATAATTTGAGGATCAACATCTCCACGACCTTCCTCCATCTCTTTTAACTCCTCTTTTGTCAAGTCTCTAAGAGGTTCACCTTCCTCTGTAAATGAAATAGATGTTAATTCCTTCTCTCTGTCAATAATCTTTTGAGCCTCTATTTTAGCAACCTCAGGATCGATACCTTTTACAGATGCTACAATTTTAGCAGCAAGTTGATTAACTGGGTCTTGTGCTCTCTTAACCTTCTTTATAACCCAATCTTGCCCAGGCTTGTCTATTCTAGACCATCCCTCTACTAAAGCAGGGTCTGTCACACCCTTAACTCCAGTTATTGGATCAGTAGCCTTCATCATTTTTACAAGATGTTTTTGTCCCATACGTCTATGCACAGGCATTTCATTCTTACCAAAATAAGCACCTAGTAAATATTGATATATTTGCATTGGAGTAGTCTCCCCACGCATAGTAGACGGTAAACCTGTCATGAGAGAAGCGGACAATGTCCTTAGTGCCATATCAGCTTTTGAACTTCCAGTCTGGACAAGATTACCAATGCCTCTAAAAGCAGCTCCTGTGACAGCCCCATGCTTAAAAGAATCCATCATTTCATCAACGCCACCTTGCCAAGAACTAACAGAACTAGCAACACCTAAATGAAAAGCTCCAGACGCTAAGTCTTGTACAACATTATTCTGAAGAAATCCTGTAGCTGTTTTACCAGCGGCAACTCTAGCTTCTATGGCTCTACCATATATAGGATTTACAATCTTTTTCACTCCCTTTTCAGCATACTTAGCTGCTAACATAGGCATTGATCTACCCTTTACATATTGTGCAGCCTTAGCTAACTTTATAGCTCCTATTGCTTTTAATGGAGCAGATGGCATATAGCCAACAAAACCTGCTAAGTGCCCTATATTACGAGCGATAGCCTCAGCATCATCTTTAGGTGGGTCATTAGTTCTAAGTGTAGTAAAGCCCTCCCAGAATCCTGCACCAGCTTGTCCCATTATACCTTTTATCTTACCAGCAAATGAGTAGTCACTTTCAGCGAATGGAAGTTTGTAGTATTCAGCGTGTTGTTTTAACGCTTCTACAGTTTGATCATTGAATTTATCTGGCTGCTGATCATACAGCCTTCTATAATCTTTTACCTGCTGAGGAGATAAGCTAGGTCTGAATCCTTGAGGCGTAGCCACACTTTATTCCTCATCAAACATATAAGGCAACATTGATGCTAGCATAGAAATTCCTGTAATCGCAGCCCCTATTCTTCCAGGAGCTTTTATTCTCCCTAATAAACCAGTAGGTTTAGTTGCTCTAGACTTTAGGACTCTTTCTACTGCTCTTTGATTACCTTTCGTAGCTTTTTGTAAAACTTTATCATCTCGTATTTTTATATTTCTACTAGCCTTTTTACGCCTTACAGCATCCTCCGCTTTCCTTACAGCATCACTAGGACTTTGACCTTTATCTCCTAAGCGAACCTTTGGTTTTTTATACATTTCCTTATCAGACATAGGCTCGATAAAACGCTTGCCATCTTTATTCACTACTCTAAGGCCCTCAGCCCTAAGCGATCTTATAGCAGATGCTTTTGGTTTCCCTTTTAGTTTACCTTCTAAATATCTACTAGTTCCGTAACCAGCCCCTATACTTAAACCAGTTTGCCCCAAGGCTTTACCCATTCCACCCCAATTCCAACCTTCTGGCTCTCTAGGAATAATTCCTCTTTGCATAGCGTAATCATAAAGCTCTTCATTACCTTTTAAATATTTCCTAATCTCTTTCATACTCTTGCCAGATTCTTCCATCTGTGCTATTTGATTTGCATAATTTCTGTCAAATAAAGATTGACCCATCTCTACTTGTTGTTGAAAAGCAATAGGGTCAATTCGTCTATTCCCTGGCATTTGGGTTTGTAAATCATTCCAAATATCATAGGGATCACTAAATGGCTTAGCTTCTTTCAAAGCATCTGCATTAAATTCGCCAGAAGTATCTAACATTCTAGTTAATGGAAGAGATTCGTTCATCACTCTCCTGTCAAAATTAATATTAGCTTGACTCTGAGCAGTGTCAGCCATCTGCGATTTACCCTTTTCTATATTAAAAGCTTCAACAGCAGGGCCATACATAGCCATCACATCTCTTGCATTTATTTGTGCCATTATTTCATCCAATTCCTTATTTGAGACCAAAACTTACCAATATTCGACCCACCGCCAGTGAATCCAGCCATCTGCATTTCGTGCAAACCCCTTGGGGTCATAGGAGGGGTTTTCATTCCAAATATATTTTCTGAACCTGGTGTTATAATATGGTCACCGCCCGCTGTCTTACCATGCCCATATTTACCAGGAGCTTGTATATAATCTGGTATCTTATTTCCATCTTTATCAACTTGCTGTGGTAAATCACCTATTGTTCTAGGATTTCCTTCAGGAGCTTGTATTAAATCTGGTATATTATTTTGATCCAAATCAGAACCTTGTGGTGTTTTATTTGATTCTAATACAGTATTTAGCTCTTCTTGAGTAGGCTTAGGTTTACCGTAAGGATTTTCTTGTTTCTCAGGCATATGTCCTTGCTGCCTAAGCATAGCATCATAGTTAGCTTGCCAATCATCTCCAAATTGTCCAGCTTTTTCTCCAATATTCTTAGCACCTTCTTGGACACCGCTTTTTACTTGACCCCAAATATCTCCCATCTTTTTTCCAGCATCTCCAAACTGACCAAACATCATAGGCTCTTGTTGTTGTTGAGCTGCTGCATTAGCGTATTGAGTCGCTCTTGACTTTTGATTATTTGGATCATATCCTTGCCAAGCAGCTAACTCCTCAGCTTTTAAATCTTTATATGGAGTCATTTCTGCTCCACCAACTTTTCCTTTAAACATATTTAATAAATTAGGCCACATTATCCTATACCTAACATCCCTAATAATCCTCCGCCACCTTTTGGCCCACCAGTTAATACCGTTTTGCCAAGGCTACCAAGACCAGCTCCAAACTTGCCCATTCCTTCAGCACCACCCATTATATTCTGACCAATTCCCATCATAGCACCCGCTTGACCCATTCTAATCTGGTTAGCATCTTGAGCATTTTGATGCATCTGGCTAGATACAGTTTGATCAATTCTTCCTTGATGACCAACCATATTAGACATGCCTTGATTATACTTATCGTATACTCCAGCTAAAGAACTTCTCTTCATTCTATTTTTTATAGCATTAGCCTGACTTCCACCCATTCCCATCATCATAGCATCTTCTACGCCTTTATTTCCTTGCATAGAAGCTAAATCCATAGCTTGTCCAGAATACTGACCAAAATTAGTCATCCTATCTATAAGTCCTTGAGATTGTTGAAAGGGAGATTGAAGGTCTGATTGGGATGGCATATTATTAGCAATATTGCCCATTTGTTTATGGCCTTTTGCCATACCCATTAGCCCTAGACCGCCTTGAATTAGTGTTCCTAATAGAGGAAGTGCCATATTATATATCTCCTAAAATTGGTATTTTACCCTTGAATTTACGAAGGTAATTATTAATTACAAATAGTTTTATCATTTAAAATCCTCCTCCATCTTGGTCATAGACTGTGAGAGTCCCATTTGCATTAGACTCACTCGTAACATGAACATTGCCAGCAGCACTCCCACCAGAAGTATTACAATAAAATCTTTCCCAGCAATTGTTCGCCTCTACCACCTGCATCATTTCCATAAAATCTGTACTAGCAGGGCTTCCAGGTGTTACTGAGAAAGATTGTGAAGAAGCAGTCCCATTACCATTATTCCAAGAGATACTGTCATTTCCAGAAAGATTCGCACTAGCAGTGGAAGTTCCACTGTTATTTAATTGCCACTTAGAACCTAAATTACTACTATTTTGATTTAAACACCTTGAAGTAAAGTATGTCCCACCCCCTGACCAAGTAAGCGTACCAGTAAGAGTACTGGTTGAGCTATGAGGCAATACAAAAAAAGCATCATTTGCTCTCCCAGGGCCAGCTATTGTCAGCGTTCTTGTCCCAGGCCAAAATGAATTTTTCATTCTAACATTAGTAGCACTACTGCTATTAGCACAGTCAGCTCTTAACCTAGTTTGAGAGGTACTACCGTTGCTATCATAACCATCGCCATCGGTTATTTTTCTTAGATCACTAAGCTTACAATTACTTGCAATTGCAAACGCCATTATCCACCTCATTTTTTAATTCTTTTATAGCTTCGATAAGCAATGGTATAATCTTATCATATCTTACTGCCTTAGTTCCACTATCTCTTGTGACAACTAGTTCAGGTAAG
>Ga0098055_1001347_pt1 | contig 13405 bp, 18 predicted proteins | sample 17_taG_FD_75107 | JGI IMG/M metagenome (GOLD analysis project Ga0098055, IMG submission 75107) | Marine viral communities from the Subarctic Pacific Ocean - 17_ETSP_OMZ_AT15314 metaG | ecosystem: Environmental > Aquatic > Marine > Oceanic | place: Pacific Ocean | collected 2015-01-18 | reverse complement strand
GAGTTTGCTAAAGTCGCTGAGATGGTTGCTTTACGTAGACCCGCAGGTGAGATTGAACGAGCCGTAAAAGAGCTTTTAACCTCTTCTGCATATGCAGCTAAATATGACATTAGAGTACAGGACGAAGACGAGCAAACGTCTGGAGCTTTCGGTAGTGCTGTCTCTTCTACAGCGGGGGCATTATCCACTATGATTAATGGAGTACTACAACTACAGAAAGCGTTTTAGTATGATAAAAAGAAGCCCCCTGCTATTGCTAACAGAGGGCTTCAACCAACTAGCAAGGATAACCAAACCTCACATGAATCTTATATAGGATCAGCCCCCAAACCGTCAACTGGTAAGGGGGCTTTTTTTATACATTTTTAAGATTTATGCAGAGATATCTACAAGTTCGCAGCTATCACCAGTACAGGCCATTGTCTGCATTGCAACGGTATTATCCCCTTGCTCATACTCTGCTAGTTTAGACCAATCTAAGCTTTCAGGCATACAAGATAGTAGCGTTTCATAGGCGTGTTTTGAACATTCTTGATAAGGAGCTTGCTGATACGTATGATCATTATAGGGCAAGAAAGATACCCCCGACATTTCGTCAAAGTTCTCATAGACAAATGCACCTACCTCAAACCATTCATGCTTTTGCACATTGATAGTTACACTTGGTTTATGCTCACACCAATGTCTTTGGTACATCAACCACATGTTAAGTTGTTCAAGGGCAGTCATATCAGACGTACATACAGCACCTTCTGGAGACTTCACTGGAAAGCTGAATACAGTCGTTTGATCCGGCTTAAACGCTTCTGGCTCATTGGGAATGCCTTGGTCTATCATAAACTGCGTTAGAGGGTCTTTATTGTCGCCCCGTACTGTGCGGATATAATACGGTGAGTGTCGAGCATGTATCCCACTACTGGAATCAACAAGCTGAGAAACCGTGCCGGATGGTTTTACGCAACAGATAGCGGCTGATATAGGAATACCAAGGCGGCTAGACCACTCAATATTAGTATCAATAGCAACATTCTTTAAATGCTCTAGAGTTTTATCCAAACCTTTATTACTGGAAGTCATTAGAGGGTTGTCCATAATCCCTGTCAGACTTACACCAAGCAGACGCTCTTCAGCGGTGTTATTTTCCCATACCTTACGCAAGTAAGGAAACTTAGTGTAGGTGCTTTGAATAGTGCCTAAGATGGTGGCTAGCTTTACCTTACGCTCAAGGTCTTTAAGCGTGTCAGTGGCTCTAACAACGACCTCTGATAGGTTACAAAACTGTCCACCAGTACCAGCAATAGGTTGCCCATTCTTATCAAGCTTCGGCCCCCGTAAAATTATCTCACTGCACGGGTTAGTCCCAAACTCATAGTCAGCGTCACGGCGTCCATTCTTAGCAGCTTGTTTTTTAGCAGCCTGTCTATTGAAAATACCACGCTCACCGCTGCCACTCTCTACCAGAGCCATCCACTCACGCATGAAGGACATACTATCAGGCTTCTCAGAGTAGGAGACAGAGTTATTAGCTAGGGCGCGATGAGGATCATTCTCCCACCATTTACCACTTTTGGCATGGCGCATACGATCATCTGATAGATTAGATAAACTAATCATAGCACTGCGGCGTACACCACCTACAACAACTATCTCACCGACCTTGCACATCAAGTCATGACACTCAATAGACGAAAGCTTACGTCCCTGTGCTTCTTTAAAAGTACTAACAGCGAAGTTAAATAGATCAACCAAAGGAGCCGGACCACTTGCCCTACCACCAAAAGTCTTCAGTCTAGCACCCGCAGGTCTTACTCTAGTTACGTCCCACTTAGGAATTTCACCAGCCCAAAGGAGTGCCAACACTTGTCTGAAAGCCTTAGCCCAGCCTTCCTTACTATCTCTGACAGCTACAATGGTATTACTATCGAAGAGCTTAGGAACTTCAGGAAGGTTCTTGATGAACTGCCGCTCAACACTGAAGCCAACCCCAGTACCACACAAGAGGATAAACATAGCCTCATCGAAGGACTTAGGGTCATCTACGGCTAGATAACTACAATTGTACATACATGTGTTATCACGGTTAGCCGCTGGTCCCGCAGTCATCAGAGACCGCATAGAAGGCATCACCTCTAAGCCAAGTATAGCTTGTTCTATTTCGGAAGTATTAAATTCAGCACCGACTTTAGGCCGCACAATATTAGTCATATATCGGGATACTGTCTCACCCCATGTCTCTCTGCGGCCTTCCTCTTCCAGCCATCGTGCATAGCGGCTGGTAGCAATAAAGGTTTGGTAGTCGGTTGGTAGGTAGTTATTTTTCATCAGGGGTCTCCACTAAGTCGGTTAAATCTGGACGTTTATAGTTCGGGCCTTTAATTACTTTACCCGCTGTATTTTTTAGAGGTTTACCGTCCAAGCCTAATTTAGACATATTGGATCGGTGTACACGGCGTAGGGCTTTATCTAAGTCCCATCCGTAAGTAGCAGCGTATCCGTATACTACGTACACAAGGTCTGCTAATTCCTTCAGCATATTACTAGGATTACGGTCAGTGCTGGCATCACATACCTCACCGTATTCTTCAGAGATTAAACCCCAGCGTAATGTTTCTAGTTCAGGGTCTTTTTGCCATACTTCCCCCAAGGGTTGATCCATAGCATCAGCAAAGTCTTTAACCATCTGCAATGGGGTAGCATGGGGATGATCCCAATCTGTAGGCATATCATGTAGACCTACCTGAGAGATAGGTTCTTGCATGTCTTTAAAAGCATCAATATCTTCTTGTGTGATCATTGGTCATTCTCCAGTTGTTCGATCAATCGGTCTAAATACCAGCGGCATTTCTTTAGGTCTTCCACGCCGTTTTTGTAGGGCCAGCGCCAAAGATACTTAAAGGCGTTCTGCCAACAGTATGCTTCATGGGCAGAGACATTCAGTACGCCATCTGCCATAGCTCTCATTGCTTCAATGCATTCAATAGAGCCTTCATTGTAGTGCGGGGGATTATTCACCAAATCTTTAGTATCCATCAGTGCAACTTACTTTTCATAGATATTACGTTGCTCTTTTGGGATTCCTTTACCTTCTCAAGAAGCTCATCATCTGGCTCAAAACCTACCAAATCAGCATCGTATTCTTCGATAATGTCTTGTAGTTCGCCTACTTTGCGTAATAGTGCGCCTTGAAAAGCTATACTCTCAGCTTCGGCGTCTATCTTGAAGCCAATGCCGTTTAATAGGTCCATGAAGAACTCAGCCTTCTCAGGAGCCATCTCGTCACTGATGTTATGTTCCATTTCTACATCAATGATGTCTTCATCATCATCTATTCTGATGTGAATATTCATAGTATTATCTGCAATATTTGACATTGGCTACTTTCGTTTCGTTAATTTAAAGAAGTGATCTGCGTCCATGACCGCCAGTGGTTTTTGGCGATCACCTTTTATAATAGCTACAGGTTCCGCACCCTTGGGGCAGTTTTCCTTAGCCTGATCCATTACTTTATATATTGCGAAGCTTTTGAATGATTTACACTCAATAGAGTAAGGAAATAAGCGTCTGGCAGCGGGACTTAATTGTATATCCTCGCCGCCAGCGCCCATAGAGGTACTACGGACATCATCGGGGAGAAGTGCTTTGGGGTAGAGAGCCAAAATCCGGTCTCTAACCCATTGCTGATGTCTGCGCCCCTTTGCCTTCGCACTTTGAGTGCTTATAGCCATTTAGGTAGTTCTATTATACTGTAATCACCCCACCCAGTATCATACGTTTCCTGATCCTGTGCAGAAGCAATTATACCCAATGTACGATGCATACGCTCCGTAGCATTAGCTAGTAAATCTTCTGAAACCACATGAACATGAGATACATACGGTGCAGTCTTTTCTACAGCAATAAACTTGAACTCACTAACGTCCAAACCAGCCAACTTACATACGTATATATAGAAGGCGCTCTGGATGTCGTAAGCATACCGAAAACACTCGTTAGAAAAACCTAGCGGAGAAGCGTCTTGAGTAGTTTTAACATCAAACACTGTCTTCTCGCTTTGGATCATCAAATCCGGCCTAGTCTTAAGCATAAGACCTGTTCTAGGACACTCTGCAAAGACGCTTACTTCGTTTTCCCTATCCTTATGACGTAAGAACTTCTCACAATCCTTGTTAGATAAGGTTGTTCTAGCAATCTTCTTTGCAGTATTGTATTCAACCTCAGTAAGGAGAACTTCATCCTCTTTGAGCTTGGATTCCTTTTCTTCAAAAGCCTTAGAACGCCGTGTCTTTGGCCCTTTGTGAACTAGGTTCTTATCTTCCTCAAGAAGCAAGGCATGTACAGCCGTACCCATAGTAAAAGCAGCGGTCTGTGTTCGCTTCTCACCCTTCCAGTGAGCTAATGATTTCTTATACACTGACTTAACAGCAGAGGATGATATACCACTTGTTGAGTGGTACACCATATTTGTCATTCCATTAACAATGCCCATTACACGGCTTCGTCAAAAGACTGTTCTAGTTCCTCTAGTGTATCAGCCAGATTATCATCTAGCTCATTTTCCATGTGTTGAAGATTAGACTTCTTCCATGCCACCTCAATACGCTCATTCTCTGCATCAATTAACTCAAGTACAGCACTCAGGCTGTCATGAATTTCCTGTGACATAGGAATAGGTGTACTGAACTGAGGTTCGAAACGCATGACGTAATACGTAGCACCTTTAGGGCTTTGTACCTTGTCAGCCTTAAGAGTACTGGCAAAATCCCATAGCTTTTTATCACCCATGCGATTTAAAACGTCATGATAGAAAGGACCATAGTTCTTACGCTTCAGCGAAAGTACACACGGTTGATTTTCTATTACACGTTCTTCACCAGCGGCGGTCTTACCCGTATACGACACTAGGCCACGTACCACACGGTATCGGTCTATGCCATTATACTTCTTACGCTCTTCTTCAGTGAAATTGCGGGACTGTTCATACGTAGGCATATTACAATTGTAGCCACCCAGCATATCACGGCCTTCTTCTCTAGCCCAATCAAGTAGAATAGACTTATTTATGAGACCTTCTTCACCCCAATGTTGGTACTGAATTTTATTACTCAGTGCCTGAAAACTCACGCCCTCTTTAGCATACACCCTCTCATCTATAGGGGTATTGAGGAAGAAAGCACCAAGAGGGATTTGCACCCCGTTGGCATCTTCGCCGCGAGAATTAATCTTCAGGGTAGGGATACTTGGACCCTTTGTATTACCTGAAGTTGCGCCTAATTTAGATGCCAATTCGTCTAGGCTTAGGTTGCCTGTTACATTTACTAATTCATTCATAGATTCATCCTTGTTAAGAGTTATCATTGTACTACAGTTAGGTGGCATCAGTCAACACCAATTCTTCCTGTTCTAGCCAATTATTTCCAGCACTTATCTCAATGTCGAAAGGAACAATTGGCGTGTACTTAAACCTAGTCTTCATCTCCTCATCGATACCTAACATAGCTTCCTTAAGTATCTGTTTTACTTGATTTAATTCATCTTTATGGCAATCCACCACAATGCTATCATGGACCGTTAAGATTAATTTACTACGCAGATTACTTTTCTTAAAAAGTTTCAGCGCACGAATGCAAGCAAGCGGCACACAGTCACCTGTTGCAAAGCCTTGGATTGGGTAATTAACTATCTGAGTGGCGTTACGAACTCGACCATTTCTAGTGCGAACTACGTTATCCCATTTATACTGTCTGCCACTAGGAACCTGAACAATACCCGTCTTCAGAACACCGCTCATTAAGCCTTCTTGGTATTTCTTCAATCCATTGTACAAAACAAAAAATTCAGAAAAGTATTTTTGGACATGCGGTTTCTCACCAGCGCCCATCCCGCCATATAACGGGGCGAAAGAATACTGTTTTGCCGCCTGTCTCATATCCTTACTAACTTCATCAGGGCTACACTGATTGATAATGGAAGCAGTCTGCTTGTGGATATCTTTACCCTCAAGAATGTCGGCAATGATCTGACTGTCTCTACTTAATTCACCAGCCATTCTAAATTCTAGGCCGGAGAAGTCTGCCTCAACGATTAGATGCTCTGGACCGAAGCGGCTTACAATAGCCTTACGAACAGGGAAACCTCTCTTGGGCTGGTTCTGTAAGTTGGGTTCACTACTACTTAATCTACCAGTAGCAGTCACACACTGGTTGAAGTTGGCGTGTAACAGACCAGTAGACCGTGTGCCTCGCTGTATACCTGCAACAAAGCTATCTAGGTAGGTTGTTACAGCATTTAATCTACTACTCTTAGTAAGAAACTCTACTGCAATATCTCTACCGCTATTCTCTGCTTGTTGTATAAGTATTTTAAGAGTGTGCTTATCAGTCTTAAACCCATTGATACTTGCGTATGCGGGACTTCTAGGGATCATCTTTAGACCAGCGGTCTCACCAGTTGGGCTATAGATAGCACCTACGCCTGAACAGGTCTTACACTTAGTACGGTTCTTATATGGATCACCTTGAACCAAGTATTTCTTACCCAGCTTAGTGACTGTCTTCTTTTTATACTTCTGTACGCTGCCTATTCCATTGCAATCCATACATTGGATAGCCATCGTCTTCTGTACGATCTTAGTGGTGGACCTTACTGCGTCAGAGAACTCTTTATTATTCATAAGCGGGGGTCTTAGGGGCTTACCCGCTGCATTTGTCCCTATATTAAAGGTTTGTCGATGAGCATCCCGATTGATTACCTCGCGGGAGTAAACCACCTTGGTCATATCAGCGCCACTATTCAAATTAATAGGCGTATCACCCATTACTTCTTCGATAATCTCATGTAAGCGTGTGGTTAGTTCTTTCTTCTCTTGCTCAAACTGACGCTCAACTTCTTCAAGAGTATCCAAAGAGATATATGTGCCATTGCTTTCTATCTCTACCAAGAACATTAGCATTTCGTTCATCAAGTCTACTACTGGAACAAGGGATGCGTTCTCTTCCTTCTGGAAGTCAGCCTGTTGAGAGAGATATAGCTCACCTGTGGTCTTTACGTCAGCTTCTGCGTACTCAACCATGATATCAAGCGGCATTTCAGAGAAGTCTGTGCCTTGTTTAAACATATCATCCACTAGATCACCCTTCTTCTGGTTCACTAGCTTACGCCGCAAAGCACTTTCCTTCAGGGATATAAGTCTGCGCTGGCCCTTGGATAATATATATTCGGCTATCATAGTGCAAAAAACTTGATCCGGTATTCTAAAGCCCATCTGTGATAGCCATAGTATATCGAACTTGGCATTGTGGCAGACAAGCATATCAGCCTTCTCTAGGCGTTCAGCTAATTGGGTATGATCAGCATACTCAGCCTGATCCAGCAAGGTATGATACAGTATATCATTCTGTACCTTTACCTCACCGTCTTCTAGGAAGCCGTAGTGTGCAGAGACACACCTGTTAAAGGGATTGAAGGGGCTGTTATCAGTACGCCCCTCTATACGTTGGACCGTAGTTTCTAGGTCTAATACTAATATATTCAAAACGGGGGTTCTCCATTCTCGTCTAGTTGGGGCATTCTAAATTCGTAGTTTCTTTCAACTACAGGCTCTGGTTCAGCCTTTGGTTTGGCCTCTATGATACCATTCTGTTCCAGCCAGAAAGAAAGGCTATTGGGTACAGAATCAGTATCAAACGACATATCGGCTTATCTCCGGTTCTATGTTGCACATGATAGTGCCGTGGAAGCCTGATAGCTTATTCTTCATGACAGTTAAGAAGCGGCTATTGTCTGGACCGTCCTCTTCACCGCTGTTTAATTTACCAATACCTATTATCAGGTCAGCTTCAGCCGCTTTACCTACACGACTACCTTCCATCATAGTCATAGTGAGGCGTGTGCGGTTCTCTGCTTCGGCAGATGCTTGGGATACACCGATTACAGCACAGTCATACTTCTTGGCTGTCTCACGCAGTCTGCGATACAGTTCTCTTAGGCGCTCATGTCCGGCATTAAACTGACCAGCTACAGCTAACTTGTCGGCTTGGTCTAGTATAACCAAGTCCGGCTTCATCTTATTGATGTAAGCTTCCATCTTCTGGACATCCCATTCTTGAATATCCTTCATGATGAGACTGTCTTTAATACCAGAGTATCGGGATAGGGCAGCTACTGGATCAAACTCTATCTCTTCGCGGTTCAAACCAGTATATGATTGTATAGCCCGTAGCTTAGTACGCTTGGTGCTTTCTTCATTACCCAAGTATAATACCTTAGCACCTTGCTCACAAAAGCCGTTTGGTGCAGCGCAGAGGCTAACAATGAATGCTGATTTACCTGTCTCAGGGCAAGCAAACACAACAGCAAACTCACCAGCACCAACCCCGTAGACATTACGGCTAAGGGTTTCGATGTTAAACTTCCACCTGTTTTCATCCGATGTTACAGCCAGAAGCTCATAGATATCATCCGTTGTTGGGTCACCGAAGTCATCAGGCAGGTATCCCTCAGAGACACGATCCAGTAGTCTATTTAGATCATCCATTGCAGAGACTTCGCCCTCAGACATCTTGATACCTAAGTTGGCTACATCTAAGCCTACGTTCTGACGCCATAGGTTTTCGATAACGTCTGTAGCAATGTCAGGATGAATGTCCTCTGCATTGCTGGTAGCATTAATAGTATCCTCTACATCATCAGCCCATGACTTGGTAGAGGTAGGGTTGTTAGCCTTCCAAAAAGCAAACAGTTCAAGAGGGGTTATGTCTTGAGCAAACTTCTCATGGGAGCTTATAATAGTTTCATACACTTCTTTCAGCGTATCTTCAAAGAGCGATGCCCTTAGCTTAGTCTTATTCTGTTCATAGAAGTCATACTTCAAACAGTTCTTCAATAGTGATTTGTCCATAGTTAATCCTGACAGTTGGCACTTAATAGAGAGGTATCTATAACACCATTCGAAAATAAAAAAAAGCCCCTCTTTTGCAGAAGGGCTAATTATTTTTAACTATGAATTGTTTGATTTATTAGTTTTGCCTGAACTTCATTTTCCTAATATCAGGGGCGCTATCGCCTCTACGTTCACGCATTTCAATCTGGTAGTGTACAACACGCTTATTACCCGATACCAAATTCTTTATAGCTGCCTCTAATTTACTTTCTTCTTCGGCTGCTGCTTTAAAGCCACCATCAATCTCAAAATCTATGAGGCATATTGCTCTTGCTTTCATTATATATATCCTTTGAAAATTTAAATTAAAAAAATTTATTCGTAGGGATATTGTGGGGGTGCAAGGGGGGGATTGAGCCACGCACTTACAGGTAGTCCAAAGAAACCTATTGCGCTAAAATATTGCATCCTAGTCTCCTTTTATTAGTTGGTGTATTTGATCAGTATTCATATACTTCAAATCTACGTTGGTTAATCGTACTTTAAGGCTTCTATCTACACGCCTTATGTGAGCAATAGACTTCAGCGAAGCGTCTTTGTCAAGAACTAAATACTTATTAGTGAATTTACTAAGTGTTTTCTTAATGCTAGAAGTAACGGTAGTTCCTAGCAATGCTACTCCCACTATACCTTCCAGCCTACTAACTGCACAAGCCGATGGCGTGTCCTCTACTAACACTGCTATGTCTCCAGAGCCTACATGTATACCGTCAGGCAGTTCACCATAGGATAACCACTTGGGGCCAAACTTTCTAAGTGATCTTCCTACAGCACCATTCTGCCCATAGAATAATACTCTGTCCTCTGCCGGAGCATACCGCACGTTGATATATTTATTCTGGTAAGCTTCTACACTGTTGACGCTCTTCAAGTATTCCATTGCTGGTGCATGGTTCTCAACAGACGTTGTTATAGAAGGAATAGGCTTAATAGGCTTATTCTTAGTAGGGGCTGTATTATTGAGATAATCTCTAACAGCCTTCTGATTACGTCTGCCAGAGTATGCACCTTTAGCATCACACGATGCTCTGTAACAGTACCATAGTAGTTTACCACCAGACTTAGATACAGCCAACTTCTTTGGGCCGTAGCAGAAGGGACATGTTACTACTACTGTCTCACCTTCTTGTACTGGTATAGTCTGTACTGTCTTTAGTTGTTGCTTATAGGTCATGGTTATAGTCCTAGTTTTGATAATGCACCCTATCGGGCGCATCCGAAGGATACAGCATTAAATGTTGCAGTCAACACCTAATACATAGTTATTACAACCAATTACTGATAACAGTCATTCTACTACAGTCTCTGTAAGTGCTTGTATTAGTTATATAACTGTTAATCAATTGGTCGTAGGTTCGATCCCTACCGCCGGAGCCAAACTTAATGAAATCAATAACTTAGGTGGTGTTTAGGTGGCACATTGTCATTGCACTTTTGGTTATTGCACAGTGACAATGTGACAATAGTTTTACTAGTAGTGAATCACTCTAGCACGATGTAGACTTTAGAGCTTGAGTTGCGCCTAAAGTATTTGGCTTCTCGCTCTGCGATACGCCTGTTGATGGTCTTATGCGCCAACAGCTTGTCGGTGACAGCGCAATAATAACAGAGCTTAACCATCTGCTTCCAGCCCTTTCTTAATAAGTTCAACGAACCCCAGAGAAAATATTTGCCCAAAAACTTCGGGGCTACACTCAATTTTGACAGTAGCAGAGCCGTTTTCATGCTCTTCTATCTCTACTATCTTGATGGGTTGTATTACATCTTTCATACCGCTTTCTCCTTGGCTCTCTGCCTCTCATCATCAGACATAGGCCGTATGCGTGGGTAGTTAGTACCCATCAATGCAGACCAGCTTACCGGAAACAGCGTATGCATGTGTTCACTGATCTTGTCTGCTATCACACGGCTTTCATATTGCGTGTCAGGCTTACACCGAAGCTTGCACATTTTAGCTATTGCTTTAACTGTACCGCTCCATATCCACGAACTCATCATCGACTGAGGTAATACCATCCTAGCCTGTTCAGGACAAACGCCGTTATCTATCATCAGGGTATACAGTCGAGACACTTCGCCATACACGTAGTCTGTGTACTCTGATATTGGTTCTTCCCAATTATCCCAAAGCGGATGCTCTTCTGTACTTAGCTCATGATCAAGCTCCATCCAGTGCAAGGTTTCTATTGTAGTACTAGAAGAGCCTTGCTTCTTATCCTCGCTACGCTCACGCCAAGTATCTGGCCTGTAGAACTCAGGCTCACTATTTATATATCTACGGGATATTTCGTTCCAAGGCATATACTCATGTTTCTTAAGCTGCCCCATTACAAAGAGGGGTGCGCTACACCTGAAGGTAACAAAGGTATGGTTGAATGGACTATAGTGTTCATGATCAGCCAAATACTTGATCAGCTTCTTATCAACATCATTCACAACAGGGATCATAGGACCATCACCAATACCACTATAGCCTAAAGCATCAGACTTTTTGTCAAAGGATACCCTAGCCGCATTGACTACTGAAATATCATCACCACTGTGTTCAACATAATCTACAGTTAATTGTTCAATACCCATTACAGTATCCTCTCATAAGTCTTCTTAGTCCTAACAGATTGCCACCTAGCGCCTACCAGCATTGATGTGAGGCGGGGATAGGGCAGAGTGTTCCCCATACCAGCCAACCGCTCAACAGTATCTGTTTCTTCATCGTACACCAAAAACACCTTGTATTTGGTTTCATGTCCGGCATGAGTGTACTTATCTTTAAAGCATTCCATTTAGAGTAACCCTCGTTTACGCATTGCGTTCTCAGCTTCAATATTCCCATGCTTGGCGTATACTACCAGCATCTGGGGGTTGCGATGTCCGGTCAAAGACATCAGTTCTCTGTCCGTACAACCAGCACGACTTGCATGGGTAGTACCTGTACGGCGCAGATCGTTCAGCCAAATGTTAGTAAGTTTACCAGTAGCATTATCAAATGACGTTGGTAGCTTATAGGCTTTGGCTAATCTTCTAAAAGACTTCACTGCCCGATCACTGGTATATGGCTTGCCTGTACTTTCCTCACGCAATACATAGTTGTCCCTGTTACTACGGGTATGTAGCTCCAGACGTTTACGAACAGATGGGGTCAGAGAGATAGACATCTTAGCCCCTGTCTTTTGTTGGGTGAAATTACAGTGACCAGCCTCTAGATCGAAGTTGTCCCATGTCAGTAGACGTACATCAATTACACGCTGACAGAACTCATACAACAGAGTGATCATAGTACCCATACTCTGTCGCCCCTGTTCATCACAGAAGTCGATCATGCCCTGTATATGCTCTTCGGGCCACAAAACCTCTCTGTCAGGCAGCTTTGGTAATTTAAGTAGAGAGAATGGGTTAGACTTAACGCTATCAGAGCGCAGTGCTTCCATCCATACCAGCTTTAATACCTTCACAGTGTGGTTGGCTTTATGTGTAGAGACATCATTCTGTATGTGTTGCCACAGATTTTGTACGTACTTGTAGTTTATGTTTGACACAAGCATTCTATCAAAGGACACACTACCTATGTGTATAGACGAAACATAGTTAAGGTGACTAAGGTAGGAACGCCTAGTCTCATCCTTCTTAATGTTCTTGTAGGCATTAGATTGTTTGTATGCCTGAACAAGAGCCTCAACAGAACGCTCGTCCACATGAATATCATCATGGTTGCCAGACTTCCAAGCCTCAAACTTACGTTTGATCTCATAGCCACGGGCATTGGCGTCCTGTTTGTTCTCGTAGGTTTCAAAGGCTAGCTCTGGGAATGCTCCCAGAACTTGCTTAGTAGGTCTAACACCGTAGACCATACGATTGCCTCTCATTCGAGGGCGTACATAAGGAGCCTTACCCATTTATCATGGCCTTTATGTAGTCTTGCCAAGGCAGAGTATAGCTTATGTCATGATACTGGCAGTATCCTATGGCAGCATACATGGTCTTTGCATCCGTACTGTCATCTATCTCTGCATAGATACCGTCTTCACGCATTTCTAACGTGAGCCAGTAGTTCTCATCATCATGCCAGTGTAGTTTAGTAGCTTCATCAGTGGTGCTACAGTGCATTTGACCAATAACCTCAGTCAAACCACCAATAGCCCATATGAATTTGCTGAATACTTCTTCTTTAGCCATCTGACTTCTCCTTAGCAAAATCACAGGTGATAACCATTTCCAAACCCCACTCATCAGAGGGTGTAAGAATTGACGCCATCTTATCCGCAGCTTCCCAGCAACGCGCAACAAACGCATCAGTATTCAAGTGATATGAGGCATCACGGGGAACAATTAACTCCGCAACAGGTTCACGATCTTCATCCCAAAGTTTAATCTTAGCTCTCATACTGCTTCTCCTTTGCGTACATTGATACGAATAACAAAGTAGTTGGAGTCGGGGTGCAGAGCGACTTCGCTCTTGAGAACAACTGT
>Ga0098055_1001342_pt1 | contig 13435 bp, 3 predicted proteins | sample 17_taG_FD_75107 | JGI IMG/M metagenome (GOLD analysis project Ga0098055, IMG submission 75107) | Marine viral communities from the Subarctic Pacific Ocean - 17_ETSP_OMZ_AT15314 metaG | ecosystem: Environmental > Aquatic > Marine > Oceanic | place: Pacific Ocean | collected 2015-01-18 | reverse complement strand
GCCTTGGAAACTTTAGTAATTCTAGGCTGTGGATTAACCCCACTGATGGCAAGGTTTTACTTGGCAACAAACAAATGGTTGATGCTGAGGAGGGCTTAGGGATAACCGCAAGGATGCAAGAGAATCCGGGAGCGTATGCCCCTGTAAATGAGCTTCGCAATAGGCTCAATGCTAAGTACGATATTTACGATATAAATAAATCTACCGACACCATTGCTGCTTCATTAGGCACTCGTATAGATGCAATCATGGCAGGCGGAGTTAAGGAGCGAGAAAATCCATTGGCGCAACCTGCTATTGTGAGTGCTATATCTGATGCTGTTAATGGTCAGCTTGCTTCGCCTACTAACGTAACATCCGTATTGACCAATACCCTTAGGTTAAACCCTGATGGTGACGGGCTGTATGAATTTACTCAAGACCCTAAGGCCGCTGCTAAAGACCCAAACTTAATCTTGATGGTTCCCAATCCAATGCAACCTTCTTCAGGTGCAATGGTACCTATGTTTGGAGTTGAAAATGAGGAGGCATATAAAGCGCAACTTCGAGAAAGTGGATTAAGCAATGATGAGGTTGAAGCTTTGTTCGCCAATAGAGACGCTCAATATAAAGCCGCTGAGGACACAGTTAGAACTAGCGTAGAGTCTAAGCTTAACTTTAAAGAGACAGGCTATGAGGCTAGAGAGAAACGAGCGCAAACTGAAGGTGAGCGCAAGTCAGGGTCCGCTAAGAAGCAAGCAGAACAAGCTGTTACCAACTTGGCTAAGCTTTGGGGTACAAGTATCCCACCGATAGATGTTGCTAATGCTACTAACGAAGAGCTACAATCTTATAACGATGCAGTTCAACAAGAGTTTCAGGCTGCAGGAAATTTCTTGGCGGGCCTTAATGATGAGGTACACTCGATTTCTTTTTCTGAAGATGGCTCTCAGGTTATTGTTAACGACTTGCTTAAGGATGGAAGTGTTCAACCTAGAACACCAATCACTAAGGGTGATAACGTAGAGCAGTTTGTAGAATCACTAGTCACCGCTATCTTACCTGACAATGTAAGAAACGCAGCTGACGTAGGGGCTATGCTTAAAGCGTCAGGCATCACAGATGGATTAAACCGTCACTCTCAAACTACGGGAGAGAAACCATTTGGTTTTGATGCTCCCGCCCCTGAGCCTGAAGCTCAGAAGCTTACCATGAATGATACTGTTGATGATGGTTTCGGAGAAGAAATCTCCCTAATCAATCTTGCTAAGGAGTCAGCTCCACAGGAACAGGGTGATGAAACGGCTACATCATTAGCCACTATGAATGCCTTTGATTCATTCCTTAAAACAGCAGGCATCGCAGATGCACAGGCAACTAATGGAGTTGTTGAGATTGAAAGCGGGAGTGCTTTTGTTCGCAACACCGACCAACCATACGTAAACTTAGGAATTCCTAATGTTATGGAGCCTGCCATTAAGTTCCCTGCAAACTTAACTGAAGCTCAATGGCTTGCTGTCAATAATATTATTATAGACGAAAGAGCAAAAGGGAATCAGATTACTGCCAATATGTTTGCTAACTTAGGGCTTGAGAATTTTGATGAACTTCAAGCTATTACCACAGGTGGTGGTGGCCCTTTAGATTAATATATCTAGCATGAACGAAAACTTACAAAAGCTTTATGATACCCTCACAGAGCAAGGTCTTTACACGAAGACATTTGAGGAGTTTGTAGCCAAGTATGATGGTAATATTAACGGGCAAGAAAAAATATTTGATGAGGTTGCTAAGCGAGGGCTTTACACCAAGACTCGCGAAGAGTTTAAGGGTAAGTATTTCCCTGCTACAGTTGAGGAGCCTGTAAAAAAAAAAGACGAGCCTACGGACTCGCGATTGGAAAGTGGTTTATCGGGGCGGTCCGCGCTTACGATTGACGATATCAATGCTACTGAAGAGCTTCCTGAGGCAGCTCCTGAGCAGCCTGACTTTAGTTCTTACGGAGACCAAGAAGAGCCACTCAATGAGCAGGCTTTTGTTGATGCGCTAACAGCAGAGCCTGAGCTTGACCCGTTTAGTGAGGAGGGTATACTAGCTGCCCGAAAAAAAGGGTTCGAACGTACAACTAAAGTCAAGGCTGAAGAAGCCAAGAAAGATGCAGACTTAGCAGAGCAAGAGTTAATAAAGAGGCACGAGGGATTTTACAAATCAGCCGATGAGATGGCTGATTCTTTTGTTACCCCTGAGCTTATATCAAAGAACGAGGAGGAGGTAGTAAGGGATATGTCCGAGAAATTTGGACAATACGGATTTAACTTTATTGAGAAGGGAGTGGGTGATGCCATGACGGTATACAACCACGACCAAAGCGCAAGCATTGACATTGACCTAGACCCATTTACAGATGAGGGTAAGCAGCAAGAGTCAGCCAAGCTAAGGGACTTTATCAAGTCTCGCTATTATAAAGAAGGGCAGAGTGAGGTAGAGGTAAACTAGGCTAACTATGCAACGCAGGCAATGCGTGCAAAGAAGATGCGACCTGTTGCTTTGCGTAATGAAGACGGCAGTGAGTCTACTCACCTGATGATGTCCTTTGAGGAAGATGGTGTATTTAAGGTAGCTCCTACTTTGTTTCCTAGGGAAGGTTTTGAAACCAACCTAAACTCTGACACATGGAAAGAGCTGTCACCTGATGAAGCTATTGAGGAGGCACGTAAGAGGGGTGAGGTATTTACTTTTGCTACCGAAGAGGAAGCCAATGATTTTGCGGAGGGCGGATGGAAGACAGTGAGCACTGTAGACGTAGAGGCAGAATCTTTTTTTAATGAGCGTGGCAAAAACTATCATGCATTTCAACAAGCACGTCAGCGTTACGATGCCTTGTTAGACGAGAAAGAATTTTTGGAAGAAGCAAACTCAGAAGGAGTTGGCTACGACGACTTAACTGAAAAAGAAAAGGAGTTGTATGGTAAGTACTTTGATGAGGACGGTAGGATAGATAACTCACAAGCTGAAATAGCCATACAAGAAAAACGTATGGATGCTGATGCCCTTGTGGATATTATTGGCGATGACGAGCTGCTAACTGTTGAAGAAGACTTAGATGTATACTTAGAAGGGGAGCGACAACAGAAAGCTCAGAAAGCTGCTAAGATGAATCAAGCTGCTTTAGCTGCAGCTGAGGTTATAAATGAAGAGAGCGTTCGTGTTTTAGGTGTTGGCATTCCTGAGCTTGCTAATTTTGTACCCAAGACAAGTAGAGAACAGGAGGTTTATAACAATATTGTTGGAGAGGTCCTTGATGTTTTAAAGACCAAGGAGGACGCTGCTGTTCAGTATGAGCTTTCTAATCTATACATGAACGCTAAGCACAACAAAAATGTGCAGAAGGAATTTGTAGAAAACCTTGAGGGGTTTAATTCTGAGTTGAGTAACGGATTGGCTACAGGTAATGCAGCTGAAATACTTTTACAGATGAGTCCTGTGGGGCAAGCCTTAGGAGGGTTTGGCATTGATATGGATGACGATGCTGCGGTGGCTAAGGCTGTAGCTGACATGATAGCTATTGAAGAGGGTAAGGACGGTAGGTTAGCGCGGGGATTAACTCGATTTAATAATGCCCGTACCAATGCCGAGATGTATAGGGCATTGAGAAACGACCCCGCTGAAGTATCTATGCAGTGGATGGGTGCCTCCCTCGCTCAGATGCTTCCATATGGTAGTAAGATACTTGCAGGAACGGCAGCCACAGGAGCAGCCACAGGAGCAGTAGTTGGTTCAACCGCTTTAGGTGCGGGTGCTGTGCCGGGAGCAGTAGCGGGGCTTGGGTATGGAATAAGAACAGGTATGGCTATTAATAGCTTTGTGTTGGAATACACTAGTGCGGTACTTGAAGCTGTAAGTTCTCAGGGTTATGACCCTACTGACCCTGATTCATTTGCAAAAGCTCTCAATGACCCTAAGGTGTGGGAGGAAGGTAAGGTGCGTGGAGGTACACGAGGGTTAGTGATAGGGGCTATGGACTATGTATCAGGAGGTCTTGCGGGTAAAGTATTTAAACCCGCTAGGGCGGCTACTCGAATGGCTAAGGCAGGAACTTTTGTGGCGGAGAGAGCTGTATATGACCCACTTGCCGAGGGTGCAGGTGAGGCATTGGCAATGCTTTCGGTAGGTGATGAGCTAGAGCTGAAAGAAATTATTGCTGAGGCAGGTGGTGCATTGGGCAACCAAAGCACGAACGCCTCTATGAATATCATCAAGGCCACCATGGGCAACAACAATCAGCGGCTTGCTAATGAGCTGATGGACCTTGGTGTAATGGCATCTGACAATTCAACTGACAAACAAATTCAGCGTTGGACTGATAACATGACTCGCCTTGGGAAGATAACACCTGAGCAAGGACAGCGTATTCTTGAAAACATGAGCCTACGTAGAGAGGCTAATGATTTACTTTCAGTAGCCTCCCCAACAGGTGTGCTGCGTGGCGTAGCAAATAATAAAAGTGCTCAGCGAGAAAGGCTGATGGAGTTGATGGAGGTGCGTGATGGGCTATCTAGTACCGAGCAAAGAAAGAAAGTATTCGGCAATAAAATTGCTGCTATCAATGAAGAGATACGTGAGATATCCGAAACAGGTAAGTTAGTTGCTGACCCTGTAGATACCTCTAAGCTAAACCCTATAAAGAGAAAAGGAGTAGCTACTTATAAAGTGGGAAGAAACTACATGACCAAGGACGAGTTCATTGGTTACGTAGAAAGCGCAGGCCCTACAGCTTTAGAAAGATTAAGGAGAAAGGGGGAAGTAAAGAACGACCCTGAGACCGCGATGCTTCTTGCCTCTAGGTTATCTCCTCAGGATGATGCTGAAACTATAATACAAGAAACCGATGCCATTCAAGAGCCAAGCACAGAGGAAGTTCCTACACGCGAACCATCCGGAGATAGCGCAGCAGTGGGAGAAGGACTATCCGAATCAGGAGAAGCTGCCCAACCGATTGCTGCCGAAGACCAAGTTGCGGAAGAGACGATTGAGGAAGAAGCGCAAGTAGAGGCTATTGACCGCCCTGTACGTAGCGATGTTACGGCCTTTAGAAACGGAACCATTGACCCTCAGCGGCTCGATGGTATCGTAGCGGGTATCGAGGCAAGGCAGGCGGCAGGCAAGAAGCTTACTAAATTTCAGCAAGAGGTGCTTGCTGCAGACGAGACAGCTGTAGCTAGTGAGGCTGAGCAGCTTAGTCAAGAACTTGCTGCGGAAGAGGTGGGGGTTGAAACCCCCACTCCTGTGGCTGAGGAAGCTGTAGCTCAGGAAGAGGCAGCCCCCACCGAACGGCTTACTGATGATGAGATGACGCTCGAACTCAATAGGTACGAGAGAGAAGCAGCAGAGTTAAAGAGCAAGTTTAAAAAAGAACGAGCAAAAATCAAGAGACGTAAGAACTCACCCGCTAAGACCGCTGCCCTTGCTGCTTTAAATAAACAAGAGGCTGCTGAAGTTGAGGAGATTAAATCAAAGAGGAGAATCGTACAAGCCGCTAAGTCAGTAAGACAAGGCAAGGGCCTTCCAAAGTTTGCACGACCGGACGGAAAGTTCCCTGCTACTGAAGAGCAGTTGCGACAGATAAATGAATTAGCAGGAGTAGAAGAGGCAGCTCCTGTAGTAGAAGAGACGGCTGCTCAGGAGGAGATAGCCTTGACTGACCCGCTCGCAGAGCTGTACTTTAATTGGATACGCTCCCTGCGGAGCGCAGAGATTACGGCTATTCAGGAGAAGGAAGCTTCTTCCCGTACCCGTTCTGAAAGAGCTAAGCTTGCCGCAGTAACTCGTAAGCAGACCAAGGCAGAGAAAGCAGCGGAGGAGCGTGGTCTGTCCACCGTAGAACAGGTTGGATTGCTGCAGCGTGTTAACAGCGTGGTGTTATCCGAGAACGAATCTGCTGCTTCTGAAGATACGGTAGAAGAAGCAGCACCTGAAGCAGTGTCTGAAACAAGAGCGGCTATAGTTGAGCTTGGAACAACTGAGTATGGGGAACAAACCCCTATGCAGTTGGAGACCAAAATTAAAAAGCTTGCTGAGCTTATTAAAAAAGCACGGCAAGAGAATGACACTGAAACTGCTAAACTTGGAAGGATAGTAAGGAAGGAGTATAAGGCACAACAAAAAATTGCAGAGCGAAAAGCTAGGGCGGCAATTAGGAATGCAGATAATCGCAGGCGTAGAGAGGAAGCAGCTCCTGCAGTGGAGGCAGCTCCTGTAGTAGAAGAGGCCGTTGCAGAGGAGGTGGAGCAGACAAGCACGGAAATTGAGGCGGAGCTTTTGGCATCTAGACAAGAAGGGAATACAGCTGAAGAGATAGCTGCTGAGGAATTCCCATTGCAAGAGTCAGACTTTGCAACACAAGAAGCATATGGTCGCGCTATCAAAAAATGGTCTGCAGGTAAAGCTCGTCGTTTAGCTGCAGCTGAAGAACAGCAAACTCAACTCAGCCCTGAAGAGCGAGCCGCTGCTGATAAACAGCAACTTATGGCTCCTATACGTGCGGGTAAATTTGCTGCATTTGGAACTCGAAATGGTCAAGAGTCTTATACTCAAGGATTTGATGGTAGCATTCTAGACCGAGAAAGAGGTAGAGAGCCATACAATGAGTTCAAAGAAAGGGTTATTGATGGTAAGTATTACTATACACAATATGAAGGAGGTAGGGGTGTAGTGTCTGATGTAGGGGATAGGGCAGGATATGTGGCTACCACCTTTGTGTCGAACACTAAGCTATCGGCAGCTCAGAAAGCTTTGATAAAGACAGAGCTTCTTAATCGTAACAAAGAGCTTATCAGAAATTTAGATTCTGATACTAAGAAGATGCCTGATGGATTTTCTACTAGCGAATCATTCGGTAGGTACGACAACGTACAGACTCGTCAGTTCATGCTTGATACGAAAACGGATGGCATGGGTATGTCTAACAGGCAGGTAGCTGAAGCTACTGAACTGATGGATGAGGTTAGCCCTGAGCTTGCAGAAAACGATTACACTGTAGATTCTCCCACTATGGAGACTACCCCTATAGTCGTAACTGAAAATGAATCTCTAGTAGCTAAGGTAAAACGTGTAGCTCTTTCTGCCTTGAAGGGTAAGAGTATAAACCTAGCTATGGCTGACCAACTAAAGGTAGATGATAGTCGCATGGGCGGCCCTCTCTTCCCAATGCAAGAAGGTATCTTCGGTAAGGTAGCTTGGGCTTCGATTGATGAGAATGCAGCACGAGCTATTATCGTAGGTGCAGCTAAGGGAGACTTTACTGCTGTGTACAATATGAAGCCAAGTGCTCTTGACTCTAATATGGTTACCATGCGATACGCTATGGAGCTTATATCTCAGCAAGAAAATAGTCAAGAGATTTACGAGCAGGCCATAGAGTATCTTAAGGGCAGGAAGTATGGAACGAATCCTTCTGACAACAAGAAAGCTCAAGCTGCTTTTGAAGCTGCCACCGTTGAAGAGTTCCTAGATAAAATGGATGAGCTTGGTACAGACCTTCGGGCTGCCATACTAACCAACCTATTCCCTACCAACCAAGTAGAAAGTAAGGTTGATATCCACATGTCACTAAAGGAGATAGGTGCTACTATAGAAAATATTAGAGCAGCTAACATTGAGCAATTTGCAGCCGACCTTCCTATGGGGGCTTTGACTACTCTCTTAGAAGTAACAGATGCTGATGGCAACAAGGTTACAGAAGAAGCCCTTGGAAAGGGCGCAAGGAATTGGAAGAACTTTATGATGACCAAGGAACAGCAGGCAGCTGAGGGAGTTCCTAGTCATGACAACTATCCTATATACATTAGAGGCCGCGCAGTCGGGGTGATGGAAGATACAGTTCCATTTTGGAACGTGTTGCCTGATGCCTTGGCTATGATTGATTCTAAGATTGCCAAGAAGACTAAGCAACGAGACAAGTATACTGTCATAGATAAAAACGGCAAGACGATTGATGTAAGAACTCAGATTAATCCTGATGGTTCTACTACGGTAACTCTATACAACAAGCAAGGGCAACCAAAGGCGGGGTCAGATGTAACCACTAACGTTAAAAACATACGTGCTTTTATTAAGCGTAAGTATGGAGAAATACAAGATGTTAAAAAGGGTAGACCTCTGACCTCATCAGAGGCTTTCTCAGGTGCTATGCGTTCTGCGATGATGACTGCAGGTACTGCGGCTACAGTAGAAGCTCCTGCGGTATCTAAGTATCAGCAGTTCATATCTAGGTTAAGTGCCTCATTCCCTTCTGTCGAGGTGGTAACAAGTCAAGAGCAGTTCGATGCTTTGATGAAAGACGCTTACTCGAAAAAGCTTACGACTAAAGACCAAAAGGTTTACGGTGTGGTGGCCGATGGAAAGGTATACCTGAATCCTTCTCTTGAAAACTACAACACCCCTATCCACGAGTTTGGACACATATGGTTGAACACAGCCAAAGAGCTAAACCCTGAAGCGTATGCTGCGGGTATCAGGCTTGTCGAGGGCAGCCAATATGAATCTCAAGTTCGTGAGAATAAAGAGTATAAGCGTGTCATTAAAGAGATGCGAAGAACCGGAGCTACAGAAGCAGAGATAGATGCTTATGTAAGGGAAGAGGCATTGGCTCTTGCTATTGGAAACAAGGGTGAGTCTTTTGCTACTGCCGCACAAAAAAGAAACTTTAGTGCATGGCTTACTGACCTCTTTAACTTTATCAAAAAGCTAACGGGTATATCTGATATGTCATCAGAGCAACTTCAGAACCTTGACATTGAAGGATTTGCTCAAGCAGTTGTGGTAGACCTGCTCTCTGAGAACCAACAGTTCTCACAAGCACAAGAGGTAGGGCTGTCGAATGAGATGCAGTTCATGACGGGGACTGACAATCAGTCCATGAGTATGCGTGATACCATTGATATGGGCAGGGCCAAAGGGTACTCAGACGCGGCTATCAAGAAGCTTCTTATTGACCGTGGGTATAAAGCTACTGAGGTAAACGAAGCGATGGCTGAGCAGTACGATAAGACTACTCAAGTTCCTACAGAATTTGGTAATGTTGAGGGAGGCATGGCTGTGGGTAAGCAGATGTTCGAGGATGTAAAGAACAAGGTTGCTGCTTTCGCTAAATCTAAAGCCGCCCCTACTAACGGACAGGTACGGGAGAAGGCCATGGAACTTCTTAAGGCAAACCCCGTATTCCAATCTCAGTCTGTAGCTGTGCAAGAGGAGTTGATTTCTGCGTTTGATAAAACGCTTGGTACTTCAGCCAACCGCAGTATCTCTCAGCAAGTGGCTGCCTTGCGTAATAATATCCGTCAACGAAGGAAAGGAGCGCAGACATTGCAAGAAGCCAAGCGTGAGCTTTCTAAGTTCATCAAAGCCAACATGCCCAAGTCAGGCATCTATAGTCAGGCTCAGATAAACCGCCTTGTCAATCGAGTTGCTAAGGCTACTGAGTCAAGCCTGCTTGCCGACATGGAATATGTCTTGGCTCAGGTGGCTATACAGAATGAAAAGATTAAAGGAAAGCTCATCAATAAGTTGGTGGCTCAGGTAAAGAAGGATGCTCGAAAGGGAAGGTCTTCCATAGGTAGTAATAAAGTAAGAAGGGGTAGCATAGGTGCAGACGCTCAGGCGTTTGCCGCTGAGTTAAGCAAGGTATTGGCAGCTGCCACAATAAAAAACCCCGCAAAGCGACAAGCAGCCCTAGATGCTATTCGAGCTACCCTTGAAACAGAAGAAGCAGCTAAGGCCATTGCGAAAAATATCCAACAGGGATTCGATAGCCTTACATCTAAGGAGCGTAGGGTTGTGTTAAAGGCTATGGCTTTCCAAGAGTTCCAAGGTATACAGGACATGACCCTTGAAGAAGTTCAAGCTATAACAGAAGGTTATGCTGTGGAGCAGATGATGGAGCGCACTATCCTAAAGCAGACTCAGAAGGAGAGGTCAGAAAAGAATGCTGAAATTAATGAGGGTGTAACAGCACAGCTCAAACAGCTATTCCCTGAGTTCTTTAATACAGACGGTAGCCCTCTCAACGAGAACGAAATTAACGCAAAGGCAAAAGAGGCTCGACGTTTATGGCGGTCAGGAAAAGGACAGGGGGCAAGTGCTAGATTCAAGGGGATGGTAGCGGGCGCGAAAGTATATGTAGATACCTTCCGCAATAATAATACAGGTGATGTAATAAAGTCTGTGCTACGTGGGCTATACCATCTTGGCACGTTCATGAATACGCTTGGCCCTGAGATGAAGAAGCAAGTTTATGACCGACTCAATAAAGCTGAAAGCAGATATCTAAAAGCATATTTTTCTGAGACAGCTAAATTAGATTCGTTAGCAAAGCAGTTTGGCTTCAAGGACTACGAGACCCTGCGTAGAGAGGTATACTCAAAGGAGTCTATTGAACTTGAAGTAGGAAAGATTGGGAAGGAAGGGCCTACTTCTGTGAGAAAAGAAAAGTTTGATTTGGACAAGGTGATGAGGTTGTACGCCTTGTCTAAGAATCCTATTCAACGCGACAAGCTGCGTAGGATGGGAATGGATTTTGATGACCCTGCTTTTGCCGCACAGATAGAGGGCTACCTAGGTGCAGACCTTATGGCATTCTCAGATGCCGTAGTTGATTACCTAAGTAATGAATACTATGAGACAGTTAACAATGTGTATCGGGAGACTAATGATGTCAACCTAAACTACATATCGAACTACTTCCCTACTAGAACAATAACCAAGACAGACACTAAGCTGCTAGAGGACGGTGACTTCCAAGCCATCTTTGACGCAGAGTTTGCAACGGGATTGAAGAATCGTTTGGACGTAGATAGTGAGATAGATTTAGAAGGCGCATCGTTTACTACTGCATTGGAAGACCACTTCCAATCTATGGAAAGGTTCAAAGCTTACTCTGCTGATACTCGCACTCTTAATTCAATCATGAATAACGAGGCAGTAAAGACAGTCCTTAAGATAACAGGGATGACAAGTATGGTGCGGCAGTCTATCAACCAAGCCATCAATCCTAACTCAGGCAAGGGGGCTATATATACTGATAAGGCACTTAATTGGATGCAGACTGCATACACAGGTGTTGCTCTAGCATTCAAAGCTGTTCAAGTAATTAAGCAAGCTACCTCTGCTGTACAAGCTATCCCTGACTACACCTACCGCAAAGACGGTAAGCGTATGCCTGTAATAGATATCATGCTATGGATGGCTGACTACGCGGCAGTGATGGCTCAGCCTAGGAAGTACATGAGACTTGCCGAGAAATCATCTCCTCAGTTTAAGCAACGTTTAAAGCTTGGTATCAAGGGAGATATTGTAGGTCTTGAAGGTGGCGCAAGGCGTATCCCGACCATACGAAAGCAGGGATTCCGTGGAAATGTACAGCGAGCATATCAGAAGATGGCAGGACTAGCCACTGTAGTGGGTGACATTGCAGGTGTGCTTGGGTACATGGCTAACTACCGACGAGATATCATCAATGGTATGGAGCCTGATGTTGCTATCGAAAAGTTTGAAGAGTACAACGCTACTCAACAAAGCCGTAGAGCGGCTGACCGTAGTGTCATTCAGCAAAACCAAGATGCCTTCACAAGGATGTTCACTATGTTTGGTAGCGCGTCACTACTTATGATTAACAACGTTGTGCAGTCAGGCACTAACATAGCTCGTGATGCGGGTAAAGGGAAAGCCCCTAAGCTCAAGGACGTTCGTAAGTTCTACATCAACTACGGAGTAGCCAACGCACTATTCGTGGGGGCTTCTAACTTCGGAAAGCTATGGGCGGGAGATGACGATGACAGGGAAGAGGTCATGAAGAAGATGGCAATTGCCATGACAGGTCTTAACCTTTTATCCTTTGTGCCACTGCTCGGAAGTACAGCCGAGGGAGTAGCAAGCTACATGATGGGAGATGGATTCCGACCCGGTGAGCAGGGAGTAAACCCACTGTCAAATGTATTTAGAAACTTCAGAAAGGTAGAGACAGGTGGTGATGCGGCTATTGCAACATTGAAGACAGCTGCTGACCTTGCGCTGAAAGCTAATACCAATGTGGGTATAGGTGTATACAACTTCGTTAACGAGCAGATAGATGACCCAACCCTTGCGGTGCAGGACATGGAGTCGTTCTATGAAAGCATCGGGGTGACACCATCCTATCAGCCTAGTAAGTTTAAAGATGGCGAGCTAAGCGAGTATGGGAAACGATTGGAGGCAGAGAAAGAGCGCAAGAAAGAACGCAGAGAGTCTCGTGAAACTCCCGCTCGAAAGGCTCGTAAAGAAGCGAAGAAAGCTAGGGAGGATGCAAGGAAGTTCAAGCGTCTTCCTAAAAACAAGCGGTAAAAAACCCCCTCGCGCAACACGGACGAGGGGGCTTTAAACCAAACAACCAAAATAAAAGTAGACGGAGTACGTGTCAAATATATAACAGTGGGGGTTTAAACCCTCAGTGTTAGTCCATAAATATATCCACATCCGTGACTACGCAGTCAGTTGAAGGGCAAGAATAAGAGCCGACAACTCCGCTGCCGTCCTTACCATAGTCCTCATAATCAAAGTCTGAGTTCCAAACTAAATTGGACTTACACATAGGGCAACGAGTCATGCTGATTTAGGTTGAGATATATCCACTCCATTGTAGATATGGGTTAATTTTCTTTCCACCTCCTGCTCTCTACCGAGAGGAGTTCTTTCTTTTACTAGCCGATAAAGATTAGATAGTCGGATGTCCTTGCGCTTAGTTTCATGCAAAGATTTTCTAAGCTCAGTGTTCTCTGTGTTTACACGCTCAAGCTCTGATGATACCTTACGTATTTCCTCCATCAAATCCATCCTGTTGTACTGATAGTAATGAGGAGTGGTATTAATTGGAGAGTATATGTTAGACACGTAGTGATATCGATTACGCATTATCTCATCGTGCCTGAGGTAGCCTTCTATCTTTCGTATGTAGTAAACTACGGTGGCGTGATTCTTATTCATTATCCTACCAATAGCAGACTTGGTAAGCCCTTTGCTATAAAGGACTTGAGCAAATATCATACGCCCATCTACATCCTTACGCAGCCTACTCTTTTTAAGTATGTCACACTCGCAAGTTTCGTTTACTAATTCAATTAACTCCTGTATGTTGGTTGGTTTAACGGGCTTCATTTAATCTAAATTAATTAAGTAAGAGTCTTCTAATATTAGGTCTAGATATTCATCTTGAGATATCTCTTCAAAGCTTACTAGCACAGGGGTATCGGAATAATAAAACACATATCCTATCTTAAAAAAGTAAGGATATTCAAGCTCAACAACCCCACCTATTTCTATGTACTTATCTTGAGGGCCTACTAAGTAATCAGCGTTGTCATGCAGAAGTCTTAGCACCTCAACAAGGAGATGACGAGGAAGCTCTCTTACCTGAGTAACAAACTCT
>Ga0098055_1001340_pt1 | contig 13436 bp, 17 predicted proteins | sample 17_taG_FD_75107 | JGI IMG/M metagenome (GOLD analysis project Ga0098055, IMG submission 75107) | Marine viral communities from the Subarctic Pacific Ocean - 17_ETSP_OMZ_AT15314 metaG | ecosystem: Environmental > Aquatic > Marine > Oceanic | place: Pacific Ocean | collected 2015-01-18 | reverse complement strand
TCGTCGGCCCAGAGATTTGCCGGACGAACTTCACCGTCTTTCCGGTCTTGGCCCGAACCCGTTCTGCCAACTGACGCTCTTGTTCCGAGACATCCTCATCGGTGAGACGCTCGAACTCCCTGCCGTCAACATTGATGGCAGCAAGTTCTGCGTCAGCCTCAATCGCTTCCGTGTCTTCAGAGAATTCAACCTCTGACTGATCGACCAACTCGGCCCTCTTTGACAAGAGGTCGCTTCGTCTGGCGATCAGAGTCTTGATCAACTGGCTGTCGGCTTCAGTGTCACCCGCGCTGTTCTCTTGAACGATCCGGGCAATGTCTGACTCGCTGATTGACTCAAGCGAATCAAGTCCGTTCCGCATGTCCGCGGGAGATACGCGAGAGAAGACCTCATTCTTCTCCCGGAGCCTCGTCGTCTCAGTCACCTCATTGCCAAACCGGGATCCCTTCGGCTCGCCCTGAGCCCGGGTTGTCAACGCGCCGCCTTGGTCTACCCGGACAGCGTTACCGTCAGAGTCGGTCAGGAGATTGTCTCCGGCCATCCCGACCACGTCCCAGTTCGCGAGCCAAGAGTCCATGATGAACCCTGCACCGACACCGCGGGGATTGCCACCCTCGGTCAGGCCGTCAATCATCACAGAGGCAACGCCAACGATCTGGCCGTTCTCGACGACGTAAGTGACTTCCGGAACCCGAACCCCAGCCGCTTGGTAGAAAGCGTTCGCAACCTTCTCGTTGCGGACCTGCTCTTGGTTCTCGTACCGCTTGACGTAGTACCGCTTGCCGTTGGACTTCGACACCGCTACACCGCCGGGCATCGACCCCATCTGGGTCCCCGACTGCACGTCAAGATCCGAAGACTGAATTGGACCCCGACTAGCCGGAACGTCCGTGGAAAACTCGGTGTCAGCCGATTCCCCGGCAGCGAGTTCCCTGTCAACCCGGGCCAACTCCTGCTGGAGGGACATGTACTCGTCGTCAGTAGTGGGATCAACGTCCCCCAGTTCCTGCTCCCGACGCTCGATGTCTTCGAGGATGGACATACGCTCCATCGAAAGTTCATCGACCCCGGCTTCGGACACTTCGGCTTCGGGGGCTGCGGCCTCCGGAGCCTCGGGCTCCACAGCGGGAGCGGCAGGAGACTCTGGAGCCTCGGGCTCTCCAATAGGAGCCTCCGGCCCCGGGGCCGTGCCCTTGGCTGCCTCGGCAGCCTTGATCGCATCGAACAAACGCTGTCGAGTCGCCTGATTCGTAACGACATCAGGGGGGAGAATGCCTTCCCAAAGAGCCAACTGCCTGCCGCTCTTGCGGTCCCTTCCCTTGGAAGTCCGCAGAAGCCTCGCTACGCCCTCCGGATTCTCTTCGACAAGACGGGTCGCAAGTGCCCCCATCTCATCGTCAGTGAGATCCTTGATGCTCGGAGGAGCCTCTGCCGGGCCAACGCCATCCGGCGAGACCTCTTCCGCACTCTCGCCGATGGGCTCGGGGGCAGCGGGAGGAGCCTTGATCTCGGCGATAGCCTCTTCGGTGATCTCGATGCCTGACAACTCATTCTCAAAGTCTCGACGCTGGGCAGCCTGCTGGATTCCAGCGGCAGTTCTACTGCCGGTGTACCCAATGCTGCCAAGCAGAATCGTTCGCCACTCGAAGTTGTCACTCATGATCTTGCCGACGGTGGCCCACTGCTCAGGCCCCATCTCGCCGGAAAGAACCGCCTTTCGGAACGACTCGTGTTCCGGCAGGTACATCAGTTGGACAAGACCTTCGAGTTGCTCTTCGGTCAACTCTTCCAAGCCCTCAAACCCAGCGGCAGCCAACTCGCCAAGCATCACCTTGCCAAGCCCCTCCTTGACCTTGCCCTTCGCAGACTCCTTGATGCCCTTCTTGAAAGCCTTCGATGCCATCATCTTCGGCAGGTCGATGGTTCCAAACTTGGTACCCACCGTCTCAAGCGCGACGAGCAATCCAAGTCCAGCCCCGACCTTCCAGTCGTACTCCATCTCGGGGTTTGTCGCGATCGCTTCTGCGTACTCTCCAAAGACGGCGTCCATCGCCATCGTTCCCATCAGGGGAACGGCGACAAACTGAGCCCCCGGAATAAAGATGGCAGCAGCACCAAGGGCGACAGACGAAGCGATGCCACCGACGACATCGGGATTGAAGTAGGAATCTCGAAAAGCCGACGGATCTTTCAACGGCTTAAGAAGCCCCTTATCCCTGCCAACCTGCGCCATGCTCTTGAAGCCTTGGGAGTTGGCAGCGGTGTCAACTATCTCTTGGCGGATATTCGCGGGCATCAGGCCCTCGGTGCCTGTGTACTCCTCATAAATATCAATCGCAGTCTCAGCGTAGATAGCCGGGAAGATGCCGAGGTCCCCTTGCCCGCCGAGACCCGAGAGCCTCATGCCCTCGCCGAGCATGCTGTTCATTCGGTTCCAGTAGTCGGAGATACCAATGCCGACCTTGCCGAAGATCCCGGCTTGCTCGTACTCGTTGTCCGCCGCAATCTCCCCCGCTTTGCTCCGGAGGGTACCTCGGACCATAGATGCAAACGCATCCTGATCAAACCGCATTCGCCGGGGAGGAGTCGGAGCAGCAAGCGGCTCGGCCTCTTCGTACATGCCCGCGTTGTCCATGCCGATCTGGTTGTCTTCAATCAATTGACATCATTCCGCCGCGGAACCGGCTAGTTGCTTTTTGAGCAGGAGTTGGGGAAGGATCTTCAAGTTCAACCTCTGGGTGGTATGGAATGTCGTAACTGCGCTCCCACCACGCCCTGAACGCCGCTTCCATGTCTTCTTCTATCACGCCAAAGTGACCCTTGTAGAACTTGAGGTAAGCGGCATACCCACCGCTATTCGGGTCAAATTCTCCATTGTCTATTGCCAACTCCAGACTGATCGTGTTGCTATTGAACCGCTCAACATTCTTATCAGTAAGTTCATCGAGATTTTCTTCGACACCACGACGTGTGTCGAGGCCCGGCCCAGACATATCAACCGGCTCCGGCGGCTCTGCCCCCGACCCTTCGGCGGGGGCTTCACTAGGGGACGCTGCCCCAGCGGATGGAGGCGTGAACGGCGTGTTCTGACCAGTCGGGTCAAACGGCTGTGCCGCCTCCAGCATCTCGTTGTAAATCACCATCTGCTGTTCAGTGGGAGTCAAATCGTCAAAGCCTTCGTGAATGCCCCCTTCCCGAAGATTGCCCTTGTTCTCTCTAGATAGCCTCTCTTGGACTCCTTCCAGAACATCTGCGACAGTCGGAACCTTGCTGGTTCGTCCTCGCGATCCAGCCTCGGGCAGGTCCTCGATCATTCGCTGGCCCGTTGACAAGCCAGTCATGTCCGCCTGCTCGGTGACGTACCGATAGTGCAACTCGGCCTCAAGGTTGGCAACCTCTTCCATTCCAGCCTTGCGGATCTCAGGGATACTCGACGACGCAGCCTCGCGGGCTGCGTCCAGTCTCCGCTGCTCGTTGGCAAACACGGAGTTGCCCGAGTTGAGAAGAGCCTTGCGGAACTTGACCCGGTCCTGCCGAGTCAAAGCACTGTTGTACGACTCCATGTCCGGGTAAGCCTCGGACCCGTCCTTGTTGGTGGCGTTCGGGTCAACGAAGAACATGCCCGTGACGCTGTCTTGCATGACGGGGACGCCACGCTTCTTACCGTCAGGAAATTGCCGGGAAACGAACGCACCGTTCGGGGTGCTGATCACCGCACCGTTGGCAATCTTTCTCGGGTTCAACGACGAAAGGCTGTCGGCCTCAACCACATCTCCGGGCCGGGCAACAATGTCCGACACCCCCTGCTTCGGAAGGTTGAGTTCCTCCCTGAGCATCGGGGCGTCAGGGTTGTTCCGGTTGTAGTTGGCAAGGGCCTGCTCAAGGCGGTTCTCGTCCCCGCCGTGTCGGCGAAGGATTGCCTGAGCCCGAACCGCCCGCTGCTGATCAGACCTCTCTGATTGCTTGAGCCGACGCTCAGACCTCAACTGCTTGAGATGAAGTGCCGCGGCCTTTTCTTCGTCCCCGCCAGCAGCGTCAAGCAACTGCTTGTGCATGCTCGGGTTCGTAGACTTCAGGCGGTCAAGGCGGTTCTGCGAGATGGATCTTCCACTCGGCCCTGCCGCTGCCCCCGAACTTTCGATCTGCTCCATCACCTTGCGGGCTTCAGCCAGAGCGGCCTCACGCTCTTCGGGCGACTGTGCCGGTGCAAGGGGGGTTTCCCCACGGCGTGCCGCCATCATTGCCTTGTACTCGTGCGGATATTCCCTCACGAATTCGCTGGCAAGTTTCTGCATCGTGGGGTCGATGCGATTGTTGCCGCCGTAACCGTAGTCCAACACCTGTTCAAGCGCGTTCTTGCGATTCTCGAAAGCATTCGTTTCGCGGTACTGACGCTCTCTCTCGAACAAGCCTTGGAGTTTGGCGTCCGGATTATGGGCAGCCATCCGCTCCATGTAGGCAAGATCCGACTCGCCTTCACGGCGTTCGTTTCGCTTCTCGTTCTGGAGATCCTGCTGCGACTTGTTTCTGTCAATACTTCTCTGGACAGCATCAGGCGTATCGCGATCTCCATAAGCGACAGTGCCTTCGATTTCCCCGGCCTGACGCTCTCGCATCTGGTCGATGACACCCTCATTCTCTTGCCGCAGCCGCTCGGCCTCGGCTGCTGCCTTTGCCTTCAACTTCTGTTCGGTGGTGCCCCGAGACGAAATGAGCGACCCCGCCACGTTCGCCGCCGCTGCTGTTCCAAAATTACTCATTGCCGTCTTCCTTCTTGAACGGAACTAGTTGGTTCAGTTTGTCTCTTCGCTTGCCGCAGCCACAGTCCTTGCCTGCGGCCTTTGCGACCTTGTCAACGACGGCCTTGATGCCCGTCTTCGTGGTGACCTTCTCGACCAGATCGCCGAGTCCACGCATCGGGTACTCGGGTTCAGGGTCTGGCCGCTGCGTCTTGCAGGCGAGTCGCCTTGGCTTTGAGTTGATATATGACATCAGATATTTGGCCCCCAGACGGTTGGATCGTCGCACTGGGCTGTCGCATCAACCGTGTTGGCTGGGCACTTGGGCCCGTTATTGGAGAAAGAAGCATCGCCATCGCAACAAAGCGTAGTGTTTGCTCCCGTTTGCCTAGAGGCATTGGAAACAGGAACAGGTATTCGGTGGCTCATCTCGTCGGGCAGAGATCCAAAGTCGCACTGTGTCTCTTGAGGAGCGACCCGGCACAGATAAGAGTCGTAACTGCCCCCGCAACCAAGGCCACCGTTTCCGGTGCCTGTTTGATATTGGGTGAACTGAATCCAGCAGCCCTTGCAATTTCCAACGATCATGTCTTGCAGGCATATCTCTGGGGTCGGACCGCCACAAACTGAAGCGGTGCCCAGATCACATCCATCCGGAAGAGTTCCGCAGACATCACAAGTCCCCGATCCTGTGGGGCCATCAATCTTGGTTGAATTACAGGTAACGCCGCCGTTGGTCGGGATAGGCGCGCCGGTAAAACACCCACTGGTCCCGAAGGAATCTCCACTCGGGTTAAAACGTGACTGGCGAGCGATTTGCGGCCAGTTCAAAATTGCCGTTGCAGGAGAGGAATCGAAGTCTTGGCAAACAAAGGTCCAGCCCCCGGGGCGAGCAAAGAAATACTGTGTCACGTCTGCTTCTAATGGATGCGCCGCAGCACGAAGAGTCTTCTTGACAATTTTACCGTCTGATCTTCCGTAATCCTTTACTTCAAGTATCCCGTCGGATTCCAAGATGTCACAAAGGTTTTCAGGAATGAACTCACCCTTGCCGACGGCTTCGAACACCTCGTCCTGCTGGGCCGTAGTGAGGCTGCTCAGTTCCCTTATCTCCCACGAAAACAACGGCACGCCAGAACATCCGAACGACCAATACTTCGGAGTGCGGCTATTCGCTGCGCCGCGGTCACTTGCAGATCCATCTTGATCGTCGGGCAAAGTCAAAGAGTTGTAATCACGAACCCACCACTTTTCTTTGTGAACCACACAAAGCATGGTCCTCTCAAGTGTTCGGTTTGTCTTCTGCTGAACACTATTTGTAGCCGTGTTCCATTCCCAGTGCTTATACAGTTTGGTTGAACTGGAATTCGAGATCCCTTGAAGGAAGAAAAAGTCTTCCCCGAAGTCCGAGTCCTCGGCGACCAAATCCGATGACAAGTGGGGAGCCACCCCGGTTGTAATAACGTCCTGCTGTAAACGAGTGGCGGCCTCGATATTCCCTATCGCACTAAACACCCGATGCGTTTGAGAGCATTGCTGGTTAGATGGGCTCGGGTCATCGTTGCAGCAGTTGGCATCGTTTGGACCCGGAGAAGTCTGGTCATACCCGGAGCAGGCATCTGTGCAGGGCGGATATACATTTAGAGGCGTTTCGTAAAACCACGTATAGACCCGACTTTGGTTTCTCTGGTGGAAGTGTTTGTAGTCAACTTCAATGTTGGAACTGAGCGGGGCTGAAGCACTGAATTTATAGATACCAACGCAAGGGCAAACGTCTGAAGATCCGTCTTGCGTTATGCCGACTTCGGAGACGCCCGAGTTGTAGGCCGGTCTTGGGATTTTCAACTCAAGCGTCTCGGTGGTGCTGTGGGCGCAAGCCACGAAGTCATCAAAGTTTGGATCTAACGGATCAGCAGAACGGATCCCAAAGAAGCACTTTCCGCAGCAGCAGGATGAAGACAGCAGGCTCATCAGCACACCACCTTCACGTCGTTGCCAGCAGAGAACCAGAACGCCCCGGCACCCCTCGCTGTATCTACCGTGGGAATCCAGAACATCGGAACAATGACCGGCCTCACCGCCTCTGAGTTGTCGGTTGGGCCAGCCAAGTTGCCAATCGCCAACAGGGTCACGGTTCCGCCGCCGGGACCAGTGCCAACCTTGACGCCGTACGACTGCTCTTCTGTGCCAGCGTTACCGGCGGCCTCATTATGGATCTCCGCACCGTTCACGGCATACAGGCCATATTGATCCGTGCCAACCATGCTGCTCATTCGGCTCGGAAGTGGATTCCAAGTAGAGGTGTTGCTCGTTGCGGACGAACCTTGGCCGGGGAACCCCCGGGCTGACACAGCAACTCCGGGCACAAGAACTTCCCAAGCGTACTTCCATCGATTGGCAGACAACAAGGTTGCGTTGTTCAACTGGCACATGCGGACCTGCGGCGGCCCGTACGGAATGGACGACAAAGGATCCAGTTCATCCAAACGACGCTGAAGATCGTCACCCTTCTCATGCCAGTCGATGGCATACTCGCCAACGTCGTTCAGTTGCTGACGAAACGACGAGGAGAACGGATTGAACTTGGTGCCGAAAGGATCTTGCATATCAAACGGGGAACAGGTTGTTGAACGAAACCAACAACCCTGAGATCGTGTTGTCCTGAGTTGCCAAAAAACCATTCGCCTGCGGAACGGTCACTTGCTGATACCAGCCATTGGGACGCCAAGTGAATTCATACCGAGCGTAGTAAACAAACACGCCGTTCTCGGAAACCCACTGAGCGTTACAACCGTTGAATCTGAGGGTCTCTGCCGCGAAGTCGATTCCGGCCCATTCAAAATCACCACTGTTCCAATATCCGACCTTGGTCATTGCACCGTTGCTGGCGTGCAGGCCAACAAACTCGGCTGATGTGAGCCTCGCGGGGATCGAGACACTGACCTCGGGAACTTGCCAAGCGTAGGCCCTCGGCTCCGAGGCGTTGACAGGATTGGCATTGCCTGCGAGTTTCGCCGTGTCTGCCCAATCACCGCTCGGAAGACCGCTTGTCGAATCGAACGACGGGGTCGTACATGGGCCGTTGGTACACGTCGATCCGTCAGGTTTCTGCTGGTTCGTTTGCGTAATCACAGCAGGAAGTCGGTAAACAGGAACGGTCGCGGTACTGGTACTGAGCGAGATGATCTCGCCCGACGGTGTCGGAGGCGCGGGCGATCTTGCAAAGACAACCGTTACTTCGACCTTCTTGGGGCCAACCCTTCGTGATGTCGCGTCTTGGCGAACGATGTTGCCGTACTTGATAACCGTGGAGTCGGAAGAGGCGGCAGTCAACGCAGATGACAAAGCCAGATCCAGCGTGAGTGCCGTCTCGGCGGGATCTGCCTCGATGATCAGGTACTTCAACTGAACGCGAGATCGACTCAGATCGCTCTGGTTCTTGACGGCAACGGTCCCGTCATTCAGCGGACCTTTTACTTGGATGCTTGACAAGGCTTAGTCCTCAAGAGTTCAGAAGTGCTTCGAGGGCTGACCGCATGGCTCGGACTTCGTCAAGAAGGGCAGACTCAACGCTCTGCTCAGACCCAGAGAAATCAAACTTGCCAGCAAGGTCCGATCTTTCCTGACCAGCCTCCTGAGTCCTCCTCCGACGCTCTGCCTCTTCCCGCTCTTGGTTCTGGAACTGACGACGCTGCTCCCGCTCCCAAGCCTCGTCCTTCCTCTTGTTGTCACGGTCTTCCTGCTCTTTGTCGAACTGCTCTTTACCGTGACGACCAGCCGAAGTATCCATTTCTGGAATCGGCGGAGCGTTCTCGTCGTTGAATGCGTCTTCGGGGTTTGGCATCATCCCACCACAGCCTCTTGACTGAAGTCAGTCGAGGTGAATCGCCCTGCAATCGAAACGCCAACGAACGCACTCGACCTTGAATACGAGACTTGGATCTGCTCGATGATTGCCATGCCACGGATATATCGACCATTCGCCCAGTTGAACTGGATGTCATACGGCTGCGTTGGCGACCCCACCGTGTTGTTGGAGGTCGTCAGTCTTCCGTTGTTCGTACTCTGGAGGTTGGCGATTCCGATGTCGTCAGACCCGAGGGCATAGCCCTGAACCTGAAACGTGCCGCGAGTCATCTCGTTGTGGGTGTAAACCGCCTCGGTGTCATCGTCGGCGGTGATATCCGCGACCTGAACCGAAAACCCCAGCGAAGCAGAAGCGACCGACACGCGAAACAACTGGTCCGGGGGAGCCCCTTGGGCACCCGCGGCCAAGGGATGGATGATCAACTCGACAACACCGTCAGTTGCGGTCTTGGGCTTGGCTACTACATGGCTCATGAAATCGTCCCCGGGGGATTTCCGTAAACGGTCACGTCAAAGTCCGCGAACCGATTGAAAGATGAAGGGCTGTCAGAGTGATCAAGGTTCTGCCCAAGGTTCTGGGCTGTCACCCCTTGGGAGTCGATTGCGATCGAAGCCGCAAGGCGTTCGATAAAGAGTTCTCGAAAACGACTAGCGGGAGTATCGCCATACGCCTCGCAGATCGCGAGGCAAGAGGCGATAATCGTTTCGGCGTGCTGGGTGCCCCCGGGCAACTCGTCGGACTGAACAAGGAACGGAGTCGCGGAAGAGATTGTCGGGCCACCACAAAGAACAATGACCGTACCGCTGGTCCTGCTGGAAACCTTGTACTCGGCACCCTCGATCGTGATCACCGAACCCTTGATAACCCAACTAGGCCAAGCACCGCCCGAAATCGTGCAGACGTTGGACGACACCGTGACCGTCCCAGTTTCGTATCCGTCTTGCTGGATCGCTGAGTAGTTGTACTTCAGCGTGTACACGGCATCGGGCGTCGGCCAGAGATCCATACTCCAAGAGAATGGAACGTCTGGAGCAATGTCAGAGCCAGTCGCCGGTCGAACCGCGGCGTATGAAGGTCGGCCCTTGCGAGTCGGATTGGTTGATTTGACAACCTCGAACCGCTGGGCGTTGAGAACCTGAACCGCGGGCTTCCCTTGTTCAGTGCTGAACTCAAGATCGCCAATCAGGCTTCCCGTGGTCTCTGGGAGTGCGTAAGCAACCTGATCAACAACCGTGGCGAGCGTTGCCGATGGACTCAGGAAGTTCCACTCGTGGGACTTGACGCCCCCGGGGACCGGAGGCGGCGAATAGAACTGACGCAGGCCACGCCTGATCCAAGAGTTGACATCATCCTTCTCGGAGACGTTGTACAGGAAGTAATCCCTCCCGTAGCCCAGAAAACGCCCCACCTCTTCGCGGAGTTCAGTTCTTGTCAGGCCGAGTTGCATTGTCATTACCGAGCCTGCCTTTCAAGGGCGTCAACCCTACGACGCAGTTCATTCAGAATCTCTAGATATTGTACATCGTTGGAAGTCGTTGTCACCTGAGCCTTCAAGAGGTCTCCTGACACGTCCCGAAGTTCCCTGATCGAAACGCTGTTCGTGCCAATCTGGGACTTGATCTCGCCGACGGTCATGAAGACTCCGGCAACGGTGATCAGAAGAGCAACAGTCTGTGCCATAGAGGCGATCTTGCTCCAATCAGGAGTAACGTGGGAGGTCATGTCCATTCTTCCAGAATTATTGCCAAGTCACCTGATGAAACAACGCCATCGCCATCGAGATCAGCCGTACCGGCTTCTCCCCACTGCGACAGCATTATATCCAAGTCCAGCCCGTTAACAGCACCGTCGCGGTTCAGATCCGCGGGGCTGAGACAGCAGCACCCCAATATCACTACGACCACGTTTACCCCCGGCCCAAGAACTTCCCGATCAAAGTCCAAACCCTCGCTCGATACCCGATGAAGGCGATAACAGCCAACCCGCCAGCGATCGCAACCCACTTCACGTTCTCGACTGTCCCCATGAACATGTCGCCCCACCAAGCGGAGATGTCGTCAGAACGATCCTCGACATCCACCGTCGCCAGCGTGACTTTGTGAGCGCGTCTCACGATCTCGTCCTGATTGTCAACGATCTGGGAGGCCCGAGCGACCACCGCCGGGTCGACGGAAGTCTGCTGGATTTCCACCGCCAGATCGCTGCTGTCATTGGCAAGGGTCGTAATCGCCCCTGCCTCAGACAGAATCCGCTTTTTCCCGCATCCAAATACGGTCAAAGACGCCACCAGAACTAGGAAGACTGGTCGCATCCTATTCATCCAACGGGCTTCGAGCCGTAATAATGCGGATCTTGGCATGGGAAGAGTCTTCTGGGTTCGAGTAATACTTTACTGCCCTGAGATCGTAGAACACAGAGTCGTCAGCCACCACAGAAGCCATCTGAAGGGCGTCCAGAGTCGACTTAACCAGATTATCAGTGTCGGGCCTACAGGTGTGCGGGATGTCGACATCGGCCTTCCTGAGCCTCTTGGGACGAGGCATCCGAAACTCGATGTCGATCTTCAGGGCACCAGGCAGGGGGGTAGGAGCGTTTCTCATGGCCTCCTTGGCGGCCACCCCAACGTGCATCTTCCAGAAATCAGCGTTCTTGGGATTGTAAGTGTGACCGCGCTTGGTCATTCGGGGTCTGGGCTGAGGCTTGGGGGTTGAGTTGACGACGAACTCCCAGCGATCAATCCCATCTCGACTGCCTTTGCCCATACCAGCCCCCTTGCGGTGTCAGTCCATCCTTGGATCGGACCCCTAATACGCCCCATGATACCCGATAAGGCTTCAACTGAAGAAATATGAGACTTGACAGCCTCCACCGACTCCTCTGTCATCAGTTCCAAATCCAACAGGATCCTTGCCCGGGACTGGCGGACCTCCTCCGCGTCAGCCTCTTCGTCAAAGGTCTCCGCGGCAGGACGAGTCGACGTGGCCCTCGTGAGATCCCCGTGAATGCGGCTGTACTCTTTGAGGATCCCACCGAGGTTCGGTTGCTGGTACTTGTGGAAGGTCCGAAAGTCTTCAATCGCCGTCTCCATCAAATCAGATCGACGGGACTTGAGGGCCTTTCGATACAGGCGTGCCTCATGATGATTCGGGTCCCACTTTGGAAACAACCCTTTGATTAGGTCCCAATTGCTTTCATCAGAACTTGCCACTGCCGCCCCCCCCGATGATTGGCCGCCGCATCCTTGCGACGGGATTGTGCCAAGGGGTCGGCTTTACCTTCTCGCCGAGGGCCATCAGAGACAACTCATGCAACTCCTGATGCCAAGCCGCTGGCGTCCAGTCAGAGTCGGAGGAGACGGCCACCTCCGCCATCATGAGCCAGCCATGCCTCTGTCGCCACGGGAACTTCTTCCAACCTTCGTAAAGGGCGTGAACCGTGCTGTGGGCAACATTTAGTCCACCCAGTTTCACGATCTCTTTCAGGCCCAATTCAGGGCAATTCTCTTTTACGATCCCAGCCCAAACCCGGCGAAGATGTACCTCGCTCACAGTCTTACCGAAGGTTGACAGGTCTCCCCCCGTAACCTTCGTTGCGGCCCTAGCCCAATGCCTAGCCGTCCTCCTCAGTGGAGGCCCCTCTTTGTTTGACATGTCCAATGGTCCTGAACTGTTCTGCGGAAATGTGGACGACAGGCTCAACATCACGACTGTCACGAGTTTTCGCGGTCCTCCCACCGTACTCCACTCGGTACTCCAAGTCAGCACGATGGAGGTTCACCGCCTTGAGTTCCCCCAGAGAATCCTCCACGACAAAGAAGGATCGGATCTTGACCTCCCGAGTCGAGACCAACTTGTGAAACTTTGAAACAGAAAGCATGACGGTGGGGTAGTCACCCCACCGAAAACTTCTTTTCTTAAACTCAACGAAGGCCGACACTTTGACGTTTGCATCGACGACACAAAAGTCTGCAAAGTGGTTGTCGGGCAATTTCCGAGCCACCCCATGAAAGACTGATTCAATCAAGGGGATGGCCCGGTCCTCGTTGTCCCGATCAGCCTGCGTCTCGTACTTCGGTCTCACTGGATGCCTCCGTGATTCCAATGCTTGCCTGCATGAGAGAGAGGGCGGTCTCCAACTCGCTGGGCGGAAGACGATACGTCGGCCTCTTTCGGCCCGGGCTGATGTCAAACACCTTGAGTTTCCCCGTCTTGACGAGGCCCTCGACGGTGTGTCGAGACAGCCCCAGTTGTGAAGAAAACTCAGTGATTGAAAGCCACTTGGATTCACTACTCATGAAAAACTCCTTTTCAGAACGGAATGTCGCCTGCATCGTTGGCGGGCTTGGCGGGAGATTCGGCGGCCTTCGGCTGAGGATCAGAGATCGCGAGCGACAGGAAGTTGCCGCCAGACTTGGTCTGCTTGATCCAACCCGCAATCCGCTTCATCTTGCCGTCAATCATCGCCTTACCCGTGTAATCGGGCGATCGCTCGGACTTCTTCTCAGCCTCACGAAACAGGCTGCCGCTGTTGTCTTTCTGTTCGTATGCCATCAGTCGTTACCTCCAAAGATGTCTTCAGTCTCACCGGGCTTCGCTTCCCGGTACTTCACGTTGTGAGCATCAAGCACTTGCTTGATGTACTCGTTCGGGAGTTCTTCAGCAGACTTAAACTCCCTGTCGTACTTCTTCGCCGCGTGACCAAGAAGTGCCAACTCGTACTCAGCCGCGTTGTCCTTCATGCCGAACACCATAGCAAGGGCACCGACCAGCCCCTTGTCCGTGCCTGCGGGGCCAGTCACGGGCTTCGGCTTCGAGGCTGGCCGGGGGCTC
>Ga0098055_1001338_pt1 | contig 13457 bp, 16 predicted proteins | sample 17_taG_FD_75107 | JGI IMG/M metagenome (GOLD analysis project Ga0098055, IMG submission 75107) | Marine viral communities from the Subarctic Pacific Ocean - 17_ETSP_OMZ_AT15314 metaG | ecosystem: Environmental > Aquatic > Marine > Oceanic | place: Pacific Ocean | collected 2015-01-18 | reverse complement strand
GGCTACTCTATCAAGTTGCGCTTGTTGGCCCGCTTCACTAGCAATAGTTTGCCTTAACTTCTTTTTTCTATCTGATTCTTTTTGAGCCGCTAAAGCCTCTTCTTTTGATTCATCAGAGGCCCGTTGTTGGAATTGACCCATTTGTTCTTTAAAACCAGCAGTATCTTTTGCTTCTCCGGCTAATCTAGTCTTTTCATCCTTTACTGATTCTTTACCTTGTGCAAATCTTTATAAATTTTCAAATCTAGGTTTTCCACTAATAGGGTCTATTGGATTTTTGGCTCTTAAATCAACACGCTTTCCTGTTCCTGCTCCTGTTGCTGATGGGTCAGGTAAATAGGTATTAGGATTTAAATAACTTAAAGCCTTTTTACCACGACCTAATATATTTCTAACTCCTTGTGATAATCCTTCTTTTGTTTTTTTAGCACCTTCTTTTATATTTCGGCCCATTACTTCTGCTTTGCCTCTATAATCTCCTTTTTGGGGCTGACCTGCTTTCCTTCTTGCTAGTTTAGTTGCTTCTTGAATATTTTTAATACCTGCTTCTCCGCCTGTTTTGCCTTTAATATCAAATTCAGTTGCTTGTGGCCCTGCCCAATTACGATATTCTTGTAATGCCGCTTCTTTTCGTCTATTAATATCTCCTGTTTTTACATTTGCTTCATCTGCGGCCCTTTGTTCACTAGGAGTTCTTTGATAGGAAAGTGACCTACCACTACCCGTTCTTTTAATAATCTCAAACCATGCTTCTCTCATAATAAATCCCTCAATCAATAAAATAGACTATATCGCCTTTTCCTGTTAGTATGTCCATACCTTCTTTTTTAAGTATGTCATACTTTTCTTTAGTAGTAATGTTACCACCCGTTTCTGTTATTAGAATACTTTGGTCGTCATGCCTTAGTATTTCTGCCGCTACTAATTTAGTAGCCGCTTCGTGAATAGTTGCAGGTACTCGACCATCTCCTGCTAAGTAAGAAACTATTACTGAATTATTCTTATGGTAAGGATAATCTTGTAAAAAGAATATTCGCCCTTCTTCGTTTAATAACCAATAACTTCCAATTCTTCTCATATCTTCTTTATCAGTAAATGAAGTCAAATCACAAACAGTAGGAATAAGAGTATCAGTAGTGAATGTTAAAGTATTAGTGCCACTACCCGTTGCTGAACTACTTAATTCAACAGTAGTTGAGTTAGTAATAGAAGCAATTGTAATTGCCCCACTAATGCCTGTTCCTGTTACAGTCATACCTACGGCTAATTTAGAAGAATCTGCCACTGTTAAGGTAGCATCAGTATTTACAGTAGTGCATGTTTGATTTATGGTTGCTTTTATCACACAATCTGCCCCATCATCCCCTGAAAGCAGGGATGAAATGAGAACAATTGCCCCGTTTCCGTCCTCTTTTTGAGCATAGAAAAAGTCAGAAATGGAAAGTGAAGAAGAAGTAAGGGCTTTTGGCGCAGTTGCACCTGTAAAGGTTGAAGTTGAAGATGGAAACTGTTCATTAATCAAAGAGACTATTTCATTATTAGTAGTTTTAATACCAAATGTATTACAAAACTCATCAACCCCTAAACTACCTACTACATTTTCTGAGGCCATTGTAAATGATACTCCACTGTTAGGTAATTGTAATATAATTGAATTTAAGTCTCTAAAATTATCTAATAGTTGTATTTGTGCTTGAGCAGATGCTAATTCTTTATACTCACTACCGTTCCATACTTGTAAAGAAATTACTTTTCTGACTTTCATTTGAGTTAATTCTATAAATCCTACATATCCACCATATAAAGTATTTCCGGGAATATTTCTATAATCAAAGTTATGAATTTCTTTTTTAGTTAATAGAGGTCTAAAAGAACGCTTAACCTTTTCATCAATCATTCCTTCTACTCTTTTAATAATAGCACCAACTTGTGCTAAAGTAGGATAAGTATTGCTTGCATGAAAGGCAGGTACTTGTAGTAAATTAGCAACTTCTGTTGCATCAGTATAATATCCCCTGCCATCAGAATAACTAGGGTTAATAGAAGTAAAGTCACTAGGAGATATTGTTAGTCCCAAACTACTCACTTCCTACTAATCCCATTCTTCTCAATTTATTATACCTTATTTTAAATCCTGCAACATGTTGTTTTAAGTCTTCATTGATAGATTTAGCACCGCCACCTCTAACATAAGGATTAAAGTCAAATTTCTGCTTTAGTCTAGCATAATACTGAACAATCATAATGGCATTTTCAGATAAATATTCATATAAACCTGCACCATCACTTTTAAACTTTTTAGGTGGGCTTTTAATATACATTTCTATTTTATGTTGCCACACTTCGTCTGCATCTTTTAAATTCCTTTCAGCAGACTCGAAAATATCTGATTCGTCAATCCATTTTTCTATTATAGGAGCAAATACCTCATCAAAATTTAAAACATCTTGTTGCAAACTTCTTTGTCTTCTTGTTTTAATTTGTTTAGTTCCTGAAAAAGAAATGGCTCTATATAATTTACCATTCCACTCAAACTCCATTCTTTTATCGTCTAATAATTCATAATCAACAAATTCACCAGCAGCATCATAAACAAGGTCTTCATACTCTTCTTCTGATAATTCTTCCTTTTTCCAATCAGTCCACTTTCCTCCGTCTCCTACTTCTTTAACATTAACAGTAATTAATTTATTCTCATGTTCTTTCTGATATTCATAGAAAGCCGATTGAATTTCTGCTAATTCTTCTTCCGTTTCTGCTTCTAATACTTCAGCACTATCATTGTCTACTTCTTTAAAAGTCATATGGGCTTGAGTTTGTTCTTTAATTCCTTTAAGTTCAGGGAAATCTAATTTAATTGGCATTTCTTCTTTTCTTCCTTTAGTATATCCACCTGAATTAGAAGAAGAAAATTTACCATTAGTAATACCGTCTGCTCTTATTTTTGCATCTTTAGCCCTTGTTTCTATTTTAATATTTGAATCAGAAGGAACAGTGACTATTGCATGTTTTCCTAATGGTTTTTGGGGAGTAATTGCATAAGTATCTTTTCCTTTAATTACATCAAATTGAATATCTAAATCGTACCAATCATCTTTTCCAAAGAGTTGAGGATAAGTCTTACCAAATGATTTGATGCTTTGTAAATCCCTACCGTATTTAGTAAAGGTTATCCCCGAAAGTTCAGAAACAAAATCATCATCATCTAATAAAGCATTTAGTTTTTTCCTATTAAGTTTTCTATTAACTTTATCTTTATCTTGTACGATTTTTTTACTTGTAACTTCTTCAGTTTCTCCTGTTTTTTTACCTGTACCTGTAATACTTTCAACTTCTTTCGTACTTTCTTCTGTTTTTATATTTGCTGAGTATAATTGTTTCAGTCCAGAGCCACTTAATTTAATAAAATCATAACTTGGAGTTTCTTCCATTACTTCATTAATTATTGAATTAAGTTCTGATTTCATCTCTTCAACATAGCCGTCTTGTTTAGCCGCTTTCTTGGCTTTGTCATAGTTATTTAAAAAACTTCTGTTGTTTTCAAATAAAAATGATTTAAGTCTATTTTTAATTTCTTCTCTGTCGTTATCAGTATCTAAAGACACTGACCCCCAAAGATGAAGTAATACCATTTTATTCAACTCACATTAACCATTTAGCCCAAGCCGCACCTTTTTGAATAGCAGAACCTAATCCTAAACCTGCTTGTGGTGGCTCATAACTCATTTGGCCTTGTTGGTCAATCCAATAAGGACGGCCATATCCGTCTGTTCCATTTGGAGGAACAGGATAACCTGTGCCATTATTCATAGCCCCGTTCATTTGATTATATTGTTGTTGTTGCCCCATAACTCCCGCCATAGCCATACCTGCCGTTGGTTGTACTGCATTGTTCATACCGCCTCCAAATCCTTGAGATTCAAGGTATTGTTGTTTCGCAAGTTTCCTTTGATTAATTACTTCTGTATTTACAGCAGTTTGTAATAGTTTTTGAATATCTAAATCAATGTTTTCCTGAGTTATCTTTTCAAATTCTCTCATAGCATCAGCATTAATTACCATACCTGTACCACTTGCAGAAAAGGCTAATTTAGCCAGCATTTGACTAACTACTCTTTCTATTACATCTTCCATTAATTTTTCAAGAGCAGTTAAAAACTGTTCTCCGTGATATTGGAAAAACTCTTCAACATGGTTATCTTGTAAAGATAACAAATTATTCATTGATTTAAATTGTTGGTCGCCTTGTTGCTGAACAGCATTCATCACTGTTCCATTACTTGTTCCTAATATGCCCATATTCATTCACCTTTTTTATTTTCTTTTTCAGACTTAACTTCTGTATTATTTGCTTTGACTCCTTCTTTTATCATCAAATAGTTAAGCCTATCTGTTAATATGTTTATTTCACCAACAATCTCAATTGCTTCGTTGGTCGGACTCCTGTTATCTCCTAATGTGGGAGGCTTTATTAAATAACCGCTTGCCGAGAGTGCGGCAATATCTTCCTTAGATAAATGGGTAATTGGCCCACTCTTAAGCATTTTAGGCATTTTAGGAACAAAGCGTTTAAATTCTAATCCATGTTTGTCTGCAAGTATTTGTTGTTGAAGCATCTCTAACTGCATAAACATAGAAGCGTGTTTAGGACAATATGTTCCCATTAATGGCCTACCTTTAACTACTCCATCTAAAGGAATAGGAGGTCGTAAATAATCTCCTTGTTCCCAAATATGATGGAATCCACAAACTATACATCTATCTTTAAGATTAAATTTCTTTCCATATTTTAATAATAAAAATTTCTTTTTTTCTGGACTTAATACATGAATTAATTCTTTTAATTGTTTCTTCGGTTTAATTGTTATAAATTTATATTCAGTAACAACTCCACTTGCTCTTGCTTGTTTTAGGGGCGATAAATACAAGTTAGCATTCGGAACCCCTTGTCCTATTATTTGGTTATTATACATCTTTCATTCCTCAATAATCTTTTATCATTGTCATTACGCCTCTATATACCATTTCGGGGTCTGACTTTGCTGAAACTAAATACTTAAAACAAGGTATTCCTTTATCATTTAATTGCCTCATTCCATATTTAAACGGTTCAAAAATTTTATGTTTATCTATAGTTTGTCCTTCTTCTAATGGATATTTTTCTCCCCATATATCATATTTATTAGCCCATATTCCTACTGCCATTGGATAATCAGATTCTTTTTTCTTTCTTCCTGTTGGCCATAAATTTGAGACTATAGTATCAACTAAAAATTTCCATGCTACTTGATGGTCTAAGTTTGCTTCATTATCTAAATGTCTATGGTCTATAAGAAATATAACATACTTAACTCTACGCTTTTGCATATCTTTTACCCATTCTTTCCAATAAATCGCTTCTCCGCCAACATCTGAACTTCTTATAGTATGAGAGTCTCCGTCAATTTTAACTGTTTTTCGTGATGCTCTATGCAATCCAATTGTTCTTTCATTAACTTGCGGTACTTCGCCTCTTGTTCTTAATTGATTACTTAATGTAGTTTTTCCTACCATTGTTGCTCCATAAACACCAAAGTTAATTGCATGGACTTTTCTATAAAAACCAATTAATGCCTCTCCTACAAGGATAGCAAACCCTGTCATCATAGACAAAGTTATACCTCCCAACTATGCCAAAAGGTATCTAATAGCCAACCCATTATATTTATATCAAAAACACCCATAATATTACCAATAAATAAAGCAGATAAGGTGGCAAAAGTACCCCAAAACCATGCTCTCATCTTAAAAAAGAGCATATCGGCAGAATGCGCCCGACTTTGATTATAAACATAATCAGTATCGGATAAACCCATCAAATCGCCAAGAACCATTTAACCGCCTCATTGAAGAGTTGCGGCTAAAAATTCACTACCAACGGTATTATCATCGGTTTCTGATGGCATTTGGGCATAAGGATTAATGAAAGAAGTATTGTATTGTTTAGCACTATCTCTCATTTTATTCCTTTGTTGCTCATCTCTTGCCTTTCTTTCCCAATAGGCCGCAATCTTTCTATCAAGAAGCCACATTTCAATTCTGTCATTAAGGACTAAATCGAATACTGCTTTCATAATCATAATTGCGCCAACTGTCATTAGCCCGAATAGAATAGAATGGGCTAATACTCCATGTGGAAAGGTTATTCCATAATTAGCATAAAAAAATACATTAGCACCACTAAGCGCACCAACAAAAAGGATTGTCATTATTAAACGAGTGTCTTTATTTAAAACTGCCATTTAATTCACCTCAATTAAATTCAACGGCTACTGCCGCACCTGTACCGGAACCTGTTGATATATCTAAGTATAATCCATTTAAGCAGATTACACCGTGCATATCAAACTCAACAGGGGCCATATTTGGTGCAAGAACCATTCGTGCTAATTCAGTACCGCTTGCGGCAGAAGCATTATCAAATACTTTAACAGTAGTTTCTGCGCCAGCACCCGTATTACAGGCATGAATACTAACTAATTTACACCTACCAGCATAAACTGACGCACTTGCAGTAAGAATCCCACTACTTCGACAACCCGACATACTTCATCCTCTCCGTTCAATTCTACTACAACGCTTCTCCCTCTTAATCCTATTGGTTGATTACTCAACTAAAGAAGATTTTTTAGGTTTGGTGCTTGTAGTTTTTGGTTTAGGCTTAGGTTTAGACTTAACTACTACCTTTGGTGGCAAAAGCATATCTGCTAATTGCATGTGGGTAAGTATTTCTGTATTTAATTCACCTGTAAGTAAAGCAAATAATTTAGTGTCAACTTGCATTAACTCTTCTCTATCGCTTTCTTCAAAAGTAAATTGTAGGTTTTTATCCCCTAATCTAACTAAAGCAGCATTTATACTAATAGAAGCCGAGACTTCTCTAGTGAGTCTATTACCCATTAGAGAAGTCTCGAAAACTGTAGCATTATCAGACAGTTTGACTGAAACCAATCAAACCACCTCAAAGGTTGCCATAAACACGCATTCGGACTGAACCACCGTTAGCGTCATTTGCCGCAGTAGCGTTTGTTCCGTCTAAACTTGTGAACATCAGTGCTATTGAACTGTTAGATTCATAATCACCTGTTGCTGAACATTCTATCTGTGGTTGTAGTCCATTAGCGTTATCGTGTCCTGTAATAACTGCCGCAGTAATTGATGATAGTCCAAAAGCAGAAGCCGGTATTACTGAACCAGCCGCTACTATTGAAGATACATCAACTAACGCATCAACCATGTATTCGTCACCGTTTGCTCTTGGTTTTGTAAAACCTTTATGGTCTGCCAAAAGAGTAACTGTATATACTAGTGCCAATTAAAACACCTCACTTCTGTCCTATTGCGAACCAATAAAGAACATCGCCAGAAGTAGGAATAACATTGATATTACCGTCAGAATTAGGTAATGATTCCTTAACTACTGCTGCTGCCGCTTCAACCGCAGAACCCGAATGTGTTAGTAAAAACACATCAACGCTGCTTAGTCCGGTTGCTACATCATCATCTGCTGAATCAGTGGTTGTCTTTCCAAAAACCATTGTACGGTTTCCTTCAATCTTCATTTCAAATAGTGTATTTGTTGTCCATGCCATATTTAATCATCTCCATATGTTTTAACAAACCTCAAAGAAGGTTTGTAATCTTCCCCTGTCCCTTAAAGTAGGAACAACCGACTTCTGCAATTGTACGGTACAATGCCTTGTTACCAAGAGTACCTACACCAAATGGGTTTCCATTAGAAATACCGTCCTCAAAGTATTGAGTTGGTTTCATAACAGACAACCATAGATGGTCAGTGTCAAGGAAAAGCATATCACTAATACAAGAGGAATTAACACCTGTTGATGGCATAGCCGCAACAGGAATCAAAGGTATATCATAGTAAGTTGAAACTCTAAATCCAACTTCTGAACCCTTTACACCCCTAACTCCATTAACAGTAGGTACAATTTCCTTTCTGTCCATAAAGCGTTCTTGTGCTTGTAATAGGTCACTTAGAGTTTGTAGTGTATCATATCCGGTTAGAATAACCTTTGGTGAACCACCAGCAACTCTTAAGTCTCTAATCATGTCATTTAGAACAGTTAGAGTCAATTGACGAGCAGCACTTGAAGCATAAGAAGCACCAAATGAAACTTGTGAGTCAAGGAATGAACCACTATCACGGTTTGAGCCGTAAATGTGACTTGTTGCTGTTCCGTCTGCATCACCAACAAGGTTTGCAGTTTCCATAGCCGCCAATTCAGCAGTTGATGTAATAACCTTGTATAGAGAAGTATAGTTTCTATCAATGTTAGCAACAGTAGTTGTAGCAACTGCTGAACCTGCATCATAGTTTTCCAAAGGCATTACAAGCATTTGGTTCTGTACTTCTGAATGGTGTTTACCCATGTCTTCACGAAGTTGCGCTCTAATATCGCCAATTCCATCATCTATTGCCGCCATTTCCATAGCCAATTCGCTGAAATCAAATTGATGAGCAACGATTTTTGGGCTTGTAAATAGTGTAGTATAGGTTGGTGCAATTGGGCCAAGACCGTCATTTGCAGTATTTAATCCTGCATTTTCAGGAACGCCACCAATTAGGTCTGCTCTAAGAGTAGATGCACCAAGGTTATCTAACGAAGTATCGCCTGTAACTCCTACGCTTAGAGAATTACCAGAACCACCCGCAGGTCTTTCTGAAAGAACTCTCCAACCGCTTGAAGTGTAAGGACGCTTTGAAATAACTGATAGTGCATTACACTCTCTATTTAGCATAGACCAAACCTTTTGGCCGTATAGTTGGTTGTAAAGATTACCGTTAATACCGCTTGTTGGGTTTGTTTGTGTAGCCGCATCATGTCCTGCATGAAGACCGCTTAATCCACCAGCAGCCTTCAATAGTTGATTACCGAATGCTCCGCCTGTTATTCCGTATGTTTGTGCTTCTAAATCTGCAATTGTGTTAATATATCCTGCCATGTTAAATCACCTCAAAAGTGTCCTCCGACCATTTTATGAATTTCTGACCAATCCATTTCAGCCAATTCATCCATACTTGGGAGTGTTATTTGTGCTTCTTCTTGTGCCTTAATGATTGTATTCTTTTCAGCAGTTAAAGACTTGCGTAGTTGTGTAAATTCGTTCTTTAAGGAAGCAATTTCGCTTGCAGCATCATAGTTTGCCTTTGCGATTACGCTTTCTCTTGAAGAAGTTTCAGCAGTAAATCTGTTTTCAAACTGCTTTTGTAGATTGTCATAAGCCAACTTTTCAAGTTGTTCTTGACGGAAAGCCTCGTAAGCCTTCTCGATGTTACCAACGCTCAAATCAAGCGTTTCTAATTCATCATTACTAAATGCCTTAACAACGGGTAAATCAGAACTTCGTGGCTTGCCATTGTCAATAACCACACGGTCTGCTGGCTCGCCTATTTCGACACCTGCACCATCTAAAGTAGATACATAGGCTTTGTTTTCATCATCCATGTATTCTGCTTTTTCATCTTCTTCTAAAGGCATAGCCTTTTCATCGGTTTCCAATGGCATACCTTTTTCATCTTCGGTGTCCATCATCTCATCTTCCTTCCTAAGAGAATTAACTTCATCCATTAATGAATCTAGTTCTGCTAGGGCTTTTTCTAGTTTGCTCATATTATTCGCCTCTGTTTTTTTGTCTTGTTTAAGTATATCAAATCGTGCTTCTGGGTTTATTCCTTTTTCACATATTGTTACTTCATGTAGTTCTAATTTACTTATTTCATTATAGTCGCCTAATTCTGGATTATTCTTCTTTACTTTATGTATAGCCTGTCCTCCAATACTAAATGACCTTAATGAACCTTTTCTAATGCCTCTGTTTATTTCTTTGGCTTTTTCTATATCGTCTCTTAACTTAATTACTACAAAGAATCCTACATCATCAACTTCTGTTTTCCATAATCTTCCGTTTTTGTCTCTATATGATTTTATTACTTCACCAACTTGAACATTAGAATGGTTTGTCATTACATTTCTAAACTTTGGGTTCTCCATATATTTGTTAACTGCTTCGTTAAGTGCTTTGAGTGTGATTAAATCGTTTTGTTTATCGACTATTTCTATTGAAGCATATCCACCAATCATTAAGTCATCATTAGATTTTAATATCCTTAAATCCTCACTATTGAATCTCTTCATTAGTAGTGTCATTTGCCTCAACCCTTCGTTAGTCTTTCCACTATATAAGGAACACCTAATCTTCATCAGGTATGGTTAATTTATTGTTCTTATCTTCGTAGATATTCCATATGCCTTCGTCACTTTCTTCATCAGCAGGTGCTTGTTTATAGCCCGTCCAAGCCAACCACATTCTTTTACCCTTTACAGGCACTACTCTAACATGCAGTTTAGTCTCAAACTTGTTGCCTTCTAAAAAGTATTCGTGATAACCATGTCTTTGAACACCTAATTTAACTTTTCCTGAATCAATAACCTTTTCTCTTTCAAAGGTTCTAGCAACTTCGGCAGGATATTTACCTGCTTTACCGAATAAATCAAACAATTCTTTTTGATTATCTAAGTCAATGTTCCAATTTATTGATTCATCACCTAATTTCATAACAATGTTAATATTATCATCTTTTCTATTATATATCTTAAATTGACCAGATTGATATTTATCCGGTGTTTTATAGGCTTTTATGATATTATCTTCTAACATAATTTTATCATTTTCAGCAAACAACTTTCCTTCTTCAAATGAAATGCCTTCTCTATTATCAGACCATTCTTTTAATTTCTTACTATTAGATTCCAATACATCTTCATATTCATTAGATTTAGTTTTGACTAAGAAATTATGAACTTCTTTAGGTGTCTTTGCACCGTGTTCCTTTAAGTAATTAAATATAGTAACTGTCAATAAACTTTGTTTAGTCTTCATTATTTCTTCTGCTTTAGATTTCCACATGTCTAAATCATTCAGTGCATTTTTAGACATTAGATTATCTTCTTCAAACCCATAGATAGTAAACCCATCTAAGTCACTCTTAATAATAAGGGTGGCTTCTCCGTGAATATGGTCAGTTATAACTACTCCCTTCTTTAATGCTTCAACATTATAATTTAATGACTTCTTGGTATCTTTAGATAATAATTCTAAAGTAACTACTTTATCGGGCATAGTTACTTCCGGCACTTCAATAACTTTGGCTGAATAAAGAGTATATCTTTCTCCTGATTTCTTAACTTCATCAACTTTAACTCTAATAATATCCCCTATATCAACAGATATTTTAGTATTAAGAGCCTTACCTACATTCATATATTTCTTACCTTGTAATTCTTTAATATGTTTTCCTGTTTCTTCGGTAGGGCCAATATCTATTCCCAAAGTATAAGAATAAAGATTACTCTTAGTCTTCTTCTTATCTAAAACAATAACATCTAAATCAACAAACTTTTTCCACTTAATCCACTTAGGATTCTTTTTAGTACCTATGTAGTAAGTGGAAGTAGCATCTTTAATCACTACTCCTTCAGAAGTAGGCATATCCATAATTACTTTTGCATATTGCTCAATATCTTTAAGACTATCCGCTTCTCTTGTATCTTTCTTAGAAGGGAAAACTAAATGTTCAGAAGAACGAGAAGAATAGTTATTAAACAAAGTCTTCATTCTTTCTGATAATTCTTCTTCAACCATATTTTGTTCATTATGTCTAATAATATCAAATACATGACACTTTAATTCAGCATCTTTATATTTGCCCTTAAAAACATGAGCAATAGTGTCTGCTCTATGTAAAGGGTCTTCTCCATCAAATAGGATTAATTCTGCATCTAATATACAATCACCGAAATGTTTCTTTTTTAGTTCAGAAACTATATCTTTACATTTACTAGTTATGTCCTTTTCATTATACGAATATATTTTAATATTATTATCTATTTTATGTAATTGTATTCTCATACCATCATATTTTTCTTGAACAAACCACTGTCCACTAAATCCTTTTAACTCCTTAATATCATCTATTTCAAATATTCTATACATAGGTTTATTAGGAACTATAAAGTCACTAATGGATTTTTCAGTCTCAGACTTTTCATCCTTAGATTTCTCAATATCCTTTAACTCTTCTAAATCTTCTTCATCTTCTTTAGATAGAATCAATAACTCTAATAAGTCCATACCAGCCTTTACTTTAGATTCGACTTTCTTTGAGTCTTTTCCATCCCCATAATGCTCAATAATATAGAGGGGTATGTCCTCTTCTTGTAGGTCAAGTCCTTTTAGACCCACTGTAATATCATCAGGTTCGATGCTTTTAACAGCGTAAATGGCTGGATTGATGATTGTTTTATCATGCCTTAACGCATAATGAATAAATTTAACCATAGTCTCAGGATTATTTAGTAATTCTTCAAGAACACTATCTGTAAAGCGTTTAGCAAAGGGGTCATCCACTAAATGAGAAGAGTATCTAATCAACTTAATTGTTTCATAAATCTTTTTGGCTTGTTCTGATGATGGGTTTTTAATTTCTTTATCATCCATTAAAGACTCTTCAATATGTTCCTTTAATTCTTTACCTGCCGCATCCCCTTCATTATAAGATTCTCTAATAGCATCAATAGTATTACGCCAACGGCCCCCATATTCGCTAGGGTCTGTTTTTGCAGAAAGATAAGCCACTCTTGTTTTTTCAAACAGTCTAAGTATTTCTTCGGATGGCTGTTTATCCTTCTCTATTGAAGAGAGATTCATTATCCTCCCTCATCTAAACCTTTGAGTTGGCTTTGACATAACTTCAGGAAGATTAATTTCTCTAGTTAACTCTTGCATTTTTTCTTGGAAATCCTTTTGATTAATTTTACCAGCCACTAAATCATCTTTTAGCCTAGTCATGTCTTTATTAACTTGGCTAATTAACTCTTCAATTTCTTCTTCCTTTTCTTTATCTAATACAGGATTACTTTCTCCCCCGCCCCTTTCAGAACGCCCATATCCACGAATACTTTCTTTAAGAACATCTAAAGCCTTTTTAAATTCAGTAACTTCTCCACCTAAACCATATCCTTCTTTTCCATCAGTGTTGGTTTTATATTGAGTGACTTTAGCCGCTTTTGGTTTCTTTAGTTTTATCTTTTCCATAATGTTATCCTTTTCCAAAGGACTACGGTTATTTTCTAAAGATAGTAATAGTTCTTCTTTTGCGTCTCTTGCTTTTTCAATAGCAAGACTAATTTTTCTTTCTTCTCTTGTTACTCTTTCTGGCATTATTGTCCACCTGCCCTTTCAACCATTTTGTGAATCTGTGACCAATCCATGTTATCAACATCAACTGTTGTAGTATTATTATCCATAGTAGGTACAGGACTTTCTGCTACTACTAGTCCTGCTTTCATTAAAATATTATCTTTAGCATATAGAGTCTTTTCTAATGCTTCGACCTT
>Ga0098055_1001336_pt1 | contig 13463 bp, 17 predicted proteins | sample 17_taG_FD_75107 | JGI IMG/M metagenome (GOLD analysis project Ga0098055, IMG submission 75107) | Marine viral communities from the Subarctic Pacific Ocean - 17_ETSP_OMZ_AT15314 metaG | ecosystem: Environmental > Aquatic > Marine > Oceanic | place: Pacific Ocean | collected 2015-01-18 | reverse complement strand
TCGCTACAGTCAAAAAAAGCATTCACAACTCATGTCTGTCTTCCATGCCGAAACAAGACCCCTTCATTTAACTGGACATACATCTGTTCTCCCATTTGCGTAGTCTGCCAAAAGCCACGGGAGTATTTAACGACCGGCGGTTATGCCAGGTCCGGCAAGCGATGCGTTCCCTGTCAGGTAGCATTTGACAGGGAAACAAAAACAGAAGAGCGAAACAGGAGAAAAGCAAGGAAGCGGAGTAATGGTAATGGGTCATGCGGGAAGGGGATCACGATAGCCAAGCTGGCTGCCCGTGATGGCGACTGCTGCAGTATTTGCGGAGATGAGGTAGAATGGGACTCTCATTATTTAAGTAATTGGTATCCCAGTATTGATCATGTGGTGCCCTTATCAAAAGGAGGGACGCATACTTTCGAGAACACAAAATTAGCTCACCGTTGGTGCAACTCAGTTAAAGGCGACGGTGTTTTAGACTTAACATAGAGGAGTCACCATGCCGCGAGTCAAAGTGCCGACCGAGATTTTGAAGCTCACCGGATCCAAGCACCTGAAATATGAGGCTTCAAAAAAACGAGCCAAGGAACCGAAGCCCGAACCCGTCGCACCGAAGATGCCGGTCAAGTTGTCAGCCGACGGAAAGAAATACTGGAGGTGGTTTGTCCCGAAAATGGTGAAATTGGGGATCATCTCCCAGGACAATCGCGAGACGCTTAAGCGATACTGCGCCCTTATGGCAATGTGGGATGAGTTGTACGAGGACGTTCAGAAAAATGGCGTTTCGCAGATGTCACCGAATACCGGGACTTCCAGTATGCGGGCTGAGTACCGATCCATGATGCAGATTGGTGAAGAATGCCGCCGGCTGGAAACTGAGTTCGGCCTCACGCCTTCGTCCCGGACGAAGATTGAAGCGATCACCGCTCCCGAAAAAGCGACCGACGATCCCAAAGAGAAATACTTCGCATGAGTGAATACTGGTTCGACAAGGACGCGGCCAAACATGCCATCGAATTCTTCCCGCTGTTCCTGAAACATCTCAAGGGACCGCTGGCTGGAAAACCGTTCGAGCTCCTGCCGTGGCAAAAGAAAATCACTGGTGACCTGATCGGTTGGAAACGAGAGGACGGTACGCGGCAGTACCGGACCTGTTTTATTGCCGTGCCTCGCAAGAACGGCAAGTCAACGTGGCTCGCCGGTCTCGGTCTGTATCTGCTGGCCTGCGACAACGAGCAGTCCGGTGAAGTCTATGGCGCTGCGTTCACTCGAGATCAGGCAGCGATCATCTACGACATCGCGACCGGCATGGTTGAAGCGGATCCCACGCTCTCGGCGATGCTCAAGGTTCGGAAGCATGCGAAGCGCATCATCGAGATGAAATCCCAGTCGGTGTACCGCGCCATTGCCGCCGAGGCAGCTGCGGCCCATGGTTTCAATGCCTCGGTCGTCCTGTTCGATGAGGTGCATACCCAGAAGGACCGAGAGCTCTGGGACGTTCTTGAGACATCCACAGGTGCCCGAACTCAGCCGCTTCAACTGGGGATCACGACAGCCGGCTATGACCGCGCGTCACTCTGCTGGGATCTCTGGGAAAAGGCAAAAGCGATTCAGGACGGTCTCATCACGGACGACACGTTTTACCCGTGCCTGTTTGCCGCAGATGAAGAGGACGACTGGACTTCGCCCGAGACCTGGGCGAAGGCGAATCCATCGATGGGGTTTGGCGTCAGTGAGGAGTACCTCCAGCTGCAGTGTGAACGAGCTCAATCGAACCCTGCCTTCGAGAACACGTTCCGCCGGCTTCACTTGAACCAGTGGACCGAGCAGGAGACACGGCTCATCCAGATGCATGAGTGGGATGCCTGCAAGGATGAGTCCCTGAGTGTCGAGCAGTTCACCGGCCAGACCTGCTACGCCGGCCTCGACCTCGCGAGCACTCGGGACGTGACAGCCTTCGTTTTGGTGTTCCCTCAGAGCGATGGCGGCATGACTGTGTTCCCGTATTTCTGGATCCCCCAGGACAATATCGACAAACGGGCTGAAGCGAATCAGAGGGTGGTTCGGGCGTTCGCGACCAAGGGGCACATCGAGGTGACGCCGGGGAACACGGTTGACACGATGCACGTTGCCCAGCGAATCGTGCAGATTATGTCGCCATTTAACGTCCGAAAGATTGGGGTTGACCCCTGGAACGCCACAGGAGTCACCCAGACTCTGGAGTCGTTAGGCGTGCCAAATCCCACATTAACTCTTATGCCGCAGAGCTTTGCCACTTACAATGAGCCTATCAAGAATTGGCTGTCAATGCTGGCGAACGAAACTTTTCATCATGACGGGAATCAGGTTCTGCGATGGATGGCGTCAAACGCCGTAGGGAAAAGTGATCCGTCTGGAAACCTGCGGTTCGACAAGGGATCCTCCTCAGAGAAGATCGATGGCATGTCAGCATCGGCCATGGGGATGGCATTAGCGATAAAATTCGGCACTGACGAGGGTGTTTACGACACTGCTGGTCGTGGTGCCATCTTGCTCTAGGGAAAAACAGTCATGGAATACGGCGTAACGGTCATGGTAAACGCCTCACCGCTCGAAAACCCTTCGATCAGCATACGTGATCCTGCGGTCTGGCAGGAGACGTTTGGTGGTGGACCGACACAATCAGGGGTGTCAGTGACCCCTTCATCGGCGATGGGCTACCCCCCAGTATGGCGTGCCATCAACCTGATCTCCGGTGATGTGGCATCACTACCGCTGAAGATTTTCCGTCGAGAGCCCGATGGCGGCAAAGAAGCGGCCACTTCACTGCCTGCGTATCATTTGATGCGAAAGAAGGCTTCGAGGGACGTGAAAGCCTTCGATATGATCCGAACGCTCACTTCTCACGCTCTTTTGCGTGGAAATGGGTACGCGGCGATCTACCGAAACAAGCGTCGGGATCCCGTTGAACTGGTCCTGCTGGACCCATCCGAGACCTACCCAGCGAAGGTGAATGGCGACCTGTGGTACGTTACGCAGGTCGAGGGCGATGATATTCGGATCCCTGCACGCGATATCCTGCACATCCGTGGGCTGAGCGCCGACTCTTACGTTGGATACGACGTTGTGTCGGTCATGGCGGAAGCCCTGGGCGTCGGCATGGCCGCTCAGAGATTCGGAGCACGGTTCTTCGGGCATGGTGCGAACATGTCTGGTCTGTTGATGGTGCCGGGGCACTTTCCTGAAGAAAAAATCAGGAACACAATGGAGGCATGGAAGTCCATGCAGTCCGGCCTCGACAATTCGCACAAAATCGCGCTACTGCAGGAAGGCGTGAAATTCCAACAGCTGCAGATGTCACCTGAGCAGAGTCAGTTCCTGCAGACACGCGAATATGAAGTGCGTCAGACCGTCGCTTCGATTCTCGGTTGTCCTCCGCACAAACTGGGTGACTCAACACGCACTTCGCACAACTCACTCGAGTCTGAGAACGTCTCGTACCTGAACGACTGCCTGAAACCGTGGCTTCGTGAATGGGAAACAGAATGCGACGACAAGCTGTTGTCGGAAACGCAGTTGTCGAACGACACTCACTTCTTTGCGTTCAATCGTAACGCTCTGTTGCAGATGGAAGCGAAGGACAGAGCGGAAGTCTACAGCCGGCACCTCGAACACGGCACACTCACGATCAATGATGTGCTGAAGGCGGAAGACCTGCCGACCATCGGTGAGAAGGGCGACCGACGTTACCGGCCTGCCAACCTCATGGAGATCGGTGAAGAATCCGATGAAGCGATGCAGCAACAACAGGCGATGCCTCAAGATGATGATGATGAAGAGGACGATACCGAAGAGGAAGAAACCACGGAGGACACCTCAAAGGAGAAGGCGATGCTCAGAGCGATGGTAACGAGCAGCGTGACGAAGGCACTGGAGATCGAATCACAGCGCGTCGTCAAAGCTGCGAAGAAAGAAACAAATCTGGTCGCATGGATGGACGGGTTCTACGACAACTGGATCTCGAACGCGGAACTGCCGTCATCACAGGAATCTCATCTGGCGTTCATCGATCATTCCGTGCGATCAAAAATGGAAATCTTTGACGTGGTCAGTTGCTCCACGCCCGAGAGTCTCCCGGCAGCAGTCGCAGAGTGCGTGGCTACCTGGTCAGATCGTGGCAACCTCATTACCGAACGAATACTTGGAGAATAATAATGGCCGACCTCAACCTTTACGGACCAATCGGCGGGATAAGCGAAGGCAGTATTTCCGCGAACACGTTCAGTGAGATGATGGCAGGCGTCGAGAAGGACGAAGACCTTGACATCCACATCAACAGTCCCGGCGGATCAATCTTCGAGGGATTGACGATTTACGACTCACTGGTCAATCATGCCGGTCATGTGAACATCGTGATTCAGGGAGTGGCGGCTTCCATCGCTTCAATCATTGCGATGGCGGGCGATAAGATCACGATGGCACAATCGGGTCGCTTCATGATTCACAATCCGATGGGACCATCGGTCATGGCGTTCGGGACAGCCGATAAACTCCGTGACGCGGCATCGGAAACGACCAAGATAGCGGATACTCTCGACTCCATCAGGGATTCACTGGCTGGCGTGTACGCGGCTCGCTCAGGTCAGTCACAAAAGAAGATTCTCGACTGGATGGATGAGCAGACCTATTTCAACGCCGCCGATGCCGTGAAGTTTGGTTTCGCTGATAAGGTTCGAGCGAATAAGTCTCTGGCCGCAGCGGCAAACCTGTTGGCGATTGAGCCAATTGCTCCGGTATCGATGGAGGGATTGCTCGAACTGGAGGATCTGGCAAGGAACCTGAAGATCAGAAACTCACAGGTTCCGAAGCCCGGATCAGCCGGCAAATTGCGACTGGCGAAATGTAAACTTGACGCGATGGAGCGGTCACTCTAGGATTTGGGTTCAACTTAGCTGGATCTCACGTCACAAGAGTGACAACAGATTCGCGTACTGACAACAATGCATGAGCAGCGTTGGTCACGGTGTCAAAGATACTCTCTTTGTCATGGGGCTGACGCTGTAGTCGTTTCCCCTGACTCTTCTTTCAAGAAAGGGGCAACGAAAATGCCTTCCGAAGTACAAAAGCTCGTCGATGAACGAGTAAAGCTGATCACTGACGCTCGCGCCTACCTCAAGGACTGCGAAGACGATCATGGCAGCATGACCGAAGATGAAGTGGGTCGCTTCGATGCGATGCACGACGATTCGGACAAGCTGAAGAACCAGATCGATGAAATGGAAGCCTCCGAAAAGGCTTCTGCCGACCGACTGCTTCGCCAACAGGCCGCAGAGGAAGACCTGAACCGACTCAAGGCTTCTGGTGACCTCGAACGTCTGCGGGACAAGCAGATTGGTTCTCAGAGTGGTTCCGCTCAGGCGGCAGAACCAATCAATCGACTTGAAGCGGTCAATAACGTCCTTCAGGGATGGGCCAATGACGGTCGGGAATCGGTTGACGCCGAACAACTGGCAGCTTCCGGTTGTTCGTGGGACAACAAGGCCGGCGGTCTCTTTATTCCGCTGTCCAATCAGGCTCCCAAGTTGGCTGACTTCCAGAACGCTCAGAGTATCGGCACTTCCACTGCCGGTGGTCACACGACCTTCCCCGGTTTCGTGTCGAACCTCGAGCGGGCTCTCCTGCAGTTCGGTGGCATGCGTCAGGTATCTACGATCCTGCGTACCGCGACTGGTTCCGCACTGGATTGGCCGACCGTGAATGACACCAGCAATGTTGGTGCTCTGCTGTCCGAAAATGTTCAGGACAGTGAACAGGACGTGACCTTCGGTAACTTGACGCTCGATGCGTACAAGTACACCAGTAAGATCGTCCGGGTGTCTGTCGAGTTGATGCAGGACTCTGCATTCAACATGGGCAGCGTTCTTGGTTCCCTGCTTGGTGAGCGTCTGGGTCGAATCCAGAACACTCATGCCACAACGGGTACTGGTTCGTCTCAGCCGAACGGTGTTATCACAGCATCAACGCTTGGTAAGACTGCTGCTGCGACTGGCGCTGTCACGATGGATGAGTTGCTGGACCTGCAGGCTTCTGTTGATCCTGCTTACCGGATGGGCTCAACGTGGATGTTCAATGACGCGACTCGTAACGAGATCCGTCAGCTGAAATCCACTGACAGCGTTTACCACTGGTCTCCCGGTGCGATTGCTGGCGACCCTGACCGATTGTTCACTTCACCTGTTGTGATCAATCAGGACATGGCTTCCATGGCGACCACCACGAAGCCGGTTCTGTACGGTCAGTTGTCCAAGTACCTCATGCGTGAAGTGCTTGGCGTGACTCTGGTTCGCATGAACGAACGCTACGCTGATTACCATCAGGTGGCATTTGTTGCCATCATGCGGTTTGACGGCGACCTGCTGGATGCCGGAACTAATCCGGTCAAGTACCTGCAGATGGCATAAGGCTGAAGTATCGCCAGCGACAACATTGTGTTGTCGCTGGCTTCTCTCATACATTTTCAAGGAGCCAGATCGATGGCGACCAGCTGGAATAAGGATTATCTGTCAGGTTACGAAAACGTAACCGGCGCTGCCCAGACGCTCACGTCTGAAGACCACGGAAAAGTGTTCCGCGTCAGTGTTGCGGATTGCGTGTTCACGCTTCCCTCAACTGAAGCGGGACTTGTGTTCCATTTCGTTGTTGACACCGTGTCCACGACCACAGGTTGCTCACTGAGCCCTGCGGCTGCGGACAACATCAACGGTGGAACGGATGACAAAGACCTGATCAATACTGCCGCGACTGACGTTCAGGGTGACGCTGTCACTCTGGTCGGTGACGGCGATGAAGGTTGGTTGGCGATTGGGCATCACGGCACATGGGCCGCTGAAGCGTAGGGGTGACTCAACCGGGAGTCGTATCCATTGCGACTCCCGGCTTTCTTTCAATGGAGGACACCATGACGGAAGTGAAAATCAGACTGCTGCACGACAGTGGTCAGCCTGGGGCTGTCGGTAAGCCTGGCGACATCATCGTTTGTGAAGAGTCAATTGCGAATCGGTTCATCGAAGGCAAGGGCGCTGAGCTCCTTGCTGTCGTCTCTGAATCGGCACCAGAAAAGAAGCCAGTGAAGCGGCCAATCGGTCGCAAGAAGGCTAAGTGATGGTCACGAAGCACATCACCTACAACGTCACGGTAGAGCCGTCATCTGAGCCAATCACGCTCAATGAGATGAAGGATCGACTGCGCGTGACAACCTGTGACTTCGACAACGAGATCAATGATCTCATTGTCGCCGGTCGGCAACAGGTTGAGCATGACACGCATCGGAAACTGGTCACCCAGACCGTTGAGATCCTGCTTGATGACTTTCCGTCCGGTGACGTGTTTGAGATCAGGCAACTGCCGGTCGCTTCAGTGACTTCCGTTGCCTACACGGACGGGGCAGGTGATGCCCAGACGTTCGCGAGCTCAAATTACTCGACAGACCTTGTCAGTAAGCCTCCGAGGATCATGTTAGTGAGTGGGTCAAGCTGGCCTGCTGTCGATGAGATCCCGAACGCTGTCACGATCACTGTCGTCTGTGGTACTGCCGTTGGTTCCGTTCCGAAGGCCGCGAGACTCGCGATTATCGAATGGTGCCGCCTCAACTGGGGTGACTGCGTTGGCAGTGACTGCGATGAGAAGAAGTACGACAACCTGATTAACTCGTTAGCGTGGTCAGGTTACTGGAAAGCACTTTGATGGCATGCGTCTTCAAGTACGACAGGAAGGTGGTGATCCAAAGTCTTTCGGGATCTGAAGACGGTCACGGTCACATCGATAACACGGATGACGATAACTGGTCGCAGTACGTTGCCAGTTACGCATCCGTAATATCGAAGGCTGGCCAGGAATTTTGGAAGGTGGACAAAGTTGACGCGACGGTATCACACGTCTGGACCTGCCCGTACTCAAAGGCACTGGCGGCAGCGACTCCAGACATGCGATTGGTTTACGACTCTGTCGTGTACGAGATCATGAGCGTGATCGACATCGACCTCGCTCACAGTGAAGTGGAGATCCAAACGAAAAGGGCAGTCTGATGCCGCAACGTGGAGTGATCCAATACAACTGGGACAAGTACAAGCTCAAAAGGCTGATGAAGAAACTGGAGAAGTTCGAGAAGAGCAGGAACAGGGTGCTCATCCCGGCAGTTAAAGCAGGAGTGACGGTTTACGCCAGGCAGATCAGGAAGGACATGCCTGCCTATATGCCACGGCGTCGACCCAGAGCTCAAACTGAGACAACGGCATCAGGCCGGCGACGATCACGACTTTGGGAAGCGAAGAAAGCAGTTGGTGCCTCATCGAGGCTTGTTCGCAACGGAATGAACAAGGGTGGTGTTCACGGGAAAGCAGGATCAGGTGTCGGGAAGCCAAAAAGGAACTCAGGGTCACGACCATACCCACGACCTGGCAGAAAGGGCCGGGGCATAGGTTTAGGTAACCTGCACTGGTATCTGATCGGAACGAAACCGAGGCACACTTCAACAGGGATTTACACAGGCCGTATGAGGCGACCGAAAGTCGTTCAGAGGGCAACCTCAATGGTTCAGTCACAGTCGGAAGCGGCAGTCAGGAAAAGGATCAAGGTCGGCATGAAGCGGTTGTATCGGAGAACAAGATGAAGTCGGGACTCACATCACTTCTCAAAGGTGAATCCACGATCTCGTCAATCACGTCACGGGTGTATGTGACGAAAGCGCCACAGACGGCGACGATGCCATACGTGGTGCTTGAACTGCAGGATACAGATGAGTTTGAATCGCTCGATGGAACGGGTGACCTACGAAAAGTTTCATTCGCGATTGATTGCCAGTCAGACATATCAACAGAGGCAGAGACGCTCGGGAAAGCGATCCGAGACTTCATCGGCGATTACACAGGTGCAGCTGGTTCATTCACAATTGACGCGGTCAATCTGAGTCAGGAGATATCGGACTACGATCCTCCGAAAGACGGCTCAGAAAAAGGAACGCATACGGTCACGTTACTTGTGGATATTTTCTATCAGGACACTTGAACGACAACTGCCACTACTGAAAAGGAGAAACTGGCATGAGTAAGATTGCAGGTAAGGGAACAATTCTCAAGAGCACGATCTCGGCAACACTGACTGCCGTGGCTCAGATCACCAGTATCAGCACGTCAGGTTTCAAGAGTGAAACCTACGAGTCCACATGTCTGGACACTGGTGTCGGAAAAACAAAAGGACTGACAGGTTACGCCGAAGGCGGCACCTGCGACGTGGAAATATTTTACGATCCGGGACTGGCAGGACATCAGTTCTATCAGGACTCGATCACCACGCCTGTGGAGATTGTTCACACGATCACGTACACCGATGCGAGCGTCACGACGTTCACGTCAAGTGGTATCGACATGGGTGTAACGGTCGCGATGGACGACGGACTGAAGAGTTCGCTGTCATTCGAGATCACAGGCATTCCATCCTTTGCATAAGGCATCATGATGAAGGCGAAATTCATACGCGACATGGAAGTGGCTGAAGGCGTCACGCCCGAAGAGTGGGTATCAACCAACAGTGAAGGCAAGCGTTTCATTCCTGCCGGTACGGAGTTCGAGCACCCGGAAGCGTTCTGGCAGGTGTTGTTTGGCAACGCCACTCCAGTCGACGACGAGTGTAAGGTCGAAGTCGACAGGAGAGCCTCGAAGCCTCAACTTGAAGAAGCTCGCCAGGCATCAGATGAACTTTACGAAAAAGTGGCTGATGGTCAGTCACTGGAGGACGACGAGGACGACGAAGGAGATGATGAGTGACTCATGCCACCCGAGACATGTTGCTGAAGCCAGTAGAGCGGCCCAGCGAGACTGTGGACCTGCCTGAACTTGGTGATGGAATTTCTGTCATTGTCACCGGGATGACTGCGAAAGAACGATCAGAGTTCGATCAGCAGTTCGTATCCCGCAAAGGTGAACCAATGAAGAAACGAATCGCCGAGGGACGTGAACGAATCATCGTGGCATGCTGCCGCGACGAGGAAGGCAAAAGGCTATTCACGACAGATGACGTGGCTCAACTCGGCAAGCAGTCCAGTTTGATCATCGAACGAATTGTCACTGTGGCTCAGAGGTTGTCAGGAATGACAAAGGATGAGCTCGAGGACGCGGTAAAAAACTCCGAGGAAACCCCAGACGATTAGTCGCATTGCGGCTTGCTGAATACGTCGAGCATACCACTGACGTTGACAGCATGCTCGATCACATGAGTACCACTCAGTTCAATGAGTGGTGCGCGAAAGATGCGGTTGAGCCAATCGGAGAAGAAAAGACCCGCGTCATTCTGGGGATGATCGGGATGATCCTGGCGAAGTTTGCCGGGGCGAATCTCACGGAAGATGACTTCATGCCGTGGGTGAAGGTTGATGAAGATCTGCAGCAGGATGACTTCAAGGCAAATTATCAGGGCAGGGAGGACGACTAATGGCCGGTAGTGACTTAGTTGTCAATCTTGGACTGAATGCGACCGCGTTTACCCGTGGGCTCACGTCTGCGTCTGCGAAGCTTGGCACCCTCGGAGCAGGCGTCGGGAAGACCAGCCTGCGGCGTGGATCCGGCGTTATGAACGCAGGCTTCATGAACCTCAACCGCACACTCAGCGTGACCAAGGGACTGGTTGGCGGAATCGGACTGGGGCTTGCTGCCATGGCAGGTAAAGCGATCACCATGGCCGCTTCAACGGAACAGATGCGGATCTCGTTCGAGGTACTTGCCAAGGACAAGGATATCGGCAACGCTCTGTTCAGTGAGATGGAGCAGTTGGCACAGAACACTTCACTGACGATTGCCGATACGACTCAGGCAGCGAAGCAGTTGCTGATCAGTTTTGACGCGGCCAATATTCCCGGCCTTGTCAGAACACTCGGTAACATCTCCGAAGGAATGAGCAACGTGTCCCTGCAGGACATGGCATTCCTGCTTCAGACATCACGAACTGAAGGCAAGCTTCTCGCGCGTGACCTCCGGCAGTTTACAACTCGAGGTATCGACCTGAGTGGCGAACTGCAGAAGGTGTTCGGACTGGAAGGTCTGGACGCTGGTGAAAAGCTGACTGAGATGGTATCTGCCGGTGAAGTCGGCATTCAGCACGTCATGGAGGCGTTGCAGACGCTCGGCAGCAACAACATGCTGGAGCGTCAGGCAAACACTCTGACCGGATCATTCAATCAAGCCAGAGACGCCATAGGACTCATGACGCGAGACTTCGGTGAAGTGCTGGCAAAGACGCTCGGCCTGACGGACTTCATGAAGTCTTTGAAGGATGGCGCGATAGGGATGCGAGAGTCGATTAAATCGAACCTGCCTATTATCGAAATGCTGATCGAGACAGGTAAAGCTTTCGGCACAATGTGGATCCAGGTCTTCAGTGATGCCGCTGCGGTTGTCGGGATCCTGACGGGCACTGCCAGTCTCACCACCACGCAGATTCTGGAGGGGCTCGTCACGATCATGGCAGTTGCTAGTCACGTCTTCAAGAACTGGAGACTGTGGGGCGAGCTCGCAGTGTTTGCGGTACTGCTGCAGGTCGAGAAAATGGTGGCAGATATCGAGCATGCTTTCACCGTGAAGGTGCCGGCGTACCTCAACTGGTTCCTCGACAACTGGAAGCAGATCTTCTTCATGGCCGGAACGTATGTCGTCCTGTTTCTTGTAAACGCACTGGAAAACATCGGCCTGTTTCTCGTTGAAGTCAGGAATTACATCAAGACGTGGGGGCAGTCTGGATGGAATCCGATGTTCACCAGTCTTGACCGTGGCTTCAAGGAAATGAACGAGAAGTACGGTCCATCGGCACTTCCTGACCTCGCGCCGCGAGCCACAACGGCACTGGAGGACCAGTTAACCAAAGGCATGGAGACAACTGCAGGCCAGATCGTCAACGGTATGGACAAGGATATCGATGATGCTTTGGCTCGTTTCCGGGACTTCACGCCCGAAGAAGAAGGACCGGGACTCGGGCCAGCGTTCGCTGAACAGTTTGCTGAACGAGGCAAGAAGTCAACAAAGAAGGTCGACCGGGACAAACAGAAACTCGGCGTGATGCAGCGTGGCTCGTCACAGGCGATCAGCGCCGTAATTAAAGCGATGGGTGGTCGCGAGAAGACTCCTGAACTGGTGGAGCTGAAACGTCAGACCATGATGCTGAAGTACTTCGGTGACCAACTGAAGCGTGAAGAACGATACGCTGAACTTCATCCGCAAGGTCCGATTTAATGACAGTCACCTATAAAGGGATCGATGCGGAGAGCCGCAGTGCGGCAAACAATAAAGGGATCCGCACGTACTCGATCACGTACAAGCTTGAGTCTGATTCCACGTCCGATACCGCGTCAGATGTGGGCAACGATGCTAACTTGCCGTCCATCGGCGAGGTTCATGCAGAAGATGCCCAGGCGTATTGCGTGTCGTTGGACATCAACTGTGTTGCAGGCTGGAAATGGTGGACAGCAACGGCCACATGGACAACCGAACGGGAATTAGCAGAGGATCCTGAAGACGATGAAGTGCTTGTATCGTGGCAGTCGGAGATTTACCAGGAAGCAATTTTCCAGGACATTGATGGCAATGGAATACTAAACAGTGCTGGTGATTACTTCATTGATCCTGTACCGACCCGAGATAACGTCCACTTCATTGCGAAGATTCGGAAGAATGTCCAGTCTGTTCCGTCGTGGGTGCTGTCAAAACAGAACAACGTCAACTCGGGGCAGATCACCATCGGTGGACTAACAATAGCTGCAGGGCTTGCTCGGATGTCGCGGTTAGTAATCGGTGAACGGCAAAGGCGAGGCAGTATTGATTTTTATGAAATTTCGTTTGAAATTCACATTCATGAAAGTGGGTGGCGGCTGGAGCCACTCGATGCTGGCTTTCGTGAAATTGATTACGGCAGCAGAGTGCCTGTACAAATCACAGACGAGAACGGAGACGAGCCAACTGCACCAGTGTTGCTGGATGGAACGGGCAATGTGCTAGAGAGCCCAACCGCTTCTACAGCGGTGTACGGCAACTATCAGATCTACCTGGAATCCGATTTGACTTCGTTGCCTGGGATCACTTAATGGCTGATAGATCATTATCCGAAGGGTTCAACGAGCAGATAAAGCGAGGTATCCGCGAGGGGCTGAGTCGCGCCAGAACAAACGTCGGGCGAACTGGTCGTTGGCACAAAAAGGGTGGCGGCAGTTCCACGCCCCAGATGGGGTTCGTGATCACAGAAGAAGACTGTGCCGCAGGCACCGTAACGACCACGCCCGCATCGATTGCCCGCTTCACTGGATGCGGTGAGCCACCGGGAATCAACGACGATGACGAATACGTCATTCAGGACTATTACGAGATCCTTGCGTCGTTGGAGGAAGAGTACCAGGGTGAATTGGTCGGCATGAAAGCGATGGCGACTTACTGGTACGACTACCCGAACTGCAC
>Ga0098055_1001332_pt1 | contig 13483 bp, 8 predicted proteins | sample 17_taG_FD_75107 | JGI IMG/M metagenome (GOLD analysis project Ga0098055, IMG submission 75107) | Marine viral communities from the Subarctic Pacific Ocean - 17_ETSP_OMZ_AT15314 metaG | ecosystem: Environmental > Aquatic > Marine > Oceanic | place: Pacific Ocean | collected 2015-01-18 | reverse complement strand
CACAGAAAGTAACTGATGTTGGAAACAATCTTGGTGAAAACGATTTCTTCGGACCAATATTAAGAGTAACATCTAAAATTATTCTTGATCAAGATGTAAACAGCAAAGATATTAAGAATGTTGGACTTGGTATTAATTTATTAATAAACAAAGGATTATCTGATAATAAAATATCAGAGTCAATTAAAGGATATGCTCAAGGTGGAATGGTCAGTCCACTTGGTGATACTTTAAGTTTGGAAAAATGGGTTGAAAAATCATTCAAACCCATAGCGAAGAAAGAGTACCCTACAAGATATACATCAAGCGAAAATCAAAGACCTGGTTCTACCTCTGGTCCTGGTTCTGCAGCAGGAGAGAGAGACTCTGCCACTGGTATGCTTACGCGATTAGGATCTGGCGGTGGTTCTCTTAAAGATATGACGGATCAAGACTTTAGTGATCTTGCCTTTATTGTAAGCCATGAGGCACTTAGAGGAACTGATGATGAATATGGAGTTGCTGCTGCTATACTAAACAGAGTTGCTGATCCTAGATATCCGAATACAATTATGGGTGTAGGCACTGCGCCAGGACAATTTGAGGCAGTGTTTACCGGAAAAGCATACAGGGATGAAGCACTTGCCAAAAAAATGCAAGATAATCAGGGTAAAATTGTTGAAGCATTAAAGGAATTAGACGGAAGGACAGACTTTAAAGCATTCAGCAGCATGGGTCAGTTTATGGGAGATAGTGATATTAGGTTTGATCCTAATGGTAATTTCTATCACTATGCTGAACAAAGAGGAAAGACTGATCCTATTCCCAGCAATATTCCTCAGGACTGGAAAAAATTATTAGGAAAATCAACAGGTGAAGAGTTTACTCCAAGTACAACCACACCTCTTGTACAATCTGATGATAGTCCTGACAACCCAGATGATGCTGGTGCTGGTGGTTCCCTTGGTGGTGACGGCAAGTTTATTCAGGGTAACTCTGGTGCGAGTGCCGGTGTGCATTTCCATGTTGGACCAGGACATCAAACTGATGGGACACTATTGCAAAGTCAATACTTTGCCGATGCAAGAGCTTCTGCTAAGAAAGTAGTAGATCATTTCTTAGGTAAGGGTAGCACGATTTATGACGGTAGAAGAGGTGTCTATTTCAAATCATCAGATGAAGTAGCTGCAGCACAAAGAGCACATACCGCAGGTGGATCTGCTGGTGGAATTGACATGCAGGTTGACTTTGAGACACCACATAAATTCCCACTTAATGTTTCTTCGATGGCATATCGTCGAAATGGATTTGGTGTTAGTGCCAATATAGAGGGGTCAAAATCTTTCGTATCGCATGGTCGATATGATGAGAAAGGTAATGTCGCTCCTCAAGAAAGGATGAAATTATATCATGCTGGTTTAAGACTTGGTGGTAAAGAACAGATTGCAAAAATTTTAAAAGGAGAAACAGTTCTTGATGAGGATACTACAAAAGCACTTGGACCAACTTTACTTGCCAGATTAGATGATGCTTCAACTCCTGCAGGTATCCAAAAAGTTTTACAATCAGTTATGGGAATATCTGAGTTCCCCTCTTACGATTCAAGGGCAGGCCAAGTCATCATGATCGATGATTCTGACGAAACTCCCATGGAAGAACAACCTGCTCCAGTTATGATAGGTGCTCTCGGTGGAACTTCATATGATAATTCCATGGACTTCTTAGATTATCAAGGGTAAATAGTAGTAAGAGGTAATATTAAATGGCACCAAAAGTAGCAACAAAAAGTTCAGATCCTGGTATTGTAGAGACCCTCACAATTCACTCTAATGTGAATCCAAGTGATACCGTAAGTTTGTGCGATGGTCTAGTAGAACTTACTTATATTGAAAGTATCATGAACGATACTATTAAAGTTAACATAACTTTTATCGATACTGGTGCAAGTATTAATGGCAAGACTGTTATTGAAGGACTTCCTCTAGTAGGCCAAGAAAAAGTCATATTGAAGTTCAAAGACAATAACAAAAATGTTCTTGGAGATAAACCAGAACTTGTTTTGTATGTTAATAAAATAACTCCTGCATTAAATAAATCTCAAAAATCTATTGTTGGTTTAGAATTAGTTTCAAAAGAATATATTTTGAATGAAAAGATAAGAATAACAAAGAGAATGGATGGTAAGGTATCTGATCACATTAAAACCATATTAACTAGTAATGATTATCTGAAGACCCAAAAGAAAGTTGATATTGAAGATACGATAAACAACTTTAATTTTTTCGGCAATAATAAAAAGTCTCTTTACACTATAAACTGGTTATCTAAAAAAGGAGTTTCTGCTAAGAGTCAAAAACTTGGCGATAGTGCTGGATATTTTTTCTATGAAACGTCCGATGGTTTCTTTTTCAAGTCTATCGATAGTCTCCTAGATCAAGAACCAAAAACTAAATTAATTTTTAATGAAACTCCTGACACAAGAGGTGGTAATATTCCTGAGGGATATGATCAAAAAGTATTGAGATTTCAAAAGAGTAACGCTGTAAATGTGCAGGAAAAATTAAAGATGGGTGCTTTCTCTAATAGAGTTGTTCTCTTTGATCCATTTACATGCTACTATGAAGTAAAGACAAACGATACAGATCAAACACAAGACTCTCTCAAGACAGGTGCGAAAGAATTATCTCTTAGTAAATCTAGAAACAAAGAATTTGATATCCCTGGAGCAAATAAAGATTTTTCTAGAACACAATACTTTTTATTAGATAAAGGAACAGCTCCTACAGGTGATGCTAATCAACAGATAGAAAAGTCAGGAGAAGAAAACTTTGAGTATGGTCAGATTGCAAATCAATCTATGATGAGATATAATCAATTGTATGCCATGAGAGCAAGCATCACAATCGCTGGTAATTTTTCACTACATGCAGGTGATGCTATCTTTGTAGACTCTCCTGAACTTCGCGAGAAAAACACATCTGATGTTGACCGCAGAGATGGTGGACTATATATTATAACGGATATATGTCACAAAATTGACAGCACTGGAACATTCACTCAGTGCAATCTTGCTAGAGATTCTTTTGGAAGAAAACCGTTAAATCGCTAAACAATTATGGAAAGTATAGAAAAGCATATCGAGAAGGATAAGGAAATCCTTCAAGATCCTACAACGAATCCACAAATGCGCCGCCACATCGAAGGCGAATTGCATGAGTTAGAGGAATACATAGAGCATCATAAAAAAGAAATCGAAGATGGTGATCATCACGATCCTTCTTACTTGGAACTTTTTTGTGACCAGAACCCATCCGAACCAGAATGTCTGGTATATGAAGACTAATGGAAGGATCATCATTATTTAATCCCGGATTTCTTGGAGCATCTTTTTTATGGTGGGTCGGACAGATTGCTGATGATTCCACCTGGAGAGATAATATCAGTAAAGGAAATTATGAGGATAAGAATGATGTGCCTGGATGGGGTAGAAGATACAAAGTAAGAATTATTGGTCTTCATGATCAAGGTGAAGAGCAGATACCTTCAGAACAATTACCTTGGGCTAATATAATGTATCCTGTGACAGCAGGTGGATTCCAAGCGAATAGTGGGGCAACACCAAATCTTCGTCAAGGAAACATGGTATTTGGTTTCTTCCTTGATGGTCAAGATCAACAGGTTCCTGTAATTATGGGAGTGCTCGGTAATAACTCTCAAACTATGCTTGGGCAAAAGATAGGCGACAACTCTGTTACTAATGCACAAGCAGGTAGTATAGCAAGGAGTGGTTATGCCACAGGTGCTGTGTCAAAAGGAACTTGCAGAGAGATTCCACCAGACCATGACAGGGTGATTAAACAACCTGCCAGAAAAGGTCAGGGTGGCAAACCTTTGGGTAGTACGACTAACAGAGGAGGTATAGTGGTATGACAAGAGAACTAGGAAAACCAGGTGATCCAGTAACAGATCCAGAGGTTCTTGCATTCATAGCCGAAGAAAAGCATATTGGTGAGACGGGACAACTTCCCCCAGAAAGAGCGGCTGAGGTTGCAGAAAACCAACAGCAGGCACAACAAGAACAAAAGGAAGCAGAGAATTCTGAAGCAGGACCAGGTGCAGAACCACAACCTGGAGCATCTCTTGAGAATGAAGCAGTTCATCAAATCACTTCTGCAGATGTAAAGAGGCAGGAGAAGTGTGATGAAAAAATTGCTATGATGATTCCTGATCCAGATCAATTTGTGCAAAGTGCTCTGAAGGGAATACAAACTGCCATACAAAATATGACTGCGAAACTTGATAAGTATCTTCAAGCACTTCAAAGTTATGTTGATGCAGTCTCTAATGTAATCGCTGACATACAAAAGATGATGTCTGATATTGCATGTCAAATTGCAAACTTCATGAAACAGATCTTTGATAAGATCATGGAGTATGCCATGAAGATCTTAAACAAAGCTTTGAACGCTGTTGTCGCAGCGATGCCATCCAGTCTGAGATATCAGTTCTCTGATATGAAACAAGTAATCACGGAACTTATTTTATGTCTTTATGGTAAGATGTCCGGGGGTCTTTGTGATAAAATCGCAGGGATTTTAGATGAACTAATTGATCCAAGTGGTCTTGTACAAGAGACTCAGAATAGAGTAGCAAATCAAGATTCTGATGTAGGTGAGACAACATATCCTCAGGTTCCCATGTGCTTTGCTGAGGATGTTGCTGGTAGAGTGTTAGCAGGATCAAGAGAAGAATTAGATTCTGCTAATCAAAACATAGCAAACAACGTTGATGCATATCTGAAAGACATCACTGGTATGCTTGCGGGTATAACTGATGTAATTGATCCTCTTTCTGGATTAGCATCTGGTAGTATTGATTTGGCAATTCCAGATATCGGCGGTAGTATTACGTCTGCATTATCTTTTGCAAATATCTCACTTAATATTTTTGGTTGTGAGTTAAAACCAAATATTGCAAAGTCTACCCTTTATACTTTCTGTCAAGGCGGTGATGAACAAGCTGCATCACAGATGCCTAGTGAGGGTTCTGTTGATGAGAGATCTAAAGATGCACCTGTCCCACCAGCGGAGGAAGGAACACCATTTGCTGAACCCACTGCTGCCACAGAGGAAATCGATAACACAACTGCTGGTCAAGATACTGGTGAGAGATATAAAGTTGATCCAGAGACTACAGAACTGGTTGAGACAAGACCAGCAACTGACGCAGAAAAGGCAGAGAGGGAAGCCGCACGCGGTGCTCTTGATATATCTTGATAAATATTAGCATGAAGATTAACAAAGTATAATAAGGGAATGTCATTTAATATCTTCGGTGCCGCAGATAAGAACTCCATCAAGGTCGGTTATGTCGATCCTAAGAGAGGGTACATCACTGGAGTTTCCCGTCTGGAAGCTAATAAGTATGCTGCGTTAAATCCTGGTGTTAGATTTATCGTAACGAATAGAGAGAAAACAAGATTTTTAAATATTAATCAGGTAAATGAATTAAAACCTACAGATCTTATTCCTAAAAACAATCCGTCAAATGCTGATGGATGCCGAAGAATTGACGGACTAAGACCTGGAGATATTAATCCAAACGATATACCAGCAAGAATATGTATTACAGGTGGTTCTGGTATTGGCGCAGTTGGAAATCCTATTTTTGGTACAGATGGTGCTCTACTTGCAGTTAATTTAGTTCGTGGTGGGTTTGGATATAGAACTCCACCTAGAGTAAAAATATGTGACGATACCAAACAAGGTAGTGGTGCGGTGATGAGAGCTCTCACGGGAGAACTCGCAGAGACTGAAGAAGTTTTTGATCAAGAGGATGACTTTGAAATTTATGATCTTTCTGGAGACACACTGCCTGGATATGGTGATAGATTTGGTCCAGAGGGACAGAACTTAGGGCAGTGGGATCCTAACCTCTTTGCAAGTCTAGCTGAGTCTCCAATTGGTGCAGAGATTCAAAAGTATCAAGATTACTTAAAGCAAGCTATAGATGCTGGTGGTGGAGTGCCATATGGTGGAGCAGGCACTGCCGCTAAGATAGAATGCTGGTGGCATACTAGAAAAGAAACTCCAGAGGTTGTTGTCTTTAGAGATAAAACCACTCAAATAAAACATGATGTTGCACACTGGGCATGGGGTGGTGATGCAACTACTAAGTCAGTCGATGGAAAGTCTCCACCATCAAAGGCAGATAATTTTGTTGATCTTAAGTTTGAAGTCTTCACTCAGGGTGGAAATCAGGCAGAAAGACAAATGCAGTTCGTTTTTACTGCTGAGGATGGATCTCATTCTTTTAGATTTAAGGCACCTGATTTTAAAGATTCTAAAAAGACAACGGTAACAAAAAAGGTAAAGAAGAACACCAAATATAAAGTATCTGCTAATGGCAGATTCAAAGGAAAGGGAGTTGAACAGGGTCTTGTTGCTGGTATTGGAAAAAATGCAAAAGAAATTAAAGGAAATAAAAAAGGATCTGTAATTTTTGCAGACTTTGTTAAGTCATCTAATGATAATGATGATTTACAAGTCAGAGCAACTCAAGGTGCATTTAATGCTACTGGTGAGAGAAAAACAACTGATGGTCATAGCACGAATGACTTGTCGTATATATTTAAAGATAACTCTTCTTTTAAACCACCAAAGAAGAAAAGTATAAAAGTATATGATGTCAAGAACAGTTTCATGAACCGCTTTGCGGTTTCTCCTGTCCCATCATCAGATATTCCTGGAACCGATTATGCAGGACAGTGGTGTACGTTTGAATGGGAAGAGAACTTTCCATACACGGGAGAGTATACCTTCAGAGGTATGGCTGATAATATTAGCAAGGTATATCTTGATAATGAACTTATCATGGAACCGAAGAACTTTAAGGGTAATCCTCTACCAAAAGATACAAAAAAGGTAACGATTCAAGCAGGTATTCATAGAATTAAAATTGACCTCTTTAATATTCCCATCAGAGAAAAACCAAAACCCAAACCTGGTAGTGAGGGTTGTCCGACTGAAATTGATTTCAAAGTAACTACAGCAGCAGATTTTGCAAATGGAATTAGAATTCCTGGTTTAAATGTTAATTTTTCTAAGAGTTATAAAGGTAAGCAATTAAATGAATCTTTCCGACGTAAGGTTGAACTTGGAAAAGAGTATGAAGTTATCTGTACTAGTAGCAAAGGTGGTGGCGGTGGATCTGGTGATATCAGACTTAGAACTGCTGGAGCAAATGTGCTCCAAATGGAAGAGCATACAGATAAAGACTGGCAAGATTTAGTTTGCACCGTTAGTTGTGGTAGATTTATTAAGATTTCTGGAAATAGATGTAAGCTTATTTTTGATGCACCACCCGATTCTAAACAAGGGAGTAAGGGATCTCAAAGCAGGGAGACGATTTTTAACACCGCAGATTATATTAACAAGGCAGACAGAAAGTTATGGAGAACAAATGTCTATGGTAGGGGTGGATTCCTAAACAATTATGGTGTTTGTCCATTCAATACTAGAAAACCTTTAGCAGATAATCCATATGCAGGAAGACATGTGATTCGTTGGGAGCACATTAATTTCCCTGCAGATGGCAATTATGATATTGAAGTTGATGCCGATGATAGTGTGAAATTGTTCATCGGGAATAGAACTGGTAACGGAGCCATGGCAATTGGAAATGGTCTCAAAGATATTGATAAAGGTGGTGATGAAGTCATTATTGAAAATGGCATGAAAAAAACAACATATACCAGATTCTTTAAGAAGGGAAAGTATAGGATTAGAGCAGAGTTAACTCAAATACCTGGTGGTAGATTTAGTTTTGATGGGAAGTCAAACCCTAAAGTATCATCTGCTGATGTAAAATTTGTGAGACGTGGCGGCGAAACTTACATGAAAGTTAATGGATCTGGATCTGTTGATATTTCTTTTAGACTGAGAACGGACGATAACCCAAGAATCTCAGGAGTTTTTGCAAATAAAATCAGAATAGGAAAAGGTCCTAACGATTCTATTGAATTGAAAAGAACACGGACTGGTGTTGGAGGAAGAGGTGGATCTAAAGGTAGACTCAAGGAAAAAGAAGTCATCACAGGGACAGCATCTTTTGAGGCTGGTAGAGAGTATCTTGTCAACGCAGTTGGATCTTCTTCTGGAACAGGATCTATTATAAAAAATAATGGTCGAACTATTGAGTATGATGATAATATTGGTAATGGATTTGATGAAAATGCAGATCTTACGATCACAAAAGTAAAGGGAACTCAAGCAGCACCAGTTAAGGGTGTTAACCCTATGGCACTAGCAATTGATATTAAAAGTAGGGTTAAGGAGCAAGGAAGGATTTCTGCAAAATCCTGGAACCAAAATCCTATGGGTGCTGCCCTGTGTATTGATGCTCCTTTACCACCCATCCCTCAAGAACCACCTGTAGAAGGAGAGGGAAGGTGTCCTAAGAATCCTATCTGGACTACTAGATTCCCAGGAAGTAGCGAGAGTTGGTGGCCAGTCACCTTAGATGCAAGGTGGAGTAAGTTTATGAATCGCTTTGCACTCTCTCCCTTACCACCTAGAAGAGAAAAGAATACTGATGGTGGTGGTGGAAAAGTCTATAGCACTACTTGGGATTTTGAAGCTCCTTATGATGGATTCTATGCACTGAAGGGAACATGTGATAATTGGGGTAGAGTCCTAGTTAATAATGGAGATACTTACACATATAAACTCAGAGGATTTAAGACAGTATCTCCTCCTGTTGAAAAATTCTTCTTACCACAAGGCAACCATAAAATTACTGTCGAAGTTGAAAACCAAAAAACTCTTAAGAAAAAGACTGCGAAGAAGAAAGTATTTACTACCAAGGATTGGGCCAAATCAAGAACGGGTGGTGGATCAGTTGATGTAGACTTTAAAGTTACATCATCGGCAAAGTTTGCAAACTCAGTCGAAATGAAGGGAGTATTTTCTTTTGGAAAATCTTATGATGGTCCCCAAATAAATGAGAGTACATCTAAAAAATTAGAATCTGGAAAAGTATATGATGTTGTTTTTAACAGTAATAGAAAAGGTGGTGGTGGTGGTAATAAAGGATATCAAATAAATTATGATGGATTAAACAGGGCAAATAATCCTATTGATGTTTCGGGTAGTGGTAAGACAATTAAACTAAAAGACGGCGATGGTAATGATACTAATGCAAGTTTTAGGATCATGTCAGATTCTCCTGGAGTAGGTGCTAGGTTCTCTAGTGATGGAAGAAGTCTTAATGTTAATAAAAGTGGGGATGTTACTCTACGTCTTGAGTGGAATGATAATCCGAGCACAGCAGGTGTTGCTGTAAAATCAATCAGTCTTGGTGGAAAAACTTGGAGACAAAATGGTAGGAGTGGTGAACAAACGGAAACTATTAAAGTATCCGGCGGTTCTAGTGGTTCTCAGGGAAATAATTCTGCAATTAAATTGAGAAATGCAGGAGAAAGTGTAGTTCAAATGGAGGATCATACAGATAATGATTGGCAAGATATTGTTGTTTCTGCATCTAAAGGAAAGTTCTATGATTTTAATGGGAATAAGGCAAAATTTGTTGTTGGTTTTTCAAAACAAAAACAAACAACTAAAACTCAGGATGGTGTAACTTATACTGGACCAGAACTGTTTAGAGGTAATAATAAAAACTGGAGTGAGTTTATGAATAATATAAACGTTTCTCCATACTTGCCACCACTTAATGTGGATAACCCAGATCTTCCTGGAGATAGAACATTCACTTTTTCAAACGTAAACTTCTTTGACAGTGGATCGCAAGAAATAAAATTCCAGTCTGATGATAATGCAACTTTGTTTATTAATGGAAACAAAGTTGCTGAATCAAAATCGTTTAGAGGAACTCCTAATATCACAAGGGTAGATCTTTCTGCTGGTCGATATGAAATCAAAGTTGTAGTTAATAATTTGAGATTTAGAAAAAATGCATTTACAAATAATCCAACTGGATTTGCTTTGGATATTAGAAAGGAAGTTATTATCTTTAGAGAATCAAAACCATGGCTCGTTAACCCAGTAGGAGTATCTGCAATCCTAATTCCGCCACCATGTCCCAAAAAAGTCAGAGGTGTTGGTATTGTTACGGACATTATTATTGATGAACCAGGAAACTATCCACCACAACCACCACCACCTGGAAGTGGATACCCAGTTGTTTTGCAATTGACTGGTATCACTCCAACTGCTCCTGGTATTAACTATGGTCCAGATGATGTAGTTTGTGTTGAAAATGAAGATGGAACTAAAATATGTTTTCCTATAACTCCAGGAAACTTTGGTCAAGTAAATGAGGTCAACGTATATCCAATCATCCTTCCTCCAGTATATCCCACAATTACTCTTGAGTCTGATACAGGAATTGGTTTCGTTGGTAGACCTGTAATTAGACCAGTGATTGTTCCAGAGAATATTCTTCCACCCGAAGACATCATTCAGGTTACTGATCTGGTTGGACTGAAACAGACTGGATATGTCAACGGAAAACCATACTATGGATCTGTTTTCTCTAGAGATGGTCAATTGTTTGCTGGTATCTATGAAACGATTGGAGAACTCATCCCAGTCTATGCAACTCTTCAGGAGAGCATCGATAATCAGATTACTACCAGACCTTCTGCGATCCTCAGACAGGGTACAGATGTTACTTCTAATGATTCTAGACTTAACATTCCAAGAACACCAGAAAATCTCATCTAGATAGTAAACACTTAGAGTATTATAAATGGCAACGGCCGGAAATACAGGTAATGATAGAAAACCAGGGAAGAATGGTGGTGCTAATTTAAAGTGTAATTATACCGCTATCACCTATGGTAATGACCATGGTAGTCTTTCTTTTGGTAAAATTCACAAGCGAGCTGATGTAACATCTGATATTATGTTACAGGCATCAGATGGCGAACACTTCATGTCTATGGATAAGGATGGTCCAAGAAAAGGTTGGACTACCTTCATGGGACCTGGAAACTTTCAGGTTGAGTGTGGAAGTAATAGAGCAGAAGAAGATGATACTTGCATGATTAATGCAAAGAATGGTAATATTGACATTATTGCAACTAATGGTAAAATAAGATTACAGGCAAACGATATTGAGTTAGTTGCTTTTCATGGTGACACTACCAAGGGCAACATAAAAATGGTTGCCTCTGAAAGTATTAGTGGGGAGGCTAAAAAAATATTATTGTCCTCAAAAATGAATACTAAAATTATGTCAGCAGGTATAACCGAAGCAATTGGAAATAGTTGTCTTAAGATGTATGGATCTATTATTAGTGGTATAAGTGATGCAGTTGCAATTAAGGATTCAAAAGTTGGTGGAAAAAGATATCAAACACAACAACAAGGATAGGAGGTAAAAATGTCATTTAATTTAGACGATACCAATATTGGCGGACAAATGAAATGCGGTACTGGCATCTTCCCTGCTATTGGTGAAGGTGTTACCAGAGTGAATGGTTCAGCAGGTATCGAAGGACCTGTTGTGATGGGAAACCCTACTACATTCCCATGGCCTTATGCAACCGTAAATATTGCACCACTTACCAACAGTGATAATAAAATTGGACCTTTAATTCCTGGTGGATTTTGTTATGGTCCACCAAGTAATCCATTTTCACTTGCTGTGAATGGAGCTGCAGGATTTATGGGACCTGTTGAGACTGCAGCGAATGTAATCGTTGGTGGTAACTGCCTTGTTCAGGGTAATGTAATCTCAAATTGTGGTGGTCATATTCTTGCTGCAAAGAAAAACTTTGATATTCCTCACCCAACCAAGGAAGGATACCGACTGAGACATACATGTCCTGAAGGTCCATCAAATGATGTTTACTTCCGTGGTACAGTAAGAAATAAAAAAGAAATTCTTCTTCCAAATTACTGGAAGAAACTTGTAGACTGGACTACAATCACAGTAAATCTGACTCCAATTGGAGCACATCAGGATGTAATTGTAAAGAGAATTGATGAGGAGAAAGTATATCTCCAAGCGATGGGCGGAATGCCTATCAATTGTTTCTTCCATATATACGGGACCAGAGCCGATGGAGAGAGACTTATCCCTGAATATGAGGGAGAGTCACCTGCAGATTACCCAGGAAATAATGATGAGTATTCTGTGTCTGGATATCACTACGATAAGAGAGGTTAATTATGGCAGGAGAATACGTACCAGGTTCTGGTGGCAAAGATTGTAATGATTATGCAACTTGGGGATCACCATCCACGGGTTACTATTATATTTTCAAGGGTAATGCAAAGGAAAGTGACTATCCAGATGAGGCATGTACTCCTTGGTATCATCAAACAGCACAAATTGACAGTCTAAAAGTAAACACCTCTATCATCGGTGATGGAGAGATTAATATTACTGGCGAAGTTACTGCACCTGTTTTTAATGGTAGTGCTACATCAGCAAAGACTATTGGCGGTGCATTCGATATACCGCATTTTAAAGATGAAAAGAAAAGAATCCGTCACGTAATTGCCGAAGGCCCAGAGGCAGGCATTTATGTTCGTGGAACTTTGAAAGATTCTAATAAGATTGAACTTCCTGAATACTGGGATGGACTTATTGATCCAGAAACTATCACGGTAACCCTCACTCAAATTGGATATTCCCAAGATCTTATTATTGATGGTATTGAGTGGGGTAAAACCATAAAAATTAAATCTGGAACTGGGGCAAATATTCACTGCTACTATGAAGTATGGGCAGCGCGTTATATTAATCCATTAGATCATGATGAAAAACTCCACGTCGTGTATGATGGAGATAGTCCTGAAGACTACCCAGGTAATAATGAATATTATCTAATCGGTGGGTGGGACTATGATCGTCGAGAAACCAAATGGAGGCGTCCAGAAGACAAAGCGGACTCTGTAAACCTTGACAAGGACGCCTGAATGTCCTATAATACCTAGGTAATCAAACGAACCCCATGCAAGACGACTACCTCACACGCTGCGTTGTGGATCCCGTGAAGCGTAAGTTCTATCTGTACTCTGAGCAAGGTGATGAGAAGGTTCTTGATTGTGAAACCGTGGACCAGTTCATGAGTGTGCTAGAGTTGTGTCGTGCTGTGCTTGATGAAGACATACTTGCGTATGCATCTCCCCTCTGACTAAAATTAGCTTTTAATTCCAAAAAAGGGGGTAAAAAAATTCCCCAAATTTTTTGCCCTATTACCTTTTTATGAATAACTATTCATCAGAGTTTTACAAAGAAATCCTAGAGTGTTACGATTATGAGACCAGAAACCCGACAATCTATGGAAATGTTGTTCGTGGCGAAATGGAACTTACCCAAAGCAGCAAAAAACGCGGGACTGACTGATAAGGAGATGAAAATCACTTTTAACGAATATTGTAGTCTTCACCCATGTACCTATGAAATTGAACAATCTGAAAATCTACTGTCAAACTGAAGAGGACCAATCTAACGTATTTGACTTTCTTTTTTG
>Ga0098055_1001329_pt1 | contig 13488 bp, 19 predicted proteins | sample 17_taG_FD_75107 | JGI IMG/M metagenome (GOLD analysis project Ga0098055, IMG submission 75107) | Marine viral communities from the Subarctic Pacific Ocean - 17_ETSP_OMZ_AT15314 metaG | ecosystem: Environmental > Aquatic > Marine > Oceanic | place: Pacific Ocean | collected 2015-01-18 | reverse complement strand
GCGATGCTCCTGCCGGTGGCGGCGTGCTCGCTGGGTCTCTATGTGAGTGCGGTAGGGGTGCCGTCGCAGAGCCCGCCACATAGCAGGAGTCGCCGGCGTCGCGCGGGCCAGTGCCCAGCTCAGTGGCTGGCAGGATTGACACGGGGATGCGCAGGTTGGGCCGACGACGTTTCGGCATCCCCCGGCACAGGACGACCAGGGCACGCCTCGCGCCACTGCCCGATCAGCGGCCTCGCCTGGGCTGAGTGCAACCGCCACAGGGTCGAACCGCACCCGTAGGGACGTGGAGCCAATCAAATGGTCGGAGGTACGCGCTCCTCTACCCTCGTTGCAGTGCAGGCCCTGGGCTGGCAGTGCGGATCAACCGCAATCCGATAAGGTGTGGGCCGCCGAGACTGCTGGGATGGTGGCGACGTACTTGCAGGTATGCGCTTGTCGGAACGGGGCGCCTGCTTAGTTGCTGACGATGACCAGGTCGACTCGGGCCATTTTCCGGACCTCCAGTGGGACGACCTTGACGCACGGATCCTCGCGCACTACACCCGGATCCCGCCTTGCACCACTTCTGAGTGCGGCACGATCACGCTGAACAAGGTCGGTGCCTCCCCTCTGTCGAGCAAGCGCGCTTCGCCCTCGCGTCGGATGCCCCTGCTCTGCGCGGGCAGTGCGCCCATTCGGGCTGCCACAGTACTATCGACAGCAGTACTTTGACGAGCCCTTTGTGCTCCAGATGGTGCTGATCCACGAGCTGCTGCACGCGTTTGACTTTGGCACTCCGGCCAAGGCGGCGGCGCGGGACGAGCGGTGGGAGCTCGAGTTTGCAACTTTGTCGCCTAACGTGGTTGCGGGCCACTGGTCCGCGTCCGGCAGCGGCTTTCACCGACGGAGCAAGCTGCCCTCGGATGCCGAGGTCATGCAGCCGACGCTCGAGGACAACAGCCACCTGACGATGGCGTCGCTGATTGGCTCTGCCCCACAATTGAGATATGCGTGCGAGACGGCGGCCGACTGCACAAAGGCAGTGTGCCCGGCCACTGTAGGCATGCGCCGCGGTGCTGATGCCCAGTGGTACGGCAGGTCAGGCAGTATTGCATTCACAGCAGCGACTACTTGGTGCGTTTGCTTGCCGTACCCGCCTTGGCAGTGCGCCCACCCCACCTTCAGGTGGGTGTGTGCTCGTTCGAGAACGAGGGCCACACCAAGGAGCACACAACACTAATTCTGGGCATCGTCGGTACAATCCTTCCCAACAGCAGTGCGCCCCGCTTGCGCACAGTGACACTAGTGCGGCGCAGGCGGGGTGATTGCGGCAGGGGCGGTGGCGATAGTGGTGGCTGCGGGGTAGCGTAGCGGCCTGGCTTGACAAAGTTTTGCAGCCCTGAGCTTGTCGGCGTCCTCGCGAGCCAGTCGGGGGTCGGCAACGGCGTGGTCATCACTATTACTATTATTCACGCTTTCTGCATTTTTGTGAGCCATTTTTAACTCACGCAGACCCGAGACATGGCCCGCACGAAGAACGCCGCTGTGAAGCACAACCCGTCCGGAAAGGCGAGGAAATCCCCTTTCGAGCCCGCCCCCCGCTCCGCGTGGCCCCGCACGCTGCGCGCTTCGCGGGCCCAACCCGCAAAAGGGCGCCACGTGGCTTATCGGCGGGTAGGCCCCCCGCAAGCAGCTTGCCACCAAGGCGGCGCGCAAGTTGGCTCCGGCCACCGGCGGCGTCAAGAAGCCGCACCGGTACCGCCCTGGCACCGTGGCGCTCCGCGAGATCCGCCGCTACCAGAAGAGCAACGAGCTGCTCATCCGCAAGCTGCCGTTCCAGCGCCTCGTCCGCGAAATCGCCCAGGACTTCAAGACGGACCTGCGCTTCCAGGTTTGTTCCGACCTCGTACTCTCATCCTCGCCGTGCGCACTGACCCTGCCACTAGAGTGCCGCCGTCGGAGCGCTCCAGGAGGCCTCGGAGGCGTACCTGGTCGGCCTGTTCACGGACACCAACCTCTGCGCCATCCACGCCAAGCGGGTGACCATCATGCCCAAGGACATCCAGCTCGCCCGCCGGATCCGCGGCGAGCGCGCCTAAGCGCCCTCGGCACACCCACCAACTAGGAGCCCGCGCCGCCAGGCACCCCAAAGGCGGCGTCTTCGGCGTGCGCGTAGCGCGGGTGCGCGCCCCGGTCGGCCTATAAATCGTAGTGCTACTCAAGCTTCAGCCTCTCTGGGGACGTCGTGTAGGGTTCGTGGACACGGTAGATTGTCACCGTCACAGCCTGCTGCTGTTTGGGAGGAGTCTCTTCCGCGGCAACGTCCCCACACGGCGGCGCGCCGCCGGCGGGGAGTCCACGGCAGTTGGGACAGCGCGGCAGCTGGACCTTGCACTTTTCGCAAACGCGCCCGGTGCATCTCGCGACGCCGCAGATGGGCGGACCGGAGATGGCGTCGTAGCACACCTGCCGCGGAAGTGAGCGGGCTTTGACCCGCGAGCGCCGCTGCGGCGGGAGGGCAACTCGCCATGCACAGGTGGCTGTTGTACTGCTCTTCGCGGGCGTACCTGAGCTGAACAAGTCTGGGCCCCAGTGTCGGGTGATGCTCGAGGGTATGAGGAGGCACTCCGCCCTGAATGGCAGTTAGCGGGAGCAGCGCAGGGCGGACGGCATAGGCAAACTTACCGTGACCAACGTGACTGGCACCACGTCGTCCATAGCGGAGCGCGGAACGCCAGCCTCGACCGCCATTTTCCTCAGCACGGCGTTCGTGAGCGGCATGTCGACGGTGCGCGTGACCATCTTTGTGGTTCCCGGGAAGTCGGGGGGCACTTCGCCATTGATGTCGAACCACGACACGAGCTTGAGATCCGCCGCAAGCTTCAGCGTCGGGTACATTCCCGGGTTGGTCGGGAGGTGCATGTACGGCTGGTGACCGTGCGGCCCAGCAAGCAGCACGATGAGCGAAAGATGCTTGAGCGCGCGGTCCCCTGTCGCGGCCCATGTGAGGAAGTCGTCGTGGAGCCGGTCCAGAGTGTGCGGGGAGCCCCGGTAGTCTCGGCCCACCACAGTGTTCCCGATAACACGGCGGTGCATCTCAGCCGCCTCGGGCTGGCATGCCTTGGCCTCGTCAGAGTCACCGAGGAAGCCCTTGAGCAGCTGTGGCCAACGGTTAGCAGTGCGGCACAGCACGGGCGCGCACGCGTCTCACCTTCCGGACATCCTTGGGACGGATTTCGAGGAAGTCGACCGCCTTGCCGCTTGCGTTCGGTGCAGTCACCACCTTGGGCGGGCGTCAGCGGGGCCCCATCGGCGCGCCCACAGGCAGGGCTCACCTTGTGGGGGTGGTGTCTCTTGACTTGCTCGGCTTCCTCGGCACTGATCGGCTCCAGCAGAACGAAGTACCCATACCTGCTCGGGAAGCGCGTCAACAGGGGAGCCCACCGGGACCCACAGTCGGAGCTTACCGCATCGTGACCCGCAGTCCGTAGTAACTGTGGGGGTGTCAGCCTAGCGCTGGGCCGCCAAACCCGCTTGGTACCGACCATGCCAGCGTCATGACCGACTTGATCGCCCGAGGGTCGAAGGTGTTGGCGGGCATGCCGTGACTGCACGGGCGTCAGCAGGGCGCCATCAACGGCCACGGCCCTGGCTCACCTTTGAAGGAACTTGGTGATGCTGTGGAGGGGCTCGAACCGAATAAACGGAGGCGGAGGGGGGGTCGTGGTCCTCTCGTAGACCTCTTCCTTCAGCTCTACTTGGTACGTTTCCCGTGGCTGCCCTTTCTGCGTGAATGTGTTAACACCAGCACGGGGCTGCCAACCCGCGCCTCGCTTACGGTGATGGCCTTGAGCTCGTGGTAGAAGGCAAGGCCCCGCACGTGCTTGCCGCAGGGGTGCTCATCGACGAAGTCCGGCCGGAGCAGGCAGATGATGTAGGCGAGGCGCTGCACTGCGCCTACAGGGCCGCCTGTCAGCGCAGCGCCGCCGGGGCGCGATGGCGCCAGGGCTGACCTGAGCCAAGGATTGCCCGGCCGTTCATCGCATCGGTTAGGGCTGCTCCAATCGCGAGGCAGAACCTCGACACAGCATCCCCTGTGCAGGTGTGTCAATCGAGCGCGCCATGGCACCGACCCGCTATGAGCTCACCGTCCTTCAAAATGAAGGCCAGCAGGGTCTCCCCCTCGGGCGGGTTACCCTTGGGCGGGCGTCAGCGGGGCCCATCGGCACGCCCACAGGCGAACTCACCTCGCACGACGCGTAGTACGCCAGGCAGAGCAGCTGTATCACCGTGAGTCGGCCGGCGCGGCCCAGACAGCGCTCCAAATCTTTGACTGTCATACCGCCCACAGCACCGTCAGTGCTGGTGTACCTGCGGATGATTTCGAGCATCCCCGTTGCCAGCTTAGTGGCATCTTCGCCGTAACACCCGGTGACCAATGGATTGACCAGGTCTGGGCCGTGCGAAATGACCAGTTTCTCGGGCAGCGTCTTGCTGTTGTCCGGTGCAGGCTGCCGAGTACCGCCACCGGCAGCCGGAGCCCCGGTGGCGACAGCACCAGCAGTGGTGCTGTCGCCGGCCCGCGGGGAGACGCCCCCGCCAAGCGCGGGCACCGCAGCCGGAGCATCAACAGCACCAGCAGTGGCGACAGCACCAACAGTGGTGTCGTAGCCCTGCTGCTGGGCCCGCATGATGACCTTGACTCTGCGAGACGTCTCGCGGTCGTCGCACAGCCGCAGCACTGTGAGGAGCGCGCACTTGGGCGGCAGGTTCTCGAGGTGGATCCCCAGCGCGTCGAGCCTTGCGACGACATCCCTGACGTGCTGCTGGAACTCTTCATTTCCTTTCAGGTGGATCATCGCCGGGGCGCGACCGACGGCTTCCCAGGTGATGTAGTCCCCGAGCAGTCGCATGGACTGCCTCGGTGGGGCGGGAGTGGTCATCAACCCGTGCAGTCCGATGACGACGCGGATCAGGGATCCGCGTTCCAGGAGCTTCTGCTCCCACTCCTGCCGGGCAAGGCAGTCAGGACGCACAGCCGCCGCGGCAATGCTGGCGTGCTCACCTCGGCCAGGTCTTTCCGCCTGGTTTCGGTACTGGAGACGACGTGCAGGAAGACCTGCCGCACAGAGATGAGCGCCCGTGCAGAGCAAGACCTCGGCGGCAGCCCACCTCCTGGACGCGGGCCTGCTCGCAGGCCTCGATGAGATCGGCGTACCCTGTCTCGGGCTCGTTCAGGGCGCCATCAGTGAATACCACGACGCCTAGGCGCGGCAAGGGCGTCAGAGGGTACGTCGAGCTCACCGAGGCCTGCGGTGCAGGGGGCCAAGGTATCTCACGGGTGACCACATCCGCGTACTTCTCGATGGCCTTGACGGCTAGCTGGACGTAGGTTCCCCAGCCCAAGCGGGCGGTGATGCTGTAGCACAGAGGTGAGCGCCCGTGCAGGGCGAGGCCTGGCTCGGCGGGAGCCCACCGGAAGAGTCTCTTCGCGAGCTGAGGGTGGGGTGCGCACTGAGCTCGGCGCCGAAAGGCCAGCGGCGCAAAGGACAACTCACATCTCCGCTCGAGTCGAGATCCACCTCATGGTAGAAGGTCCCAGGCTCGGAAGGGGGGCGGCCGAAACACGTGGCGTAGAGGATGTGCACCTCTGAGCTTAACGTGGCGCTGGCGCCCCAGAGGGCAACCGGGTGGCCGGCCAGTAAGAGTGTTTCGATGTTGCCGGCAATCTGCCGGAACTCTCCCTCGGCCATGCTCGCCGAAGCGTCGACCAAGACGAGAGTCACACCCTCTTCAAAGTTGGGGAGCTGTGCTTTTTTGGTCAGTTCGGCCGGGTCCTTGCCGGTGATGTCGAGTATTCCAGACTGAACGGCAGCCTTGACCACGGATTCGATGGTTTTGTTGTCTTCGTGCGCTTGAGGGTTCATGATGCGTTTGCCACGTGGCAGGTTAAAAAAGTGGCCCTAAAATTCTAAAACTGCTTTTTAATCACTCTTTCAAGTCCAAGCAGCTCGCGCGGAGCAGACTCGGTCAGAACGACGCCGCAGATGGGATGAGCGTCGTAGAGACCTGCCACGGGGGTGAGCGCCCCTCTGGGGCACCGGCGCTGTGCAAGCTATATATGAGCCTAGGCGCCTTTTTTTGTGGACTATTGCGGCCTTTTCACCGGCAATTCAAAAAATATCTTTAAGGGGCCACAAAAAATCCGTGAAAAGGGGCATCGATTTTTCGTGATCACGTGCTTATTTTCTCAGAAACACGTGGACAGCGATGGGCGCTAAAACCAGCAAGCGGAGCCCCAGTACCTCTTCGGCCCCCCCACCTCCCGAATATGCGGACGGGCCGCCAACTGTACTTTCCACTTGGTGCAGCCTTGCTCAAAGGGCAAGGACCACACCGGCACCTTTGGGGGGGGACAGGCGAAAATGGTGCGCCAAAGAGCTGCTCTTCGTAGCGAAGCTGGTGCGCTTTCTGAGCCTCAAACCTGACATCGGCCCGGACCTCGTCCACCACGATGATGTCCTGTACATGTGGAACTGGCTCATCCAGGCCGACCTCGGCACGCTCGCCAGGGATCTCCTCAAAGCCCTAAATCTTCAGGACGACGACTCTTTCACGTTGAAGCTCGCTTATAGCCGAGAATGAGCGAAGCCTTGAAAGAGGACGTCCTCGAGAGGCTGAAGCTTGAGTAGCACTACAATTTATAGGCCGACCGGGGCGCGCTGTGCCCTTCACACCCGCGCTATTGTGCGAGGCGGGTCTATCAAATGTATCCCAGGAACTGGGGAACCTGGTGTCCGTTCTTTGCCGCCACCTTTGCGCTCCACGCTTCCCTCGTTAGGAAGTGCACGCCGTCGCGATCGAGCCCGGCAAAGAGGTCGTCCCCAACTCTGCACACCCACTGATGTTCGCGAAGGCCCCTCGGAAGCGCCGGGTCATAGCCGAAGCAGTACACGTCGGGACCCGGCCACCAAAAGTCCGGGAAAGCGTCCCTGGGGCGGAGTAAGCGTGGTGGAGTGGACGCCATGAAACCGCGCTCACCAGAACGGCCGGATCCGCTTACTCCGCCACAGTGCGCGAACTTCTTCGGGTGGGCCCTCGCTGGTGCCGCAGGTATCGGGCAGAAACAGCGTGAACCACATTCCGCAGTTGGAGCGGCACTCCTCGGGCATCCGCGAAAGCGCCATCATCAGCTGCGGCGCGAGTAGCGTCGGCGGTGACCTTTGGATGGCCGCGGGCGCGGGCTTCCCGTACCGCAAAGAGCGCACAGTCCATTCCGATGCGCGACCGATTGGCGGGGTCCTGAAACAGGTTCCTGACGGTGGCCACCGACCAAAGCCGAAAGCGCGTCTGGACCGGCGCGGGCCGCAGCCACCCGAAGGTCACCTCGGATACCTCGAGCATCTGGAAGAATGCGACCATCGCGCCCACCGCCACGACCCTCTCCTCTCGCCCAAGACGCTGCAGCCCCGCGACGCACTTCATTGGGTTAAACCGTGGGTGCCACGTGGCAAGTTTTGTTCTAAACCCTCTGATATCACTCTTTCAAGTGCAAAGATGCTTACGAACCTCATCGTAATTACGGGGGCGAGGGGTGCGCACGACCACGGCTAACGACTTGAAACAGGTTCTCAACGAGCCCAAAGCCCTCGGCGCCCTCGGTCGAAACCAAGTGAAAGAACCAACGACACTAACTTTTTCCACGTGGCCAGACGACAAGTGGTGCTGCTGCATCGTGAGCAGCGCGCCCCCCTCGCCGCCCGGGAGAAATCGGCCGCCCTTTTTCCTTTTGAGTGCCCCCCACCGTGTGCGAAGTCTCGCAGGGGCGTGCGACAAGGCCCTTGCCCCTCGCAAACTCTCCTCCTCCCAGGCAAAGCTCGGACCCTTCTCCATCACGCTGTTGTACAGCGCGGAGCATTTCGGCGCGTTCGACAACGTGCCTGAGTGGTGTCCGTGGTACGACGGCGTCAGTTCTTGCCCCCGCCCCCCTGGGGGCCCTGCCGCTGACGCCCCCGTAGCGCTACCCAGACGGCTGGGCGCCATGGCTCGCCACGGCGGACTACACCTCCCTCTCCTCGGCGGACCCGATGGCTCAGCTGGTCGCTGCGCTCGAGGAGAGCCCTCGCGGGCTCTACTTCTTCCCCCAACACCCTGAGCGCCGCTACCAACCTGTGCACCCCGACGAGAGCGAGCAGGACACGGTGCTCGAGGAGCTCCTCAAGCGCGGCGTCGACTTGGCGCCGTACGCCAGGCTGCCCGAGCAGGCACAGGGCTCCCGCCGCTCTGAGAGGCTCGCTTCCGGTGCGGCCGATTACGATAGCACTGCGGAGGACGATGGTGCGGCCGACGACGATCGCACTGCGGGCTCTGTGGCGTCCACTGAGCTGGAGACTGAAGTGCGCCACGCCGACGCCTGCCCTGCGGAGGACGATCGGAGCGAATCGACCAACCCGGATGGGGTAATGGGTCCCGAGCACGTGACAGAAGCAGAAGTGTTTCGACAGCGCGCCGAGCACGACGACGACGACACTGCGGAGGACGATCGCAGCGGTGCGGCCCAGGGCGGCGGGGCCCTGCAACTGCGCCGCGACTACCCCGCGGCCAAGACGCGGTACCCCCAGCCGGTGGGCACACCGGCGAGTGCGAGCACGGCGGCGCCGCTGAGCAAGTCGGTACTCGCCTGGGCCACTGAGGTCCCGCTCTTGACCGACAGCCCAGAGCCCCGATCCGGCACTGACAGCCCAGAGCCCCTACCCAAGTACGCCGGCGGTGCGGCCCACGACGACGACGACGATCGCACGGAGGCTGGCAGCCCAGAGCCCCGATCCGTCAGCGGCTCCTCCGACGAGGACTCCACAGCCGAGGTGGACAGCAACGGAAACGGGTGGAGTGGAGACGGCAGACGTATCATCGGGTTCGCCAAGGACTTCTATGATGCTGGTTCGCCTGTGCTGGGCACTGGCCCGTGCGAGGTCCCGCTGGGCGCCGACGCACCCGACGCCGGCGACGCCTGCTCTGAGCTAAGCGGAGGGCCGGTACCGACCATTGAGGAGTCGACTGACCAGCGCGAAGCCGGCACAGAGCTGGCGGGAGCACCTGCGGGCGAGCTCGAGACTGACCAGCGCGAAGCCGGCGCTTGCTCTGTGGCGTCCACTGAGCTCGAGACTGACGCGCACTACGCCAACGCTTGCTCTGCGCCGGCCAGGGGAAAAAGGCAAGCGCCAGTCGAGGAGCCGATGCCGTCGTTGCTGAGAGTACTAGGCAATGAGGCCGACTGGGTCGAACTACAGCGAAGCGCACGAGAGCTCGCCGAGATCAAGGCGAAAGCAGCCCGTGTCGACGCAGAGATCAGCGCCACGAAGCAGAAGACTAAGGAGCTCGGCCGCATCTATGAACGGCTTGAAGAGCTCAAAAAAAGAACACAGGATCTTGGCGAGAGGGCCGCCGCGGTGAAGAACAACTTCAAGCGGCTGCATAATGACATAGCCGAAGACGAGCGCGAGGAAAGGCCACCCGCATAGCAGCGCCTCCTCCTTGTGTCGCGCCCTCATCACGGGCCACAGGACAAAAAGGCGAGGCTCCTCTTTGAGGCACAGCGCTTACAGCACCAGGAACAGCTGCGTGATCAGCGTGGGCAGCAGCAAGATGCGCTCGAAGAGCAGGCGCGCGAAGTCGAGGCGGCTATGGACGTATGCTTTTCGGAGAGCAATTTGCTGATCGCCAGAGCCGATCGCCTTAAGAAGTAGCCCGCCAGAATACAGCCTATGCGCGCAAGGCATAGCGCTAGGCAAAGTTGGGCACAAAGCGACGGCAGAGGGCGCAAAAAAAAGCAAAATGAAGGGCTTGCAGTGACACAAAGCACAGCAGCAGGAAGGGTGCAAAAAAACGGCTTCACTGAGGTTCGAACTCAGGATACGAGATTCAAAGTCTCGGGTGCTAAACGGCCGCGCTAGCGGTTACCACTACACTATGAAGCCACTAGTCGTAGAAAACGTTTTTTCAGCTTATAAATCCAATTTTTAAGGGTTAGTACTTGTGTCGTGATAGAAAAATTGAATGATCATTTTTATTCTAGAGTGGTGATGGACTTTTGCTCCTCAGGCGCAGACGTACGCGGGGGGGCGCTGCGCTCCGAAGGCGCCGGTCTCACCCAGCACAAAGGGGCCAGCCCAGAATTACCCGCTCAACCCCGACCCCGCGGACGAAGACGCGCGCCACGTGGTCGAGTTCATGCTCACCGACGATGACGCGGAGGAGCCAACCATGTACAGTGTGGTCCTGCTACAACACCCAGAGGGTGTACAGATATTCGTTGGCGACCGCACCGTGCTGCTCGAATTGTACGAGTCGGGCGTCGGCGATGACGGTAACACGCGCACAAGGCCACCATCGCGCTACATTTGCGCCTCGCCCTGCGCCGCCAGGCTCACGCCCGCACACAGGATTTCATCACAGGGCGTTCGCCCACCCAGTCGATGTAGAGTAGGCCCTGGGGGCCACACACCGCGCCCGGCGATGGCAAAGCGCAAGTAGCACCGCACTACATTTGCGACTGCTAGCGCTACTGCGCCTCGCCCTGCGCCACCGGATCCTTAACTGGAGATACGGCTTGTCATTCGCGCTGCGCCTTGCGTTGTGCCTTGGAGCCCATCGTCCCTCTTCTTCCAGGTGGTCGTCGGAGCGGGAGGCGTCCCTGCACCCGGCGTCCCGCGCACCATCGCACGCGGCGTCTCCAGCGTGGCGTCGCAGTAGCGGTACAATAGAGCTTCCCGCGTAGCAGCGCGGCATTTACGCTACACGGCTGCGCTACTCAGCGCCTGCAAGAACCCGCGAAAGTCCCTAACAGCCTCCGATAGGACCACAGCAACGTCTTTCGCCCAGTCATTCTGGGGCTGTGTCCGCTGCACCGTCGCCTCTATCCCGTCGAGGCACATGCCAGCGTACTCAAGCCCGTCGGGCGTGTTGAGGTTGTGGTGGTGCCGCTGGTAACCCGCGATGCTGATGTCCGTGACAATGGCAAACTCCCGCAGAAGTCCGTCAGCGGCTTCTTCCGCCGCTTGCAACCAAGGCTGGGCGTCCTCGTTCAGCTCGAGCCCCTTGGCGGCGTCGTTCACCATGAGCTTCAACACTACGAGGGCCCTCGCCAGGCGGTCCACGTACTGCTTGTCCAGCTCGGACATGCAATCCCGGGCTAGAAGCACCTGAAGGCGCCGTACTTCGTCGTAGGCGCGCACAGACCGTCGCAGGACCGCACGCCACTCCGCTTTCTGCGCTTCGGTCCCATGAGTAGGGTAAGGGCGATTGCCTTTGAAGGCAGCACGTGCAGCGCCGTGCTCCTGTCGCGCAGCATCCAGCGCAGCTTCGAGGGTGGGCGGACCCATCTCCCGCGGCGCCTCGGCGGGGGCGGGCATCTGCCGCGGGTTCGCATGGCGCACGTGGCTGCTGTCTCGCTTGCCGCACACCCTTTTCCGGGCCGGAGAAACGCCGCTCGGGGGGGCATTCGCCGGATAGCGCGATTTCGCCCCCTTTGGGCCGGCAGACGGCGTCGCACGCCCCTTCACCCCACCAGACCGAGTCCTCGGCATCGCCGTACTTATTGCAAAAATTTAATGACCTCGCGTCCCTAACAACCTCGGTAAAACTTAAAACAGCAAGACATGGCCAAGTAATTCTGATGTGAATAATTTTGGTGCGCCATATTTTTATACTCACCTCGTCCTCGGGAGGTGAGTTGGGTACCGGGGGTTGGGGCGATGGTGCGGGCTGACTGGGGCGCGCTAGACATGTCAGAGGCGCACAAGCTCGTTCCGTGCTCCAGCCCACCGCCCAGTGCTGAGGCCAAGGCCGCTTTGCGCAAGGCCGAACACGATTTGCACGTGGTGAAAGCTATGGAGGAAGAGCTCCTCAAGGAGTACCAACAGGCGGTAAAAGAGAAGGGCTTAAAAGATGCCTTCAAGGAATACGGGCGCCTTCTCGTGGGTTCAGAAGGTGCGGTCATAGGCGCCCAAGCCCTGGTCGACAAGCTTCGTCAGGAGTAGCACTACGATTTATAGGCCGACTGGAGCGCGCACCCGCGCTACGCGCACGCCGAAGACTTCGACTCTGGCACCACGCGTCGTCGTTCACAGTAAAAGCGTCCATTTGGCAGGCCTGCAACCATCCGTTAGCCCCACCCCCGTAACCAACGCACAATCAGAAAATGGCAGAAATAATACACAAAATAAAATTAATTAGAAATAGTGACACTGGACGCGCCGCGCGGCGCGCGAGAGGCTTAGGGCCCCCACAAAGGCTCCACAAGCACACAGCGAAAGCAACATGGCACGTAAAGCACACCCAATGCCCTCACGTTGTATTCTGGCGACACCCTCAAAAAATACACACCCCATCTTATAGTACAGGGACCTATGAAAAAAAAAGAAGAGGCACAAAGGAGGAAGAAGAGGCACAAAGGAGGAAGAAGAGGCACGAAGAAGGAATAAGAGGCACAAAGGAGGAAGGAGAGGCGTGCAGAAGGAAGAAGAGACACAAAGGAGGAAGAAGAAAGCAATAGCAAAGTGGAAGAAAGAAACACGAAGAAGAGGCATCAAGAAAGCAATGACAAAGTGGAAGAAAGAGGCATGCCGTAGGAACAAAGTGGAAGAAAGAAGCACGAAAAAGAAAAGTAACAAGCCATGAAAAGTGGAAGAAAGGAAAAAGAGAAGCAATGACAAAGTAAAAGAAAAGGACACAAATTGAGTACAGAGTGGAAGAATGAAAAAACTGAATACTAGGAAGACTGATGTTACCGTTACATAGAACTACTAAAGAATGTCATGTGTCACTAGTATAGCGTTTGATTAGAATCAAAAATTTTGAAATGGTGTTCTATATTTTGGCGCTATACAAAAATAAAAAAAGTCCACCAAGCCACTCAATGCTTGAATTTCGAGCAAAAAGTGGAAGAAAAGAGGGACGAACTCTTCTTCTACATGATGAACGTACTTTGCCAAAAAGCCAACGGGAACCCACTTTTTCAGGCGTAAAATTTTTTGAAAAAGAAGCATGAAAACTCGTATATGAACCTTCTATATGGGCCCACGGCAATGATGAAATTAGTGAAGGACGAACTCACCCAACCATGCACTGACAAATCTGACAAGTGATGACAGGTGACGTGTCATCAAGTTTTTGCGTTTGAAGATTATAACACAGGCTTTTGTCAGCACAAACTGGATTCATCATTTTCGATTTCGAGAGCAACTATTTTGAAAACGCTGACTTTTAATACAATTTTACACTACAAAGTTAAGAACGCAATAGTGGAAGAACTGATGCGCGGGTGACTCTATAAGCGTGTAAAAATTATGATGCTTTTGCTGAACGTCAGCGAAAGAGGTGCACCGTCGATAGAAAATGTCAGCATCCGAAAGATGACATTTGCTGACCGTAATTGCACGGACTAATCAAAATGGCCAAATCTCCCAGGTAGACCCCTACTTTTTTTTCAGAAATTTTGAAATGATTAAT
>Ga0098055_1001324_pt1 | contig 13524 bp, 23 predicted proteins | sample 17_taG_FD_75107 | JGI IMG/M metagenome (GOLD analysis project Ga0098055, IMG submission 75107) | Marine viral communities from the Subarctic Pacific Ocean - 17_ETSP_OMZ_AT15314 metaG | ecosystem: Environmental > Aquatic > Marine > Oceanic | place: Pacific Ocean | collected 2015-01-18 | reverse complement strand
TGCTCAAGAGTCATTTTTCTCGACCTTATCACCGCCTATGTGCCCACAATGGCAAAGAATTTGACTTCCCTTACATCGCCAGGCGGATGATGGTCCATGGACTCGAGTTGCCCCGCGCATTACAAATCGCGGGGAAAAAGCCGTGGGAGGTTCCTCATCTCGATACCATGGAGCTTTGGAAATTTGGAGACTACAAGCATTATACCTCCCTTAAGCTAATGGCCAATATCCTAGGTATTCCCTCTCCAAAAGAGGATATAGACGGCAGCATGGTAAAAACCGTTTACTATGAAGACAAAATGTTTGTAAGTCAAAATGGTAAGGAGAAAAGTGGAGAAGATAGAATGATAACACAATGTTTTGGATATGGAAGTGTATATTTGCATATGAATGAATTACCACCACACCTAATCACACTTATTGGAAGATTTTACGAAGGAGTAGATAGTAATGAGTAAGAATGAAAGAGATGAAAACTTAAAAAAATGGGCAGTCCCTTGTGTAATGTCACCACCAACCATAACAAACAAGCAAGTGATGGAAGATTTGGAAAGTATACGATTTAGAGCTTTAGAAGGGAGGACAAAAGAGCAACAATTTCATTTGCAAGTTAAATACAACAATATCACACAATACATATCAGAGTTAGAAGAAACAAATAAAATTTCAAAATCTATTATAAAAAATATGCAAGATGATAGATTAAGTCAAAAGAAAGAAATAGAGGGACAAAAATCAATTGTAAAAGAAGTTGCAGATACTTGTATGGAAACAATACACGAACTGAATAACAAACTAGATACCGAGCGAGAACGCTCTTTAGCACTCGTTGGCACTCTTGATAAGATTAGAGAAGTGGTAAATTGTATAACAATAAATCAAATGAGAATAGACCAAACAAAATATAATTATGATAAGTTTGAAAAAATCAAATTTATATTAGAGGGTGAATAATATGAAACATAATAAAGAAAATATTAAAAAGTTATTAATGGATAAATATGATAAAAAAATGTGTTTATTAGAATTAAATGAATTTTATAATAATAAAACTATGGAAAGTTTTGAATGTGGTATGGTATGGACTTCTATGCTAAATCACAATGAAAAAGATTTAGATATTTTAGAAAGAGAAATTATTTATTTACAAAAAGAATTAAAAATCGATTAACATTTATATAAAAAAATCGTATAGTATATATGAGAGGTGATAAAAATGACATTATATTATTATGAAGATTATGTGTTAAGTGATGATGAAGATATTGTAGAAATGTATATTGCAGAAAATGAAACATATTGTGGTGAAGAAGGTTTAATGAATATATTTGAAAATGATATTGGTACGATAGATACATTTGATGAATTATTAGAATATTGTAAAGAATATGATTTAGAAATGAAAGATTTATATGCACTATATGGTGTAGATATAAAGGAGATGTTAGAATGAATAATATCATAGCATATTTCAAATGTAAACTATTTAATATCCATACATATACATTTAATATGGTATATGACCCAAAGTTGGGTAGAATGGTAAAAATATGGTCTTGTAAATATTGTGGTAAATTAGTTACAGAACGAGATAACTCGTGATATATAATAATATAAGATTTTATACATCAAGTGACTTTACACGATATTTATATAGTATAGGAAAGAATAATGTAGAAATTGCAGAATTATTAAGAGAACATTTTGGGTGTCATAACATAGAAATTAGTTATCACCTTGAAAATTACGTTAAGGAGGAAACAAATGAAACCTAGATTTACATTATCAAATGAGAATTTATGGGAATTAAGAGGTATTTATATGGATAATATTAATTATCTATTAGGTAAAGTAAAAGATGATTTTACATTGGATATGATGAATAAATTTGAAGAATTATTAACTGATATTAATTTAGAATTATATCGTAGAGGAGAATTTGATGCACTTATATAATGATTTATATCTTACACAAGATAGTTTGAACTATATTATTTCAAGAAGAAGTATCGTACAAAGTGGTAAAAATAAAGGAAATGAAAAATTTAGTGATATTGCATTTTATGGAAGAAGTATTAAAAGATTAAAAAAAGGATTAATAGAATTATATACATTTCATAATATAGATAATATGGATATGTCAAAATTAATATCAAATTTAGATATTATATTAAAAAAAATGGAGGAGATTGAATAGTGAAGGATTTTAGCCTTATACACGAATTAAGATTGAGTGGTGTGGAATGGAATGAAATTAAGGAAGATGTTGATTGGTTTACGGATAATGACCGCAAGGTATACGTTGGTTGGCTATTAGGACAACAAGAAAATGAAAGTCTTGATTTGATTAAACACGCTAAACAAAGACAAACAATTAGGAGAGAGAGAAAACTATTGGGATTTGAACGTTCTATAAACAATGAACAAATTAGAGATATTGCATTACATCAAACATTTACAGAACAAGTATTAAATGCAGTTAAAGAAAGATATAATAATATTGAGTTTAATTATGTTGATATGCCAGTATCAAATAAAACACATCATATCTTCACCGTAGCTGATTTTCATTACAATGGGGATACAACTTACCTAGAAGTTATAAAACGTGCTACAAGCGAGATTATTAATGTTATACAAGAAAAGGATTTACATCATATATATTTATTTGAACTTGGGGATATTATTGAAGGTGCTAGTTTAAGAACTTCACAATTAATGGCTATTAAAAGTGGTATGGTAAATCAAGTAATTGATGTTGCAGATGCTTATATTAAAATGATTACATATTTACAAGAATTTGTAGATGTTCATTTTATAAGTGTAGATAGTTCAAATCATACACAATTAAGAAATTTAGGTACTAAACAAAATCAATTAGTAGAAGAAGATTTAATGTTATTATTTAATAAAATTATTAAAACAGCATTACCAAAATTAGATATTATTACAGGAAATGATATTTATATTAATATAGGTGGATTTGACTGTTTTATATCACACGGTCATTTAGTAAAATCAAAAGAGAAACCTATTGAAACATTACAAGCCAATAGAAATATGAATATTGATTATGCGTTCTTTGGTCATTATCATCATCAACGTACTATTGATTTATATAGTGCAAATAATTATGATAAAAAAGTATTCTTTGTACCTGCATTACAAACAAGAGAAAGTGGATATGAAAACGATAAAAATTTATCAAGTTTAGCAGGTGTAGGATATTATGTTATTGATGAAGAAAAGGGTCATACAGAAACAAGAAAGTTAGTGATTTAGATTGATAGTAAAGAAAGATTTAAAAAGGCAGTAATAAGTTTAGAAAATAAAATATGGCAAGGTAAGATAAGATTTGCAAGAGAACATTATCTTGCTATGAAGAAAAGAGGTATTTATTCTATTATGGTAGATGAGTGGGATAAATTTGAATTAGAGAAACAAAGATATGATATACAAAAAATAAAAGAAAATGAATATGAAGGAGAAATGATTATGAGTGAACGTAGAGTATTAGTAAGATTAAGTAAGGCATACAATGTAGTAGAGGTAGAAGTTACAGATGTATTACCTGTTGATTTTGAAGAAGAAAGCCAATGGGCTAAAAATGAATGTATTAATTTATTAAATCAATTACCAGATGAAGGATTTGGAAAAGGTACACCAACTAAACAATATACACCAAAATCGTACACAAAGGAAAAAGCACCATATAAACCACATCAAGCACAAGCACCATCAAGTAAAGTGTCAAGAAATGATATTACATTAACTAGTAAAGACCAAGACCCACAAAATGGATTTGGTAGTGAGAAACAATTTGGATTTTTAGTTCAAGGTATTAATAAAGGTATCTTTACATTACAGCAAGTTAATAGTTGTAGAAATTATGGAGATGTTGGAGATTTAACGAAAGAATTTTTCGCTAAAAATAAAAGATAGATAGGTGATATTATGAACATTATTTCATTAAATAGTGGTTCAAAAGGAAATAGCACATTAGTGACTACATACAAACATAATATATTAATTGATATTGGATATTCAATGAAAAGGATTAACCAAGACCTTTTAATTGCAAGTGGAATTGATTTAGAAGATATATCTATTATATTCATTTCACATCAACATACAGACCATATTAGTGCATTTAAAACTATATATAATAAATATCAACATATCATATTCTTTACAAATGAAAGTGTAGAAAAAGCGATAGAAGAAAAATGGGGTATACAAGATAATGAGAGGGTAAGAACCTTGTATACAGAGAGTGATGGTAATAACCTAACTCTCACCCCATTTGAACTTAATCACGATGTAGAATGTTATGGGTTAATGGTATATGATAAATATAGTAAAGAAACATATGTGCATATAGCAGATAATGGTAAATTATATGATAAACAATTAATAGAATTAATATACAATAAAGAATATTATAGTATAGAAAGTAATCACGATAGAACATTACAAATACAAGATACTAAAAGACACGAGGGATTAAAGCGTAGGGTATTAGGGTTTTATGGTCATACATCTAATGTAGATGCTATTGAACTTGCATTTAAACTTGTAGGTGATAATACAAAAGGAATTATATTTAATCATTTAAGTGAAGAATGTAATAACCAAGAACTTGCACAAAATATCCATAATAATATGATTGCTATATGGGGTCATAAAACATTATTCAAAAATATACGCATTAGATATGCTTTACAGAGTAATATAGTAGAATTATAATAAAATACGAAAGGGTGGTCATAATGGAGGGTTTACCAAATACAATAGATATAAAAGAACCACCATATAGTTTAGATAATGAAATAGAAATATTGGGGTCTATATTAGATGATGATAGGTTATTATTAGATATTAAAGATAATGTAAAGACCTCAATGTTCTATAACCAATTCAATCAATATATTTATACTGCTATGTTATATTTATTTAATACAAGTGTGGGTATATCAACTGCAACAGTTGTAAATAGATTACAATATAAATATCCTAAAAATGAAGAATTATTATCATATGCTTTAGAATTAAGAAGTGCATATTTAGGTAAAAAATCATTTGAAGGTAAGGTTGAATTATTAAAAGATGATTATCAAAAGAGAACTATGTATGATTGGGCTTTAAAGCGATTGACACACGATATGAGTGGTATTGCAGGGTCTAATCTTGTTAAAGAAATTGAGGGTATGATAGACAATATGGGTATCGTATCTAATATAGAATATGAAAAATTTGAAGATTATATTGATGAATGGTTAAAATATCAAGAAGATGATACTGTTGTTCAATCACATAAACTTGGATTTAAATTACTTGATGAACTTGTATTATTAGAAGATAGCAACCTTATGTTAATAGGTGCAAGACCTAGTGTGGGTAAAAGTGCTTACGCTACAAACCTAGTTAAAAACTTTTGTTTACAAGGCAAACACCCACTATTTGTATCACTAGAAATGAATAAAAAAGAATTTATGAATAGGCTTGTATCTAATATGGCAAGAGTAGAGGCGAGAAAGTTAAAAAGAAAAGTCGATAGGACACCTAGTGATTGGAAAGATATTATGGTTGCTAAAGATAAAATATCTAAATTCAAATTTAATTTTTATGATAAAGGTGGAATGTCAATAGAACAATTAATAGGTCTATGCAGATATTTAAAAAAGAAAAATGAATTAGATGTATTGGTTATAGATTATTTACAATTATTAACAAGTAATGAATTTAGAAATCAAAAACAAAACCAAGTTAGTTTTATATCACAAAAGTTAAAACAACTTGCTATGGAACTTGAAATACCTGTTATAGCACTTTCACAGTTAAGCAGAGCAAATGTGGAACACGGAAAACCTAGAGAACCATTCCTATCTGATTTAAGAGATAGTGGTTCATTAGAACAAGATGCTAATATAGTATTAATGTTACATACAGATGATGTAGACCAAAAATTTCAAGATAAAAGATTTATCAAATTATTTGTTAGAAAGAATAGAGATGGAAGATTAGGTCAAATAAACTATTCATATTATGGTGACTATGTTCACTTTGAAGAAACATTATTTAATAAACAAACTTGTCAATATGATGTAGTAGACCAAGATGAACTTACCGTTCCAAATGAAAATAAGAATTTAGGTGACTTACCATTTTAGATTATGACACATTCAAATTAAGAATATTTAACATTATACAAAACACAAGTAAAACAATAATAGAAAGATATTTACACAAATTAGCAAATGATTTTAATATACCATATGACATAGTATTAGAAGAATTTAATTTATACAGTTGTTATATGTGGGAGGAGAGTTTATAGATGTTATTTGAAATTATAATATTATTAACATTAGGATTATCTATATTCTTAGCAATTCAAATTATTAGATTGCAAGAACGATTAGAAAGACTAGATAAAGATATTGAACAATTATATGAAGAACAACAAAATGATTTTTTTATTACATTAGATGAGGAGAATTAATATGCTACAATTATATGATAAATTATTAGAAGAAATAAAATACACATTACAAGAAAATGTATATGTGGAAGATAATAAAGTTTATATTAAAAATAAATTGAAATATGATATATTTAATATGATAGAAAAAGAAGATTTTAAATTTATAGAAAAATTATTAAATGAGAAAGGATTTGAAGAATAATATGAGCAAATTTAAAGTAGGAGATGAAATAAGATTTATTGATGGTGATATTTTTAAAATTAAAAAAGTTAATGATGGAAGTTATCTATTAACAGAAGGTGGAATATTAGATTTTATGTTTGAAGATAAATATAAATTAGTTGAAGAACCTAAAAAAGAATATAGTTTTGATAATTGGTATGACCCAAATGATGATATGTTTAAAGAACCAGTAGAATGTGCTTCATCAGATTATGAAAAAGAATTTGAAATAGTGAGAGAAGAATTAGGACATACACAAACTAAATTAAGTATAGCATTAGAAACTATACAATTACTATCTATGTTATTAGAGGAATAATATGAGCAAATTTAAAGTAGGAACTAAGTCATTGAAATAATCAAATGAAGGGAATGAGATTATGACACAAGAACAAAAATTATGTGAACACGAATGGAAGCATTTTGAAACAACATATGAAGGACATTATGCAACACCTTATGACCACTATATTTGTAAAAAATGTGAATTAGAAAAAACAACAAGAGGTTAAATGGGACTGTAATGGTTTCGACAAGGTTAAAACAGATTGAATTATAAGGCACGAAATCTTTGATTATATCGACTTTTATATCAAATGGGTTATATAACCCTAGAAATATATAAAACACGGTGTATGGCTAGATTTTTAGGCATAGAATTGAAATCAATATATAAGGAGAATATAAAATGAAAAAAGATAAAGAAAACATACAAGATATAGAACAAGTTAAAGAACGTAAACATATTGCATTGAATATATTTGTATTAGTATTTTATGTAGTATTAGTATTAGGTACTTTATAATATGGCTAAAGGAACTGGGAAGGCTTTTGAAGAAGATTTTAAGAGGTCTTTATGTAAAACTATCTATCCACTTAGATTAAAGGATAGTGCTTCAAGTTGGAATGGTGGTACAATGTCTAGGTTTACTATTAAAAATCCTTGTGATTTTGTGTTATATAATCCTAGTAATAGACAAATGTATATGTTAGAACTTAAACATACAAATTCAAAATCATTACCATTTGGTAATATTAAAAAAAATCAAATAGAGGGTTTAACAAAATCAAATGGATATGGTATTGTAAGTGGGTTTGTTATTAAAACTAAAGATGGAACATTCTATCTTGATATTAAAGATTTTAATGAATTTGTTGCGACCACTAGTCGTAAGAGTATTCCATTAGAATTATTAAGTACAAAAGGTATATTTATACCAAGTGAAAAGATAAGAAAAAATTATAGGTATGATTTGTCACCTATAACAGATATGGTAAGGAGTGATTAGATGAAAAATGAATATACATCATTTTGGGCTGAATTATTTACTTGGCTTATAACATTTATTGTATTTGGATTTTATACTGCATTAACATTTTTTAGGCTTACTGGTGAATGGGAATTTCTAAAGGAATTTTCTTATTGGTTCGATTTAGTAAGTTCCACTACTATTGCTTGGTTCTTAAGATATTTATGGGTATTTAAAGGTATTGCTACTGCATTATTTAAAAGTGCTGAAATTAAAGAAAAAGAACTTGGTAAGAGTAAGGCTATTGGTGAAATTACAAGTGGTAATCTTACAGATGAACTTGAAACAGAAATTGATAGGGTTAATGCTATTGAAAAAAGAAAACAATATAAGTTGAAATGTGAACGTAAAATAAGAATGTTTAGAGTGAGAAAATGGTTTAAAAGACCAAAGGCATTAGAATATTGGAAACAAGAACTTATTAATGCTAATAATAAAGAATATGATATTGATATTGTTAAAGTGAAATATTATAAATATGATATTGATAGTATGTTAAGTTCTACATATAGACCTAGCCACGAAGTTGAAACTAGGGGTAATGTAAACGGTGAAATATTTAGGTCATTTAGAGTAAGTATATTGACTATGTTAGGTTTTGCTGTGTTAGGTGCTGTGCAATTATGGTTAAAAGATTATACAAACGATGATTTAATTATATTATTAGGTAAATTTTTAATCTTTATTGTTAATATGTATAGTGGGTTTGCATTAGGTAATAAATTTATTGATACTAAATACAGTAATGATTTAACAAAGGATTATACATTAATGAAAAGAGTATTAAAAAACCACAGTTGACAAAATAACATAAAAGTCGTATAATAGGTTATATAACTTAAAAAGAAAAAATGTAGTATATATATAATATAAAAGAGGACTTATTTAGTCCTCTTATTTTTTTGTTTATATTTTATTCTGTTATATTCATAATCAAATTGATATATTAAATAGTGTTCCATATTTATCACCTACAATCCACATTTAAGTTGTGAACCACAATTATTACAAGTTGCACAACCTCCAAAGTCTACACATTCTCCTGCAACACATACTTGACAAATATCTCCTGCGTAAACACCTTTTTTCTTATTTGTCTTTTCTATGAAATACCAACCACCATCTTTATACAATATCTTTCTACCATTAGTTGTAAATTTAACGCTTAATATTGTATCGTTTTTAGGTGTATATGCAACAATGTCTTTATTATCATCTACATATTTAATTGTTTTATTATCTTTATATATTCTTATCATATTTTATCATAACCTTTCAAATTTAAAGACCCCTATTATGAGGTCTTTTTTTTCTTTATGTTTCCTAATAAGGTAAATACAAACCCTACTATAAAACATATACTTATTAATATTCCACTTAACTGTATTTTATCCATACTGTTTTCTACTGTGAATAATATCCAAGTTAAGCCTATTGCTAATAATATTTTTTTACTATTGTTCCATATAATTCTAAATGTCTTATTTTTATCTTGTATATCCCATACAGTAACCCTACCATCTATATACTTAATTATTCCTATAACTAACGCTAATACAAGTATTAAACCAAACATATCAACATCATATTGAGTTTCTTCTAATATAACGTGATTAATGAATATTACACCAAATGGTGCTAACCAAGATATAATAAATCCTATTACTTTAAATAATTTCATTAGTATTTACTTGATATTTCCTCTGCTTTAAGTAACCCTGCATCTAGTTTAGTTTTAGTTTGAATAAGTATCTTAACTTGGGTTTGATAAACTGCTCTTGATGTTTCACTTGTTAATGGGTTAGCAATCTTATCTTCAAGTTCTGCTATCTTAACTTCTAAATCACTTTTAAGCAAGGTATCTTTAATACTTTCTGTATCTGGATTTGCAACCTTATCTTTAATGCTTTCTAATTTTTCTTTGAAACTTTCTAATATAGGTTTAAATTTTAAATAGAATGTTAATATAATTCCACCAACAGTCATAATAGTACCACCTATACCTATAATCATACCACCATATTCAGCCCAAAAGTCTGTAAACATTGTTAAATCCATTATAACGACCCCCACATTTGTTGATATAGTTCTTCATCAAGTTCCCATTTACCATTTACATATTTATAATATCCTTTATCAAAATCATCTGGTTTATCTGTATGTTCAATAACAATATCATTTGAAATCAATGCACTATTACCTACTACATATCCATTTGCATTTAGATGTAATATATCATATTGTTTATTTGGTTCAATGATTACAAGGTGTGAAATATCTTCTATAAGAGCATTTAAGTCTACATTAGGTGTATTATACCCTTTTTGTTTTAAAGTCGCTATAAGCGTTGATATACTATGTCCTGTGGCTTTTTTATATGCACTATACTTATCTGATACATCACCATACATATCTAATATCAATCCAAATGAACTTCCATTATATACAACTTGTAATGGGTCTATCTTTTTTAATCTGTTATTTTTATCTTGTATAAGTAAATCCTTATATTCTACAATAGGGCAAGATTTAATAGCCTTACCATATTTATGTTTATAATTTCTTACTTTTTTTGCTTTATTCATAATAATTCTCCTTTTTATATTGTGAAATCTATATATCTAATTATAATCTAATACATACCCATCAAATGTTTCGTTTAAAATAAATTCATCATAATATCCTTGTGATAATTCTGTATCAAATTCAATACCTTCAATTCTAGTATCTAACATTTCATTCCAAAATATTGCAGGGTGTAAGTTATATTTGTCTGTTACAAGTAAACTCATTCTAACTTTCATATATTCACTACCACCACTTACAAATTCTATATATAATTCTGGACTATCTATTGTATAAAAATCATATTCTGCTAATTCTAATACCATCATACAAAGTCTTACCATAAATTCATCATCTGTCATATCAATAGGTTTTTCTAGTTGCATTTTATATTGGAAACCTGTAATAGTTTCACTTTCTACACCTAAATATTTTTGTGATAATAGATTACCTAAATCATTTACTGATATATAATTATCATCAATATCCCAAATATAATCTGGAAATTTTGATTTATCTAAATAATCTTTTTCTTTTGCTATCATTTCAAATCCCATTCTTGATACATAAACTTTACCATCTGAATTGATATAATAATCAACTTGTCCGTTTAATCCTGTTGTCACTACTAATTGGTCTAAGTATGTTTCTAATTCACTTACACGTTCTTCTAATGCTTCATAGTCATCTTGACTAGCATAGTCTATTGCAGGGCTGTCACACCCTGCTAGACTAATTACTAATAAGAAGATTAATGCTAATAATATTTTTTTCATATATTTTCTCCTTAATATTTAATTCCTATAATTTTTTCAATATCTAATGTTGCATTTGCGTTTGACACTATATTTGCAGGACTACCATATGTAATATCTAATTTAACACCGTTGTATGCAGTCAATGTTGTAGTTGTGTCTCTTTCTAATTTGAAATAATATACATCATCAAGCAACGCTATTCTACCAACATCAATTACAACACTATCTCCATTTGTTGGTAAAACTACTTCCAACACTTTTGCTTCATCTATTGTATTTGCTATACCTATAAACAGTTTAATACTATCAAAATTATCAATACTTTCATCTAATGTAATATTACTTGCAGGTTTACTTGTCGCACTTGATACATCAACTTTTGTTGACATAATGTTTTTAAACTGAACTCTGTCACCTTGTAATGAGGTTATTGCACTACCATTTGAATTAATATCAGTTTCCATACTGTCTAAGTTTACATTTTGTGTAACTGTAATAAAATCAGTTTTTGCTTCAATATCATCTGTCCTACTTACTAATAACCCAATATTAGTTGCATTGTTTTTAATAGTTTCATTAGTCCAACCTGCACCTTTGATAGTTGTAATGTCACTTGCATTTGTACTTATATTAGTTGTATTTGTATCAATATCATCTTCTGTATCATATATTCTTAATTCATTTGATACTGATAAATCAACTGTTCTATCTAATATTTCTTTTTGTTCATTTAATCTGTCTGTTTGAATAACATTCATTTCTATTGCTTTAACTAATTGCCCTTTTGTATTAAGTGGAAGTTCTAAAGTGAAATCACCAATAACTCCACCACCAGATTGAGTATATGTAGAATGTTCATCTACAAGTAACGCACCTATAATTGGTGCTTCATTATTATTTATTTCAGTACGAGGTAAATACTCATCTAATTCATATATAACAGTCACAGGTGTTCCTGCACTTGCTTGTGCAACTAGATACGCCTCCCAAGAAGTAACGTTTGCATATGTGGTATCTTTAATTCCTAAACTATCTGTATTAATATACACAAAGTCATCATAACTTACATAATCTACATAAGCAATGCCGTTTGAATATCTATCACAAACAACATTTCCTATATCACTATTACTAGAAACATATTTAACATTACCCAACGCCGATACGTTTAGATAAAAAGCACTTAAAGCACCACTTTGCAACCAACTTTCTGTTCCATCAAATTCTAATTTTACTAATCTTTGCGTATTTTCATCATCATATATACCATTTATTTTAGCAAATCCATCTTCACCAGTTTCACATTTGGCATATGTTTCGATATATTCTTCATATTCTGTGGCTGTATCGCCTAGTTCTAATTGTGCAATATAATCTTCGGCTATTTTTTTTGTTATTCGTATATATCTTGCTTCACCACTATTAAATGTTCTATCACTTGAACTTGTACCTGTATTACCTAATGATGAATAACTGCTATCATATAAATTAATTGTGAAGTAAGTTAAATCAAATTTACTTTCATAATAATCTGTATCTTTATTAATAGGTATATAATCATTACTATAATGATAAGCACTACTTGAACCTGTTGAACCATCACTATTTAGATAGTATCCTTCAATCCAATTTATATTAGTAGGCAATTTATTTTTACCAACTGAATGATATCTAATACCACTAATATCAAATGTGCCATATTCTTGATATTTTATGATGTCTAATGCTTCTTCATCTGTTAAATCTGTATGGTCGCCTTCAATGATGGCTTGTCTAAATATAACATCTACACCACTATTTTCTGAACCACCATTTAAGTATGTATCTTTTCTATTTGTTACTATTGTTCCTGTTGTAAACGCATTTTTTAGTACACCAGTAACGTTTGCACTTAACCCTATTGTTGAAATTCCATAGTTTGTTCCAGAAACTAATGCACAGTTATTACCTGCTTGTTCATTTTTTATAACGTGTGTTAATAATGTATATGTTGTATTGTCTAATAAACTTGTAGGTGTTTGTCCATCAATAAAGTTAGAACCATCACTTGTATATTTTTGATATGGAATATTGTCTTGTGACACTTCTGTGTCAACTGTATATTCTATTATACTATCTGCACTAAATTCATTTCTATTATCTAATAATTGGTCATATTCAATGCTTTGTCCTGCGTTGCGTAAT
>Ga0098055_1001321_pt1 | contig 13535 bp, 9 predicted proteins | sample 17_taG_FD_75107 | JGI IMG/M metagenome (GOLD analysis project Ga0098055, IMG submission 75107) | Marine viral communities from the Subarctic Pacific Ocean - 17_ETSP_OMZ_AT15314 metaG | ecosystem: Environmental > Aquatic > Marine > Oceanic | place: Pacific Ocean | collected 2015-01-18 | reverse complement strand
CTTTATTCGTTCTCATCCGAATGCAGGTAAAGAAATTTATAGTCGACCAGAGTGGACAGATAATGTCCCAGATTTTCTAATGCCTGGTGGTAGTAGATATAAAACTCCCGAAGGTACGCTTAATTCTAGACAAGCTCGTGAAAAAAGAGCTTATTATACAGCTCCTTTGGGCATTAACTATGAAGCGCCTCGAGCTAAAGTTGTCGTGCCTCCTCTAGTTGAACAGGATAACTCAACAAAGTTAGAAGGCTTTAGAACTAAAAAGGTACTAACCCCGGCAGAAGCTAGAGAGTTTGCAGAATTACAAAATACTCAGCCAATTGACGACGCTAAAGCTCACCAAGCTAACGTATATGCTGAAAATAAAGCAAATATTGTAGATGTTGTAGATCCTAAGACAGGCAAGCTACTAAGGCTAGACAAAAGAACTCCTAGGTACTATCAAGTCACAGGAGACAAGCCTTCTGCTGAATTACAGAAAGCTTGGGCCGCTCAAAAGAACTCTAGCTTTTTTGATTCACTTTAGGAGATATTATGACACAACAAGAATGGGAAGCGTTAAATGCTACTATGGGATATTCTCCCGAACTAGATGCTTCAATTAGAAAGTCAGTACAGCAAGCGACAACAAATGGAGCTACAGTTCCTCCTGGTTATCAAAACTTATTGCCTTCAGTGGCAAGCTGGATGCCAGGTGAAGAGCAATCTAATATTTTCAATAGCCCAGAATATGGAGAGGTTGACGCTTTTGGTTATGATGCTATTGACTCTGCTTCTACTGGAGTATTGAATAAGTATTCTTCAGAGGTAAATGACCCTTCTTCAAATGTTAATAAGGTTGAAGTTAAGAAGCATAATGCAGATGGTACAGTAACTACTACTACTACTGAAAACAAGACAAATACTCCTTCGTTCAAAGGGACAAAGGACAAAGATAAAGATAAGATGCGCGTCCCAATGACTAACGCAGGCGGGATGACCGTTATAGCGACGTCTCCAGAAGAAGTAGCTATGTATCAGAATAATGGTTATGTAGCTCCTAATACAGAGATGGTTTATCCTGAAGTGGGTTCTGATGATGCGAAGACAGCAGAAGAGTTTAATGCCTGGCGCAATGAGCATAACGCACATCCAGAATTAGCTCCTTCCCAATTCTTTGACAATCCTATGATTGATACAGACGCAATGGGTAATCCTATTCAAGATCAAAACTTTGCAGGAATGGACATTAATGATGGGGCTGATCAATATGCTCAATTATTGAACACTCAAGAAGGTATTGATCCTAATGATGATTACTATGAAGGTCGCATCCCAGGAAATGATGCTTTAGCAGGTAACTATTATGGGGACGAAGCAGTTATGGTCGGCGATTCAGATATCTTTGACCAAGCTGAATTTGGGGACACTGAATGGGGTGGTCGTAATACTACACCTAAGACTATGTATCATCCAAGCGGCTTTTCGCAGGTGATCACTGAACCTGAAGCTTCTTTGTTCCTTCGTGACGGTTATTTTAATACTGAAGCCGAAGCCACTGAGGATAGAGATGCTCAAGCTGCATTTGACTTAGCTTCAGCTGAACAAGACTTCTTTGATAATCAATGGGATGCAGAAGAAGCTTCTTTAGCGAATACGCCCTCTTGGTTAGGTAAATCTGATGGAGCTATATCAGACGCTGAACGAGATGAATTAACAGCGCAAGACCAATCAATTCTGCCTAATCAGTCTTTTGAATGGCAAGGTAAAGGCGAAGGTCCGATGACAGACGCTGAACGAGAGAAAGCTAATAATCAAAAAGAAGTAGCTAAAAGTGAAGTGGGGCAAGCTGTAGTTAAAGAATTCCAACAACGAGTCGCAGCTGGAGCAAATCCTGATGCAGAAGTTAAGAAGTTCTTACAATCAGCTGAACCACTTAAAGAATGGAGACCTAAGCTATTTAAAGCGATCCTAGGTACTTTAATAGGACTAGCAGGTGGAGATTCCCTTGGCGCTGCAGCTCAAGCAGGTTTCGGTGTTGTAGGTGAAGACATTGCAGCGGAAGAGAAAGTCGCAGCTGAAATAGCTAAAGAAGAGAGAAAAACTGCCAGTACGATTGAGGTTGAACGTGCAAAACTAGGACTAAAGTCGGGGGCTAATAAAGCTAAAGCAGCTCGAGAGAGTGTTGAAAAAGGAGAAGCTTTCGCTTTCAAAATGGTAGATAAGCTTCGTGCAACCTTACCAACAGACAAGAAGGGTTTGTATACAAATATTGATGCTTCTAAAGTCATTGGAGGACTAGGTAAGCTAGGATCATTGTACCCGTCTATTAACTGGTTCCAACCACAAAGTCAAGTTGTTTCTCAAGCTAGAATGCAAGGACTTTCTGAATGGTCAGCGTACGTACAAAAGAGTGTGGATAGTGGCAATACTGCTAAGATTCCACCTGAGTCTTTCATTGAAGCTCAGTTTGTTAGAAATAAGTATGTAGGCACCTTTGGTAAAGAAGGGAAGAAAAAGATTACTATCCCTAGGTCTTACTTTGGTAATGATGTTGAACAGACTATTAAGACTGCAAACATTGTTAACACAGAATGGGCTATGGCTAAAAGTTCTGGAGCTCCGACCTTTAATAATGCAAAATTTAGCCAAGAAGCTATGTGGCGTTTGTATGCAGCTAACTTCCAAGCATACTTAAAGACAGCTGAAGGCAAGGCGTTCAATAAGAAGAATAAGATAGGTGGCTTCGAGAAGTGGGTTCAACAAAACCCTAGAGGATACATCATTAAATAAGGAAATACTATGAGTATAGAAGGCTTAGATTACGAAGACTTTTTTGACGACGTTGTTGACACAAATTTAGGTCAATACTCAGTTATTGATGGCGATACGATTACTAATGATCAAGGACATAGCATTCGTGTTGAAGGTATCGATACAGCAGAGACTCAACATTTAGTAGGAAAAACAGGCGAATACAAGCATGGTGATTACTTAGGTGAAACTCATAAGCAAGTCTTAGGCGATATTATCGCTGCTGGTAACTTTACTAACATCGATCTTACTGGAGACAAAACGTACGGACGAGATGTAGGTATCTTAAGGGATCCTTCTGGCAATCGTGTAGATGAAGAAGCTTACTATAATGGTATACTTCCAGTCAATCATTTTACTTCAGATCGTAGTGCCAAGCTAGCTAGAGATGGTTCTTTCGCAAGAGCTATTGATAGCGAGTTAGGCATTGTTCGAGATGATATGTGGTCTAGAGGACGTGACAAGATACGAGAAGTTAAGAATAAAACCCTTGTTGCTACTAAAAGTGGGGAACCTTTACTTCGCCAAATAGCACCTGATGAGAAAACCTTAGCTGCTATGAAAAGCGTTTATGGCGATTCTTACTCTATCTACAAACCTCGGCAAGTTCAGTTTCGTAATTATGATAGGGACTACGACAATCAAGCATACAGCGAATGGAGCTCAGGCCTTGATGTTGGCTTACTTAGCTTACAAAAAGCTTGGTATGGGCTGAAATCGGAGACCGGAGACATCCTTGGGGATGAAGAATTGTTTCTTTCTGGTAAGCTAGATGTAGATGACAAGAACTTTGAGATGGCTAATCTCCCAGACTTCACACAAGACTTTAAAGACGTACATTCTTTTTCAGACTTTGGGGACTATGCAGTTGGGCAAGCAGGTGTTGCTTTGCCTTGGATGCTAGGTATCATTGGTTCATTTGGCGCTGGAGCTATCGTAGCTCCCGGAATGCTCGGAATGACTATTGGTGCAGTCCCAGTTGCTTTAACTTATTCAGGTGAAGTCTATTCCAATATGGAAGGCAACATGGATGAGCGTAATGCTGGAGTTGCTCTTGCTACAGGTGTAGCTATGGCTGCATTAGATCGTTTAGGACTAGAAGCTGTTTTACATCCTTCAGAAATCTTAAAAGACTATGCTCACAATCTTTTAGCTAAAGCTTATGTCAAGAAGTATGGTAATCATCATACGGTAGAAAGCGCTACAGCTCTTATTAAGAAAGCTGTTACTAAAGAGTATGCAGGAACCTTAAGAAGGTTAGCCCAGTTATCTGCTGTTGTATTAGGTAAGAAGGCTTACAGTAAGTTAGCAGCTGAAGCTGTTAGAGGTACTGCCACGGGCGCTGTAGGTGAAGGCACAACCGAGCTTCTACAAGAAGGAATTGGTTATGCTGGTAGTGTACATGGCTCTAAAGCAGAATGGAATCAAGAAGAATTCGAAAGAACGTTGATTAACTCTGCTATTGGTGGCGCAACAATTGGTGGAGGTATGGGTACAGTCTCTCGTCCAATGCAAGGATTGAGAGACTTTAGGCATGTTAAGAACCAATTTACATTATCTAATATGGATCCTTCTGCTGGTTTCGAGAAAGGGCATACTCGTACTACTTTGATTGATGATGTAGCTTCTGGTGTTAACCAAGGCCCTCATCGTGAAACAGTTGCTAAAGAATTTATGCCAGGTAGAAACAAGGACACCTGGTCCGCTCGAGGCTGGACAAAGAGTTTAGCTGAGCTTCCTATGAGAGCTGTAGCTTCTGGTGCTGACTTTATTCATAAGACTTTATTAAAGAATATGAAAGGGTTTTCTCCAGAATTAAAGCGAGTTAGTAAAGCATTGCTTGGTTATTTAAATACAGGAGACCACTTTGCGGAAGGGGATGATTTAGCTTCAGCAAAGCTTTCTATGCGCCACGGCTATAAGACAGCAACAAACGCTATTAGAGCTAACATCGCCTCTGTCTTTAAAGATGTAGTACCTAACTACTGGACTCAGAACAATGAGTGGACTGCAGCCTCTCGTATGAGAGACTTTATGACTGCTTTGCGTGAAGGTAAAACAGATGAAGAGTTACAGGCTGCATTTACTGGTCTTGACATCCAAGCTTTGAAAGAGGTCTCTAAATCTATTACAGACTTTACAGCTGAATTTGAAAAGGATATCAATATACTATTAGACGATAACAATAAGTTATATGACAAAGATGGTAATATTAAAAATGAGGATCCAGACGCTAAAGCCTTTCCTATAGATGAACATTGGTTCTTTGATAAGAGTGAATTTGATAGAGATTATATTCGGAAGAATAAGTCTCAATTCATATCAGATGCTATGGAAGCTGAGAATATGTCATTCGAAAAAGCTGAAGAGCTTTATGAAGAGTATGCTTTAATAGATAATCCGCATACTGCTGGAGAAGAAAGAATCGGCAGACAAAGAAGAACCCCTGAAGGTGTTATAAATAAGCTTGCTAATCTTAAAGCTAATCCATTGATGCAGAAGTATCTGTACAATGATATCTTTGCTCAAATCAATCAGCGTATCGATGAAGCTGTTGGTTGGGCTGTAGATCATAAGTTTAGAGGTAAAGGAGACGTTAAGCTTGCTAAGATCCTTAGTCGTTACAAAACCCTTGCTGAAGCAGAAGGGGTATATGATCCGAGAGTGATTACTCACATCATAGATGTTCTTGATGGCGCTGAAGGTAAGTACAAACAACTAGAAAGCGAGCGTATGGCTTCTATCCAAGAAAACATTACGTTAATCAATGGTTTGAATCAATTAGATTCTGCTGCTTTAGCTAGTACAGTTGAGTTGGTAATTGCTTTCTTTAGAACTGCAGGTACAGGTACAGTCCCAGAATTGATCCGTAAAGCGGTTAAAGAAGGTATTATTCCTTTGATGAAGCATAATACAAAAGAAACAGCAAAGTACATCAAGAAAGGATCTGGCCAGACTGTAGAGGAACATCATCATAATGTTGTCTCTATGCTATACTCTGGTCAGTTGTCTCATGAAGCTGGTGTGTTAGGGCACGTGGACATTGCTCCTTCAACTAAGTTTAAATCTAAGCTTATGAGAGGGTTCTTCTCTGTTACTGGCCTTAAATATATCACAGACTTTGTTAGGGTGTCTCGTTGGGCTTTTGCTCACGACGCTATTATCAAAGATATTGAGATTATGGCTGTGTACTGGAAAGGAGATCAAGCAAATGTTCAAATGGCTAATGATGCTTATGATCGTCTTAGAGACTTAAGAGTAGACCCTGAAAAGATGGCTATCGATTATAAGAAAGCCACTGAAGATCCTGCTGTTCAAGAGATGGCTGAGGATGAGTTATATAAACATTTCCAAACAAACTATCCTGACTTGTATAAGTCATTAGAGTTAGCTAGGAAGTCGTATGTTGAGATGGCTGCTGTTAAACCAGACGCTACTACTAAACCTCTTTGGGTGTTAAATCCTAGATTGAGATTGTTAACTCAATATACAAGTTTTATCATGACCTTCACCTCTCAGACTATGCCTAGGATTTGGAAAGATGTTAAATCTGCAGACCCTGATATACAGTACAATACTGTTATGATGATGGCCTTGATGATGATAGCGGCTTTCTTAAGCCAAGAGTTAAAAGACGAATGGAAGTTCGGAGGAGATAATCCTTATCTTACTGATAATGAGAAAAAGTTTAGAGCCTTGAAGGCTTCAGGCTTGTTAGGATCCCCAGGACAGTTAAGTGACTTAATCTATCCTCTTTACGGAGGAAGTAGTGATAAAGGACCTTACTCTTGGAATAAGTTTACAACAGATGTCGGCGACCGCGGATCTACTTTAGCAGGCCCTACTTACAGTACAGGTAAAGATATATATAAAGCTGTGAAGCATTCTTTTGGAGACGATGATGCGTTAAGTCAATACTACCGACGCAAACTAATCCCGATAGTAGGCGGAACATCTGCATATACAGGAACTTACCCAGGTGGGTATTAACAAATAGGAGAAAACTATGCCAGGAAAGGCTTGGACCGGGGGCTCGACACCCCCACAACCACTATCAAATGAAGAGTTAGAGTCTTTAGCTAATTCTGTAGAAGAACTAGGATTGCTTGACGAACCTGCTACAGCAGCAGATCAGTTGATTGAATCGATTGATCCTCTACAGAGTCAAACTGAAGCTCCAACTACTGAAGATATAATAAGTGCTGCTACTGATCAAGCGGGCAATACTTATACTTCAAGTGCTTCAAAGATAAAATATAAGTTAGAGAATGGCATTCCTGTTCCTCAACCTACCGAAGTAGGAGAGGCTCAAGCTAGTCCAACACAAGAAGGGGTAGCTTTACTTAACCAAGAACAAGCCGCTGCACAACTTGCTGGCGTCCCGGTTGATTTATTTAGACCAGAAAGACATTTGAATAAGATCATCCAAGATACTGCTAAAGAGATTGATGTGTTACAACGCACTCCTGCCTCTAATCAAATAGAAGTTGATGCGAAGAGAGCTCGCTTAATTGATGTTACTCAAAAGCATGAGCAAGCAAAGTCTAAGTTGGCTGAAGTTATAAGTAATAAGAAAGAAGCTAGAGCTGCTAAGAAGAAAACAGCTGAGGCTGCGGAAGCCTACAAGGAAGTAGATAAAGTAGTAGATAAAACCCCAGCCGGCTCTTATGCTTCTCGAATTCAGAATGGAGAGACTCCACTAGATATTTGGAAGACCGAAGCTTTCCCAGCGGAAGCACAGCCAGAGATTACTGATACTGATATTCAGACCAACTCAGATTTAAACGCAGCTTTTCTTTCTTGGTTAGACAGTAAAGAAAAGAAGGCGGAAACAGACGCTGAGTTTATTCCCAACAAAGTAGCCTCTATGTTAGGGCAACGTGGTGCTGCTGAAAAGATGATTGCGGTTCGTCATTTACTAGATATACTTAATAATCCTTCTGTTTCTGATAAAGAAGCTTATAAAGCTACTGAGCAGTTGAATGCTATCTTCCCAGATTATGATTTCAGTCAAAATGATGAATATGATACAGGAAGGTTAAACGATTCGGGATTAGCTAGAGTTGTGCGTAAAGCTAAGATTGGTACTAAGCGTAAATCAAAGGCTTATGACGACTTTAATGCCACAAGTGCAGAAGTTCTTGATGTATTAGAAACTCTTTTATCTGACATGTCAGGCGAGCGCTTAGCCTCTACCTTAGAAAAGATTGCCGCTAGTAGAGCGGGCTTTGCTGTTACTCAAGATAAAGAAGCTTTAACCCCTAGAAGTATGTCTGAGTTTATTGTTTCAATTGTAGCTCAGCACAACGAGTTTCAAGAGTTAGGGATCCCTCACCTTGTTTCAGATGCGATGGTTTACGCTTTCTTTGCAGATGCACACCAGTCTTTCATTCGTGAGGATGTTGATCCTGATAGTGGGGAAGCTTTCATTCTTAGACAGAAAGAACAGCAGAGTGAAGCTAGCAGAGATATGCGCGTAGGCCGATTAGTTATGAAAGCTTTAGGACAAGAGGGTGGAGATACAATTGCCGCTTCATACGGAGCTTTAGCGGCTCATGCTATGCAAGAAGCTGTACCTCATTACATAAATGAGAAAGGTAACTTAACTAAAGCAGGTACAGCTTATGCTCGTCATGCAGGTCCTTTAGCATCTTTGATGTTTCCAGATATAGATAAACCTCTTAGAGACTCTAAGAAAACCAAAGCTGACTTCTCAATTAACTTACCAAGAAAAGCAGATGCACGGAAAGAGTGGTCAGCTTACTATAAGCAGTTAGATCATACAGCTGCTAAAGTTAATGAAGCATTATTTAATATGAGTAATGCAGCTCACACCTTTAACCTAAGACTAGGAGCTAAGTTAGAATCGATAATTCGTTTAGATGAGTTTAATGATACTAATAAAATAGTTGGTTATAAGAACGAAGATGGTACTATTGATAAAGGCGAGTTCATGAATCGTAATAAGTTTCGTGACATTTTAGATGATGAAGGGAAACCTATTTCTAAAGACTCTGCTGATTCACAAGAGAAAGCTAAAAGACATAAAGACCTTAAAGTTTTAGGTGACAACAAGACAAAAGAACAATGGGATGAGTACTGGAAAACCAGGGCTTACCTACATGTTCCTAATAGCTCTGATCCTTATTTAAATCGTAAGTTTGTACAAGAGCCTTATCATGGCGACGTGTTAAAAGATCACGTGTTACAGAAGACCTTAACTTTAGTAAAAGAGAAAGCTGGAGTATTCTACTATGATTACTTTGTAGGTGGGAATGGTAGAATCTATGTTGAACAATACATAGGCAACTTCCAAGCACATAAACTATCCCGTGCATTACTACAAGCCGCTGAGTATGCTACTTATCACCTAAGCAATAAGAAAGACATAAACGAACTTAAAGCAGGTATCATGAAGAAGTTTGGCTCTGTGTATGCTAAGATGGGTGTAGACGATGCTGCTGCTATTTTTGATCAAGAAGCTAAAAACTGGGAAATGTTAGATAGGGATTGGAACACTAACGGTGCTGCAATTCTTAATCTAGTTAACCCAGAAGAAAAGTTCTTGTCATTGTCTGCTTTTGAAGAAGGTGCAGCATTGCAACGGGAAATTATGGCTTACGAGAAAGCCTCAAAAGCCGATCCTTCGATTGACGATTCTTATCGATCTAAGTTTTATACTGAAATTGATGGTGTTGCGAATGGATTAGCTCACACAGGCTTTCAAGCGGGTTCTTTTAACTCAGCTTCAGCTACTAACCTTAACCCCACGATTGCTTTCAATAGTAAAATCTTTACCGAGAAGAAAGGACGTCATGGTGAGGACGTATATGAAATAACAGGATCTCAGCTTTTAGATGTAGTCGCTGGAATTACTCTTTCTGAACTAGACGCTAGTCATTTAGATGTGTTACAACAGATCATTCCTATCTTAGGCTTTGATGTTCATAATACAGATCCTCATGCCGCTAAAGAAGAGCGTGAGAACTTAAGAGATTTTATGAAGTCTCCAGTTATGATCTTTGGCTATGGAGCTGGTGCAGCTACAGTGGGTAAATCAATCAACGGTAGTTTAGACGCTCTTCTTAATAAAGAGGGTGTTCAAGAAGCGGTAACAAAAGCTGTTCGAGAAGCTGACGCTGATATTAAAGGAGACCCAAAGAAGTGGTTGCATGACACTTTGGCAGACGCTGTTAATGGAGCTGTAAGTGCTAGGTTTGCAGATATCAAAGAGTTAACAAGTATCTTGTCTCAACTAGCTGAAGGAGCTGCTAATCAAGGCATCCCTCCTATTGTGAAACTTCAGAATGGTATGGCTCATTTATTTGGAGCTAGAACAACTGAACGTAACCCTTATAAGAGCTATAACGCAGATGAGACTGGTATCGCTGTTAATGTGTATGAGCGTAAGACAGATCCATTCGGTCATACACAAAGGCAACCTTCAGGTAATGAAATAACTTTAACAAAACAAGAAAAAGTTGATAATCCTGAGTGGTTAGCTGAGCAGGAAGCTAGGAAGGATCCTAACTATCGTAGGCGCCATGCGGATTCCAACGGTAATAGCTGGTTAGATGTTAAGAAGGTTTGGCCAGAAGGATCTCACCTTAAAGCCGCTACTCAAGCTGCTGTATTGATTACACATAATATGGACGCTATTAATATGGCTCTTGCCTTTGATAAGATGATCAAAAGTAAAACAGGCACTTTAGGTGCAGCTCAAGTTTTTGATGGTGCATTTATGGTACCCAAAGAAGCCAGAGCTTATGCTAAAGCCTTGAATGACTCCTTTTATGAGACCAACGCTGAATATTCTTACTTAGAAGAGTTTAGGCATTCTTTAGAGTCTTTATCTAATCCTAAAACAGGAGATGAGTTTGATTTTAGAGCTTTACCTAATTGGAAGCGTTTAGATCGTCAAATGAAGGATTTAATTAAAGCAAGAAAAAGATTGATTGCTGCTTTTAAGCATGACTCAAAGTATATCTACCAATTCTTTTGGGATGGTGCTGATAAGCTTAAAGCTACAAATGATGATGTTTCTGTGTTTAAAAGTGATGAAGTATTAACTGGTGACGGTTAAATAAAAATACCCCTATGGACTAATAATCCGTAGGGGTATTCTTTTTTTAGTATCCTCTTCTTTTCTGTACTTCTTTTAATAACTTTATAGCTTCTCGCTTGTTCTTACCAGCAATAAGAGTGCATTTGCCTGCGGCTTTCCTTCTGCTCTCTCCTTTGTTTATTAAGTCTTCTGTACAGTCGACAATGTTATCTTCGTAAGTTTTATTTAACATCCAGTCATTCATCTCTGGAGTGCCAGCTAAAGTTTGAGGTAAGCCAAAGCGCTCGACGTACTCTTGGTCGGTAATACCGTGTTCACTCATTACGTTGTAGTTTCTAGTTTCCATATTAATGTTTTCCTGTTATTATTGGAGGCTTCTTCTTTGCCTCGTTGTTAGCTTGGTTTAAATAAGAATTAAGACCTTCGAACATATTCTGGTCGTCTTCTAGTTCAAACACCATGTCATACACTTCTGTGCGATTCATAAAAGGCACGTCGTTGTGTACAAGGGTAAAGGTTGCTTTACATGTTATCATATTCTTCTCCTTGGGTTATTGATATATTTCTTTCTTGCTTGTCTGTACACCCGCCCCGCCCAATCAATTACATACATAATATAAAGCCTAGTATATAAAGGTAAAGGTAAAGCTAAGCACTTCTTACACTTTTTTATTCTTTTGGTATTCTTCATCTGTTATTGTTTTATGTTTTAAGTCTTCCCATTTGAACCAAGACATATCTATTTGTCGAATTCTTCTTAGTTCCATCAGAAAGTGAGGAGAAGGCTTTGAATAGCCAAACTCATCTTTTGTTGTTTGTTTCATTTTTTCATCTCGTTATATGTATCAACTGATATCGACACCCTTTTAAAGCCTATATCTTGCAAGGTCTTTAAAGTTGTGTGCCAGCTGATACATTGGTTTGTAGTGCTGTCAGAAACTGTATTTCTTAATACACTCTCTACCTTGAGCAAAGCTGAACTAATCAGTATTTTCTGCAATCTCCAACTCTCTGATAAGTTCTTTGCACATCTCAGTCGCTGATTCCGCTATGTAAGCAGAGTCATTACCTTCTTCACGTCGCTGTATTTGACCCAGTAGAGTCATTAACCCCTTCAGTTTCGTTTTGCATTGAACATTGGTGTGTAATCCAGTCTTCATCTATTTCTCCTCTAATAGTTACTTCAACATAATTATCTACTTCTTTCCCAAAATCACCTATCTCTACAGTAGTCTTGGTAACATACAGATAATTGTCATCTTCAATAATCTCAGCTTTAACTAACGCATCCATTAAGAATTTATCTACAGGAAACCCATAGTTATTTATATCCTTTTTGCGATTACCTTCGAAAAACAGCTTGTATTGTACACTTATTGTTGTAAAACGTGGTAATTTTTGTACAAACGGAGCTACTACTTCTTGATAGTCTTGTTTAACTTTGTTCGCTGCAAAGTGATGTAAGTTCCTAAATATATTCATAGACAATATATTAGTCCTTCCTTTTTTCGTATATCTAGGATAAGGTATCTTGTCTGTTATTAACATTTAACATTCCTGACAGTCCAGCCTCCGGTCGCGGTATTCTTCCTACACTGAACCTTATTCCCTTCGTAAGATGTATCGCTACATAAATCAATTAAAGTCTCTCTATAAGCCTTTACGAGCTTCTGAGCTGCTTTAAGCGCTTTATTAGCCGAGTCCCAATCTGTAGTAGCTTTGTGCCATTCTTTATCAGAGCGGGCCACAACATCTTTGTCACCAGCATCTGGCTTTCCTTTAAAGTATTCTTTCCAAGCGTCTTTAATTTGCTGTTGCATTCCTGTGTCACAATCAATTGTTCTATGTAAACCACGTTTGTTTTTCCAGTCATAAACCCAGAATTCACATTTAGATTCTTGAGACACAAGCATTTGCTGTTGCATCTGAATCTGGTATTGGATCGGTAAGTCTTCATCATTTTCCATTTCTGCCCATAATGGAGAACAAGAACCGTTTAATGGAACCTTAATCTCTAGTATAGACCCTCCTCCTATTTGTTTTCCATCTAATGAAGCCATTAAAGGTAATCCATCAATCGTATCAACAATGCAACAAGGTTCATAAAGCTTGCTTGTCATTGATTGATACGCCTCTCTTGCTTCGTCCTCGTATCTGTTGCCATTTTCCATAGCAAAGTTACTCTTTATTTCTCTCTCCCCATTCTTTAACTCCCATAGCTGCAACGGGGTTTTAGGTACCCATGGATTTACACCCATAGCTGCTGCAGCTTCTGATGCTGTGCCATACTTCTTTCTTAAAGCTAACCAAGGCTCGCTTCCTTGTGCTAATTCCTCTTCTTTATATGTCTTCATTCTTTTTCTCCTTGAGTACTCCTTGATATTCCCAAACTAAAAAAGACTTAGACTTAACCCAGCCATGCTTTAAATAAGCATCCCAGTCCATACATCTTCGGTCTTTCCCATCCATTTGACAATACCAACTCATATTCTTTCCTTATTATTATAATTTGGGTGGTTGCTTGTATACGCGACTGCAACCAAGCCGTTCTATAACTCTATTAGAGCATGAAAGGGATAAACATGAAAACCCGAGAACTCTAATAGAAGGTGGTATACTCACCCAAGGTTTATTATCCTGCCTTTTTGTTTTTGTATCGTTCTTTGATATGCAGGTG
>Ga0098055_1001318_pt1 | contig 13562 bp, 22 predicted proteins | sample 17_taG_FD_75107 | JGI IMG/M metagenome (GOLD analysis project Ga0098055, IMG submission 75107) | Marine viral communities from the Subarctic Pacific Ocean - 17_ETSP_OMZ_AT15314 metaG | ecosystem: Environmental > Aquatic > Marine > Oceanic | place: Pacific Ocean | collected 2015-01-18 | reverse complement strand
CTTTCTGCGGACCACAAGCAAACGTTCCGCCTGGTTTACGTCTTTCATATTGCGTATAGCAATAGCATCTTCTATATCCAACTCTTTCTGTTGAAGAGACATCTGTATGTTCTGTTCCAGGTAGGCCCTATCTTGATCCTCCATCTCCTTAACCACCTGTACACCAAAGTTATACATAGGTAGATCGTTAAACGAAGAGAGGACAGACATGTTTTCTTTTCCTACCGCGTTCTCGTACACTTTAAAGATAACAGACTCAGGCGGTAGGATCTGCAAGCACTTCACTATATCCTCGCAGACCTTTTTAAACAAGATCATAGAAGCGTTTGTGATGTCGTATATAGCGTTATTCCCTGCCGCAATAGCATTCTGCTGCACACCGACAAGCGTGTCCCCTTTAGGTGTAGAGGCATCCATCATCTCGTTAACCCCCGTAGCATCCCTAATCATTTTTAGGTAATGGTTGTACAAACCGACAAGCTCGTTGATATTTCGAATAGAATTTCCTATCTCCCTAACAGGCGGGTTTTGGAAGCCCCCCTCTGGGTTCTTGCTCCTGTAGTAGAAGACACCTGTCTGCTCGTATATATCGTGAAGCTCTAATGGCTGCAAGTCGCCGCCTTTTCCAAGCTGTACGTTCTCCAGCCCCTCGATATCAATGATAAGTCCATCGGGTTTGGCTTTGGCAATAGCCTGCTGAATCTTTAAGTGCGTAAGCTGCAACATATCAGCAAACCCCGTACAGGAGTCCACCATAGACTTAGGCATCATATTGCGGAGGTTCGTCGCAATAGGAGAATAAGAGAGAGTGACCTTTGATATATCGTGGATATTCTTCGGTACGTTCTTCGTCCTTCCGTAATTAAACAATATATCAGCGCCACCCATAACGTAGCTACCGCCATAGACAGTAGATATCTCCATTTTGCTTGGTGTGCGCTGGAAGACACTACCCTGCTTCTCTTCGTAAGAAAACCCTTTTAAGAAGAAATTTACATTCCCAAAACGATTTTCTTTTTCTTCGAAATGGATACAATCGACAGAAAGAAACTCAAAGTCTAAAATATCGACCATATACTGATCGTAGCCGTTCTCGTTGCGCTGAAGGTTTTTGTTGTAGCTGGTCTTGTTAAAGGCAGAAGCGTCATTACCTGACTTATTCTTTACCCCCGACGCTATCTTTTTAAAATCCTCTTCATCTAGCTCATGACCAGCAATTCTCTTTAGCTCAGCTATAGACATTCTCTTTACATGCCCTGCATAGATAAGATCCTCAAAGCTAGGGTCCTCTGTGTAGCTATGAACGAAGCAAGCAGGATCGACATATTCCGTCTTTATGCCTTCGTTGGGGTCGTTACTCCTCTTAACAACAGACATCCCTAAAGCAACCAGATCGTTTACACACCTTCTAAAAACCCCGTCATTGAAGTTATTCCAAGAGAGCGTCATATTTGTCCCTATCTGCGCGGCTATCTCTGCATCGGTCTTAACATTAGTGCCAAGAAGAATCTCCGCCTCCTCTAAGGTATCTGGAAGTGTGTCAGGGTCATCCCCGACAACCATACCTGTTTGTTGTTTAAGCTGTTGTAATTGCTTTTTTGCTTCCACTTGAATCTCAACCCTGCGCTTTTTATTGTTCTTCTCTGAAGAAGACAGCGGATCAATAGCCTCTAGGTTAGGGTATGGATTTCTAGAAAGGATTTTATTTACGACAACACGAACAAACTTAGGTAAGATGGGAACAGGAGTGTAATCCATGTTCAATAAACTACCATCGCCCGAATTGGGCTCTAAAGAACTAAGAAGCTTCTTGTATATGTTTGTATCCTGGGTGCCGTTAGCATAATCCCTGCTTCTCTCAAATACGTTATTTCTTTTACCGTAAAGAGAGCTCGACTCGTTCATCTTACCCCACTGAGATTCAACAGCTTTAGCATACTCCAACCCATAGGCTTTGCTCTCCTTAACTTCTGTTTCCGCTAATGGGTCTGGAAAAGTGCCTTTTTTGTTGTTGTTGTAGTCAGTCATGATGATAGTGAAGAGCTAGGCATATTCTGCAAATATAGCAAATCATCCGTAGACCTTGTATCGTCTAAAAAACTTGGTTTCTGTAAAATCGGCAACAGGTTTTTCTTTGGCCTTTTGAGCGCCTAACAAAGCCAACCCAGAGCTTATAGTCAAGTCAAACTTGGTTCTTTTGTCTATCTTAAAACCTATCCAGTCTTCTAGGGTTTTATTGAAATACATACTTCCTGTCTCTCCAGAATCGTAATTAACGCCAACATGATGGTGTATATATGTCTCTATAGCCTGCGCGTGAGACTGTATAACATCCTGAGAGTTAGAAGGTATACCCTTGGTTCTTACATTCATATTGGAACTAACAGCCGCTAAGTGCTTAGGGCGATCCATTAAGTAACCGTCGTAACCCCTTGACTCAAAGTACCTTACAATACCGTACTTGTTGTTCTCCACTAACAAGGGATACCCATAGAAAAAGGCACACATAAGGACGTCTTCGTAGAATATCTTAGCTAGGTCGGGACGAGAAGCATACTCTACAACAAACATATTAGATGGTCTGTTTATAGAAAATTTATTGTACATATGTAACGCTCCTTTCGATCCCCTGCCGTCTACCGTAGCGTCTAAATCATAAGAGTCAACACCCCCACACCCGTGATCTTTAAAAGGAGGAATCCTCTTGCCTCTTTCTGTAGCAGCGACATTACGGTCTTCGGGGTCAGGCATCCACGCAACCCTAAACCTACCGTTGGGGGTAGGGGAGAAGGCCACTTCTTTGTCTTTTTCTATCCATATAAAGTTGCCTATAACAACGGGATTTGGGTAGAGCTCGTCGTTATGTTCTATCTGCTGGTATATCTTACCTATATTAAAGAGGCTTCCCTCTATGCTGTCCCTAAAGGCTTCGTCCTCGGTGAAAGGAAACTGCCTTACCACTTCGTTCAGCTCAGAAGGATCGTCTTTAAGCGACTGCCTTTCGTTTTTTAAATACCTACGAGCCCCAATTTCTATCGTTTCCCCATCAATACCCTCTACAGGTTCTTCGGGTGTCTCTTTTACAGGCCTCCCGTGTTTATCGAAAAAACCTTCCAATGACTCATCGGCTGGCATAAAGAGCCTATATAGGCCCGTTCGGGTTCGTCCGTTCTCGTTCCTGTTAGACGGATCGGAGTCATTCCATAGATCTTTATACTCCTCGCCCCCTTTGCTCATAGGATTAACCGTACTCCCTACCATAGCCTTGCCTACCACTTTCCTTCCTACGATAAGACATGTCCTTTCCACCCTCCACGCTTCGCGTATATCGGACGGCTTCTCCCACTTACCTGCCTCATCGAGGTACATCATATGAAGCTTCTCTCCGTCATATGCGTTATTGGTTGTGTTTTTCCAATTAACCAAAGTATTTAAGGCATCACCCCGATAAGATGTTTTGTTGTTTTTTGTTATCCTCTTTGAGGGCTCTCTAAAAGCCAGCTCCATACGCGGGTTAGTAGTACCATCTTGTATGGGCTTGAAGAAGAAAGGGTAGCCACGGAACATAGCTACTACTTTTTTCATGAAAATATTCTCCTGGGCATCTTTACCAGTTTTCGACTGAATACCAAGAAGCTTGTCTTTAACTTGAGTAGCCTCGTCAACAAGTACAGCGGAACAGATATTAGTATACCCAGAGCGGCGACACTTAGTATAAAGCTGGCCGAGACAACGAGGATCAGCTTCACACGCAGCCATGTGGATAAAGACTTCTTTTTGGAAACTAAGGAATTGTGGGTGTCCGATATCAATTTGAGTCCATTGTAAAAACATATAGTGCCGCCCTGTAATATACGTAGGGATCCCATCATTGTAAAACCAAAGGCCGTCGCGCCGCCGCTGAAACTCTTGTTCGATGTAAACAGAAAACCTTTTTCGAAACTCGGAAGGTTTCTCGAACCACTCATCCATACTTCTAATCCTTTGCAGCTCCACAGGCATAGGCTGCCTCTCCCACAGCTGCATCGCTCTTGGCTTATCATGGAAGAGGATTTTCGATTTGGGTGGTTTTTTTGGCAGTACAACAAGAATGCCATTGATTTCGAGTGCCTCTCCAGCCGTACCGTTAGGGTCGATCTTAATCCCTTGATCTTCATATCCTTCTATGTCAATAAGTACAGACATCAATAACTACTGCCGTTTCTACCCATCCGCCCTAAATTTGCCACGCCCTTTCTAGGATTCGTTAGCTTCATCTGAGATCCGCATTCACATTCTCCCTCAACGTAATATGTGTCGCCATCGCGGACACGCATGGTTAAAGATTTTTCGAAACGCTCCTTCCCGCAATCGGGGCAATGTAAGTCTGGCATGTTGTTTAGTTTAATTGTACACCCGCAGGGATTCGAACCCCGAACCTTCGCATTAGAAGTGCGATGCTCTATCCTGTTGAGCTACGAGTGCTTGTTTATGGTTCTTCTTTGGTGGGTTATCCTACGGTGGCAATTTGAACACCTTACCTCGCACTTTCTTATTTCTTTCTTTATAGCCTCTATAGAGTAGCCCTGTCTAGACATATCAGATACGTTCCCTGCCTTTTCGCCCTCTACATGATCAAAATCAAGGACCACTACATCTGACTCGCCGCAGTCCACGCAATTAAACCTCCTCTTAACCCTAGATACAAAGTTAGAGTTTCTTTCCCTTTGAAGTCTATTCCTTTTTTTGCTTCTTTCTTTTACCTTTTCTTTGTTTTCAGAATAGTGTTTAGCGCTGGCTCTAGCTTGGTCTTCTTTGTTCTTGTAGCTCATGCGAATTCCAACTTAATACTTGTTATATCGTATGTTAAAGTTTTTGTTTAAGTAATCGCTGCTAACTGTCTGGTTATCAATATAATCGCCCCAGTAGATTAAACCAGTGTGGTTACTTTGAAAACCTCTCAGCGAATCCTCCTGAGTAGTCTTTTTCTTCTTCGATTTGCCCATGTTGTTTTAGTTCTTTTACCATCTGTTCTAACTTCTGGCGCTCTACCAGTAGCTCCTTGCAGTCCACAGCCGTCTGTTTAATAGACTGAAGCTCAGCCTTTCTAGCAGACCCACCCGCGTCTGGATCGACAGGCCTTTTAATCTCTTCGATCATATTGTCTATAGCCACCTCCATACTCTTCATGAGGCGCTGAGAAGCACTAATTGTAGTGAATTTAGTTTTCGACATAGAGTAGGTCTTCTGCGCGAGTTCTGTAATACTCTTTCTCGTCAATAGTAATCCTGTAGTCGCGGTTCTCTTTAAACCCTACTACATCGCCTACCTCAACGCCTAACGCTTGAATCCAAGGTGCCATAAACGCGACGCGACCCTTTGTTGGTAGCTTCTCATCGAGTTTGACCACTTCGATAGTCTCCGATTCGGGAACTTCCTCTTCTTCGACAGGCTCAAGAAGGCTCCAGCCCGCAAGAGGAGCGACAAGACCAGTATGCTGATCTTTATAAGCAATAGCTTGATTGTTAATAGTATTGTCTGGATCAAATCGTACAATATAGTGATTGTCTTCACCAGTAAGTACTTGACCTTCGTTAAGCACCACGAGATGGTGGAAGTAAAGAGTATCTCCAGGCTGGACGCCAGTTTCATACTTAAATGGAGCAGCCACGACAGGCCCCTCTGTAACCCTATTTTTAAATTCATCATATCTATTATCTATATAAAGTTCTAACCCCCCAGCGGTGGTTACGGTGTCTTTGAGCTGTTTCTCTAGCTCCACGACAAACAAGTTAAATGTCCTCATAAATTAAAAGTTCAAATCAAATTCCAGCATACACGGCATATCGTCTATGGCCTTCCAAAGTACGTTGCCTTCTTCGTTTTCTATGTATACAAGGTATCTTTTTTTAGCAAACTTATGAAGATATCTCTCATCCTCTACTATAGCTGACACGTTCCCGTCGCCAGCCCGCATACCTATATAATAGGCCATGCCGTTTTTGGGCTCCTTGCCCACAATAATTTTTCTAATAAGACCTTCCATTATATTTAGTTTAGCGATATGCCTAAACCGTCCAACAAGTCGTCTAGCGGCTCCTCGTCAGTGTACATATCGTCCATTAAAGATTTAATTGTCTCTAGCTCCTCCCTGCTCTCAAGGTTAAAGCTATACATCGTTTTTAATTCAGCGGTCTCGGCTTCATCCTCTAGGGCGTCGGAGTCAAGAACCCCAACAACAATAGAAGCTAAGATCCTTTCTCTCATATCAAACTCTTCTATGGTTTCCTCCATTTTCTTTACCAAGGAGTACATCTCGGCCAAGAAGTGTGTGTCTTTAGCTGTCATGATATAAATTTGTTATGCAATCAAAGATAAGGATTAAATTATGCCGCGATCTAGAGTGAAGAAAACAAAGTTATTCAGAGAATCCTCAAGACTACCCGATAAGTACGTAAAGCAAAATCACTTAAAGAACCTGCGTAACGCAAGAAATAACTTTATATATAACAGCGAGATACCAGGGAGCTGGCTAGACTTTATGCTATGGTGTTACGATCTAGAGTTCTTTACTATAAAGTTCGCCAGCGAAGAGTACGGCATGAATAAAAACAATATAGGGGAGAGGCTCATATACCCTATGGTGAACGAAGGATACCTATATAAGCACTTTGATAAGCTCACGCCTTCTAATACGCGAGAAGACCACTTCTTTAGAGAAGAGACGAAGTTTAACTACCGAGTAAGGTATGCACTCTCGCAGCGAGGAAGGATAGCCGTGCAGCGTTTTTACAACACGCTCTAGCGGCCCTGACCCCTATACGCTTTCTTGTAGTTTTTGCTGTTCTTGTTCTTAGACGTCTTCGTCTTAGCGTGTATCCCAGGGCGCGAGACATTGTTCTCTGCGGGGGCGTTATCTACTAGCTTCTTTGCCATATCAAGTAATAAATTCGTAATGAACACCCTTAAGGCCCCGAACAGCTTTCAGGGCGCGGTTGCGGTTCCTTGTTGACTTCGCCGTAAGGTCCTTATTGGTGTGATCTCTTTTATACGACACATGAACCCAGTTAGGATTCTCATCGTCCCCAAACTCCCATATAATCTGATCGAACTCTAGGTTCTCTTTTATATAGTCAAAAATCTCTTTATTCGTTACCTTTCCGTACACGTCGGCATCGAGGTCGAGGGCCTCCCCTACCATATGCTGAGAAAACTTAGCTCCTCCAATAGCCTTATTGAGCTTTTTAGACCTAAACCCTGAAGAGACAGCTATAGGTACACCGAAATGATCGCGTACAGGCTGGAAGATTTTCTCCGCTATGGCCTTTAGGTTAGTAATATCGAAGTCCGCTGGGGAGTTATCTATCCCAAGACGCTTCGCCGTTATCGATTTGGTGGCCTCTTGGAGGCTTAAGTTTTTGCTTAACTGCATTAAATTTATTTTTTTCAGCTATCCAAGCTGGGTTAATTCTCTTTATCCGTGGGTTGAAATAGTATTTTTTCAATCTACGATTGGTTGGGTCATTTTGAAATTAGATTTGGAAAAACGAAAACTTTGCCTTACCTTGAGATCAGTGAATCCAAAAATACAACAAACCAATTAATTCAATCGCTATGAAAAACTTCCTATTAATCCTTAGTCTATTAGCTACCGTTAGCGCATTTTCACAATCCGACAGCGCTGTTGTTGTCCTTCAATCAGAGGCATTTCCTTATCAGGAGTACACTTTTGAAGAAACAACCTGGGTGGGTCCAGATGGCAGTGTCATCCTTGATTTAGACAGAAAGCAGCTTCCTCCTTTTAAGCAACAATCACCACACCTTAACGGGGAGTGTAATCTCTTCTCTTTCCAAGGAAATAAGTTTTATTTAGAGGTCGGCACGTTGTTAATTGTAGACCTGTTTAACCGACAAGGTGATAATTTCGACTCTTACTCAGCATATGTTGTTAGAGAGGAAGGGAAGCTTTCGCTAAGGGTGGTCGAGGCGTCAGACAGGGTTGGATATCGCCTATATGACAGCATGGAAGATTTTTATTCGGGCCAATAAAGCTAGGGTATCACATATCCTTATTCCCATAACTACCCAATCCCATGAGCAGTCTTTTTGCTAGCTCTCCTTCGGAAGCCTCGTTTACAACGTTGGCGGCACCTGAAGGCGAGGAGGTTATGGCTCTAGGAAATCCCGTTCCCGCTAGGTTCTGGCTTAATCCTTGGCGGGGAGTTTGTGACCTAACAGAACCAGAGGCTATTGAGGTCCCCCCAGACCTAGCGTTGGCAAGGGCATATCCTAAAGCTTGTTCTATTTGGTCCTCACGCATTGGAATGTTTCCTCCACCTATGCTTTTTAAGGTTTCCAGCGGAGCACCTGCTTTAAAGCGAGCAATATCGTTAATTACCTGCTGTTCGTTTGCTTTAGCTTCAGCCGTTGTCGTAGCCGTGCCGTCTTTTTTCTCGTGGATACGACGCATCTCCTTACGAGCATCCTCTTCGTTATAGCCGCTACCTTTTAGGTACTCAAACACCTGTTTACTGGTGAGGTTTGTTGGCATTCCGTCCATCATAACCAAGTAATCCTCTCCTTGGGCGGGCCTCTCCCCTAGCCCAGGCTCCTGAGTTCCACTTCTACCTAATATATTAATCACAGGGTCGTCTTCTACACGAACAGGATGAGTGGGTTTTTTCGGATCACCGTTATGAACACCTCCGTTCTCGTACTTCTTCATTAGGTCGTACAAAGCTGTCCTCCCCCCTTTGTTGTGTTTTGCTCTCATAATATTAGCTTGCTATAAAGACTTCTACGTTAACTGCGTTTGTTTTAGGATCTACGAGAATACTCTCTAGGTCGTGAAGATCAGTATCTGTGATAACCGTAGCTGCGTCATCGTCACATGCTATACCCTCTTCTACGGCCCCCATAACAAAGCTTCTGCCAGAAGCAAGTAAGAGGCTTGTGGATCCGTCGGCGACACCATCCTCGTCGTTTGATATCTGAAGAGACAGCACCACTTCGTTTGTAGCGTCGAGGTTAGTAACCCTTACGTACTTCACGTCACCGTAATCTAAGGCTCCGTCCGAGGTGTGAACGGCTGTCTGAAACGTAGCTACTGTGGTATCTTGGTTGGCAGGACAGGTAACAACCCTATGGAAGGACTGAGTAACCCCTGTAACAGAAACGACGTTTTCGCTACCGCGATCCTTCCCGTTAAGGACGAGCTCTTCTTTAATACTTAACTTCAGTGTAGCCATAACGCAAATATAGTTATTTTCTCTTAGACCCTGGGAGCCTAGACTTCTCCGCTATACCCCTGTTCTGAGACGCGGGCATTACCTTTACACTATTGCCTACATGGTGGATGTCCATGCCATCACCTTTGCTTACGCGCCCACCCGCTTCTAACCTTCTTCTGTTCTTGTTCCTGAGTGCGCGGCGCTTCTTCTGAACACCGCCAGCCTGAAACTTCTTGTACTCGTCTTTATAATTGCGCTTCTTTATTGCTCTCATCGGTAACGAGTAACGTCCTTTATCTTCCCTAGGGGCGTTCCTTTTGTATCCTTCTTCTTGACCTTGAACTTACGCTTCTTCACCGTCCCGTCTTTACGGAATTTCTCTACTTTCTTACCTTCTACGGTATACGTCACCCCGTCGATCTCAATATCGAACCCCCCTTTTGTTACTTTTTTCTTCTTGGCTCTCATCGGTTTACTCCTTCATTGTAAAGACGCAAATAGTCTTCTGGTGTTTTGTTTATTCCTGGGGGCTGGAAGCTTGTCCCGTCTCTTAAAGAAGCTAGATACTTCCTGGTACCTTGGCGACCCAAAAAGTGTGCTAGCGCAGCTATCTCGTCTGGACGGAAGTCCCACTTATCTCCTAGCTGTCCTTTATATTCTTCTTCTAAGTCTGTGGCCGTCCTATCTAACCCAGGACCGCCTATCCCCTCGTTAATCCTCCTGTCCATAAGTAGCTCTTGCAGATCAGGGTTCCTCAATAAGCTATCCCTAGATACCCCCTGCATCTCTTCTTGGTCTTTAATCAGGTTGTATAGCATCTGGTACCTGCCTGTGGCTGAGCTGGTGGGGTTTACAGCTTCATAGTTATCTCTACTCTCTACGTACCCTAAACCCTTCTTTAGCTTCTTAGGGTCCGTTGGAGGAAGATCCTCTACTGCACCCCCATCAGCAAACTTCTTTATAGCCCTGAACGAACCCCCCATCCCATAGAGAGGATGTGCGGGTGCGTTAACTCGTGCTTTCTTCTTTGCTCTAAGCATATAGGCTGTACTTAATTACAAAGGTAATAAAACAGATCTTAGCCGACTGGATGCAAAGAAGTAACACGCAGGGCCTCTATATACTCGATATGCTGTTCTCTCTCGCCCTGCTTACTATGCTACTTCCTATAAGTGTAGTCCTCGGCCCCTCACAACCAATAAGCTTTTTTGTTCTCTACGTTTACGTAAGAAAAATGCTTATGTGCTTTTGTGTTCTTTAGTTGCGCTCCCGATTTGCTTGGGCAAGGTACAACAGAAAATCTACAAAGTCAAGTGGCTGTGGAAAAAAAATTGTAACCCGCAAAGACTTAATAGACAGCCTTCTAAACGATGTTTTGCTGGTTTTTGAAAAATCAAGCCCGCTAGAAACCTTAAAAAAACGTCAGCAATACAGAGATCGGGGATAATATAGATGTATACACGCCTCACGCACGCAACCGAAACGCATCCGTGAACCCCCGTGGGTGCAATACGCGCACGATTCGCGCATAGATTTCAGCTTTATTCAATCCGCCTTAACCCTTTGAGTATTAGTGATTTAGCCACCGTTGATTCTATCGACAGTGTAAACGCTGAGAGGTAACTAGCTGAGACTGAGGTAAGGACAGTCCCTTGGCTCTCCTACTACGTCAAGCCCACACCTCACGTACGGGTACGCATACACCTAGCGCACACATACTCGTGCATCCCCGCACATACGCACACATGCTCGCGCTCGCTCGCTTGTGCACACACGCATCTGGGCGGGCATACGCACACACCCGCACATGTACCCGCGCCTGTGCTGGCATGCGATCACGTACACGCGCACATGTACACACATACACGCACATGCGTAAAGACTTTCCTTATTTAGAATGAATATAAACAAGGGTTGTATCTCGTTGGTTGTTAGCCAGTTACAAATGGGATTCAATTTTGTTGTCGAAATATGGAGAAGTTTTTTGTACCTTTACCAAAGTTGGCAACGCAGCTGACTATCAAAATCTCTAGTGATGAGCACATACACTCCCACACACTGCCCAGAGACGGGCCGCAAGTACACGAAGGCAGAGCGCCGAATCGCCAACAAGGCGAAGTATGCAGCAGAGCAGGCCGCGAAGCCGAAGGCTTCTAAGCCCAAGCGTAAGCCGAAGGCTTCGAAAGCGAAGCTTAAAGCCAAGACCATTCGGAAGCCCAAGCGGGGCTCGAATGCAGGCTTGGAGCAGGCACAAGCACGGGGCGGTGTAGGCATCGGCACCCCTGCGAAGACGAAAGTTGTTCACGCCATCACCGAAGGTGATGCTCAACCGTTCGAGCCGCGTAAGGCTGTCGTCGTCACTCCCTCACCTGCCAAGCGAGCGGCTGTGAAGGAAGTGTTTACACTTCTCGACGGTGAAACCCCTCAGGAAGCTATCCGCCGCCAGCGTATACTCGCTGAGCAGGAGCGGTGCGCACTTGAAGCGGAGGCGCTGATGAGCGGAGCCCCTGAAGTATTCTAAACAACCCCTTTAGGGGTTACAAATCAGATTTGGTTTTTCGGAACCAATGCCGTACCTTTACCAAGCCGATGGCAATTCAGCTATCGCATTCTAAATCTCTCTGTCATGCAATCATGCAAGCAAGCGGCTGTAAATAGCCTGTACTACGACGTACAACTCGACATTCAAACCATAGGTTTCGATGCTGTCCGTGCCACCCACGAATGGGACACACTCACCAACGACGAGCAGATGACGCTCGAAGACCTAGTGAACACTCTGTAAGAGTGTGACTGTGACACCTATGCAGGAACACCCTGCTTAATGGGGCTTTAGAAAAGACCGCCCCAAGGTGTCCTTTACAAGCGGTTGCCTGATGGGGGCTACCATAGCAGGGTTCGACTCCCTGAACCGCTCTAATATCAAAAACGATGTGTCGTGAGCAAGCTACTCATGAGGGGCATAGCCCGCAAGCCGTATAGTGTAACTGGATAGCACACCCGCGTTAAGGATGTAGTACACATCTACGATGGAGGAGCAGGTTCGAATCCTGTCTATGGCTCTAATTTTCAAAATCTCAAAACGATGTTAAACCCTTTTCTCGACTGCACAATAGAAGAAATCATAGATGCCTATGAGTACTTCCATGACATCCGCGACTACAAAGGATGCCAACTAGTTGGTACTGCCTTTGCTGCATGCACAATCTTAAACCCCCAAGCCCTAAGCTAAATGACACACGAACAGAAAGAAGCCCACATAAAGCGAGTTACACGGAGCATCATGATGGGTGCTAGTAGGTACTCCCGCGATGGGCTAACCATTGAAAACCTACCTGCTCCACAGAGGGCAGGAACGATGACACAAGGCGAGACATACGCTAGGATGACGGCGCGTAAGCTAGTCGAAAACATTCAAAATAAGTAAAATGAAAACGAAATTCACCAACACACGAGTAATCCGCGTAGGATCGCAGGTGTTACACAGAGGAGGCTTCGGTCGGGACTCTCAGAGCGTAGCAGGCGTAATTGCCATCGAGCAGACGAAGCACTACCGCGAGAAGTACGGGGCGGAGGTAGATGAGGTGAGCATGGGTGACAACTACGTACTCACACTAGACAACGGACACTGGTGCTACTCAGACCAAGTGGATGGAGTGGTAATCCCTTCAGAATCAGCAGCTTAGAAAATAAATTTGGAAATAGGAAAACTATGCCTTATCTTTGTATCGGCAATGTTGCCAACTCAAAATCTCTCTCTCATGAAATATGCTAACGGTTACCTACCTAAGATTGCCTACCACATGGTAGTCACTCAAGACCAATCCAAGATCGACTACTTCGCCAAGCGTCAACAGCAGACGTATGGTGATCCCACCCCCGAAGATGATGACTTCTTGAGAAGTGAAATCACCCGACTAGTAGCCGAGCAGTTACCAACTGCACGAATGTACCACGTACAAACATGAGCGAAATGAAACAATATATCTTCACCTTCGAAGGGGGCGGATGGAATAGCGTATACGCTACCTCTAAAGAGGAGGCAGTTCAAGCGGCACTCGAAGAGTACAAGCACAGCGCAACACTCAACCCGATACCGAGCAGCTTCTTCCTCCGTGAGAGTAACGAAGAAACCTATCAGTCTCTACTGAGTCTGTTCTACTAACACACATAGCGATGACACGTCCCCTGTGAGGATAGGGTGAGGATGTGTCAACCCAACAGCTGTTCCTTCCACCCGTTACCACGGGATTATGGCAATGAACATGAGGGTTGATGGTGGTTCGATTCCACCCATCGCTACAATTGGACGGTGTTACAAATCACCAGGAAGACCATTACCTGTGTTGTAAG
>Ga0098055_1001316_pt1 | contig 13569 bp, 8 predicted proteins | sample 17_taG_FD_75107 | JGI IMG/M metagenome (GOLD analysis project Ga0098055, IMG submission 75107) | Marine viral communities from the Subarctic Pacific Ocean - 17_ETSP_OMZ_AT15314 metaG | ecosystem: Environmental > Aquatic > Marine > Oceanic | place: Pacific Ocean | collected 2015-01-18 | reverse complement strand
TATGTAGGTAAATACTTAGTATTTACAATTTTAGCAAGTAATGGTGGAAGTGCTTCTACTCATGCTATTTGGTTTGATACTACTAACGGTGCTTCTGCTCCTTCTCACGGTGCAGATGCAAATACTGAAATTGTCATGCACGATACCGCAATAGTGACAAAAGAAGAATTTGCGGCTTTGATTACTACTGCTATTAATGCAGTTTCTAATATTAGTGCAGTTAGAAATGGTGCAGTAATTACAATAACAAATACTCATGGTGGTGCTAATTCAGCCGTGACAACTACAACAGATGGTGCAATTTTAAGTCTTGTTAGAACACAAGCAGGAGGCACAACCACTACTTCCGGTGCTTTAGTTTCAACTCATAGAGTGACTTCTAATACTGATACTACACTTAAATTTACTCCTGCTGTAAGTGAAGGAACGGCTAATCATTACTTTGTTCTAAAAGCGTATGGTTCTCCATTACCTGCTCCTAAAAGTGGTTCGGATAAGAGACTACTTGCTGACAATTGGTTGGGACTATTAGAAACAGGAACTTTTCCTAATGTTGAAGTTGAAATGAAACAAATGAATCTATCTTTAGGTGGCTCAAGGAATTGGACTTATCAATACAAAGGAACTGAAAACGCAACAGGTGGAAGTTTAGCATTTGTTCTTACACACCCAACTTGGTTTTATTATTTCTTAGGTTCTTGCAGTTCAATAACAGGTTCAAGTATAATTGGAACTAACAATGCTAATGTAAATGCAAATGGATTATCCACAACTAATGGAGATACAAATAATAAATTCTTAATAGACAATGGAGCATTTTTAGCACAAGGGCCAATTATTTACAGAACCGTTGGTGATAAGGTTGTTCCTCCATTAGCAAAAACAGATGTAAATACGGCTATGGATATTGTCGCAGTTCCAACAGGGTCGGGAACAAATGATTTATTGACTTATACTTTTAATGAAGTTGAAGGAGACATTCTTCCTTCTTTTGCTTTGGAACAAAGCGTAAGTAAGTTAGACGGTGCTAATCAATATAAAACCGGAACAGATGCTCTTGAAGATAATAACTTTGTTAGAATCGCAAGAGGAAATATGGTAAATGATATTAGTTTAACCGCTAATGAAAATGAAGAAGTTAAAATGACTATGAATCTAAACACAAGAAATGTTCATCTGCCAAATATTGATGCAGTATTTGAAGCAAGAAACGGTCAAGCAACTAATACATCTTTAATAAATTATAATACTGCAAAGGAATCTTATAATGAACCATACTTTTATTCTGGTGGAAGTTTCTCAATCTTTGGCCAAAACTTCTTAAAGATAACAAGTTTTACTTTGAATATGAATAACTCATTAGAAGATAAGAGATTCTTAGGCTCTCAAAGTAAATCAATAAAAGATGCTATTCCTGCTCAAAGAACTTATGAAATTAGTTTTACTGCTTTAATTACTGATAACAGATTGTTTAGAGAGTTGTTAGATAATACAGATGCAGGAGAACAGGCGGCAGGAACAAATAACATTGTTTTGACTTTTGCTAAACAAGGAAATGCTAACGAAACATTTACCATTACCTTAACTGATTATCTTCTAAGTTCTGCAAATGTCACTATTCCAGATAATAAGGGTGCGGTGACAATTGAAGCAACAGTTATGCCAAGAAATTGTGCAAGTATCGTTGCTACTACCAATTGGATTCTACAAGGGTGATTATATGGTTAAAGGACTCACATTAAGAGAAGCATTAAGGCAACTCAAAGAAAAAAAGGTTGAAGAACCTAAACCTAAAACTAAAAGAAAAAGAAAATCTAAATTAGAAAAGTAATATTCCACCAACACCGTTTGTTTGTTTGTTGGTTTTGAAGGTGGATAACATGGATAAAAAAATAGTAAGTGATAAGTCGGTGCTTTTTGCACTACAAGAGCCTAAGATGCACTATATTAAAGTTGCAGAAGATAAAGAAGAATACCTCAAGATTTGGGTTAAAGAACCAACTTGGCTTGAGGTTGATAAAGCGATGAATAGCATGATGAAAATTGATGCTAAGAATCAAGACATGGACATTGATTTGAATGCCATGTTTAAATTTATGGTTGAAAATTTTGTGGTTAAAACAGAACCGCATCTTTCAGCAATTGACATTCTAAGATTAACCCCTTATGTGGGTAATCAACTAAAGGAAATATTACCTAATCCTTTCACAACTCTTCAAGGTGATGAAGAAAAAAACGAATAATGAGAGAAGTTATTAGGGGAAAAAGAAATGACCCCCAACGACTTTCTCTCGTTATTGTTTATACTCTCGCTAAAGCCTTAGCGATTAGCCCATTGGAGATTTATAAGATGCCAGCAAGTTTAGTGAGCGATTTACTTATAATCCACAATGAGATAGAAACCATGAAGGCGGAAGAGTTAGACAAAGTAAGTTCCGATGCAAAATCAAAAATGAATAGTTTAAGGTGATTTTATGGTTTCAAGAAAAGAGTTTATGAAAGAGCAATTAAGGCTTCTTACTTCTTTAGAAACAAAAATGGATTCATTAAATGAAAAAAGAAAAGAATCAATTAATTTATCTAAATTAAATAAAAAAGAATTAAGAAAACAAGTTAAATTAGAAGAAAATTTAAACACAAGAACAAAAATATTAACTATGACTCAGAAATTAAACAATGACCAATTTAATTTCGGTATTAAAACATTTCAAGATTATAGAAAGGCAGGAGGAACAACTTTAGAGTATTTATCCGCATTTATGACAGGAACTTCGGAAAAGGTAAAAATACTCGGATTTGAAGCACAAGCCGTAAGGAGAGTCATTTATGGGTTTATGCCGCCCGGAATGTTTAGAATAGTAAATAAGGTTGCTTCTGTCTTTAATGGATTAGGTTCTTCATTTAGAGCAATAAGAGATGGGGCAAAAGGCTCTAATAATATGCTAACATCTACTGTTAAACTAATGGGTAAATTAAATCCTTTAACTGGTAATAAAGCAGAAAAAGGACTTTTATCAGTTTTTGGTGGAAAATCAAAAGAGTTAAAGGAAATTGAGGAAACATTAAAAGGAGATGAAAGAAATGTCAAACTATTAGGAAAAATAGGACTTGACCCACAAACTCGCACAGACTTGGAAGCAAGACGAGATGAATTACAGGGGCAACAAAGTAAAGGATTTAAGGATAACATTAAAGGTAGATTAAAAAGCCTTCCTGAAATGGGAATAATGTCTAAATTTTTCAAAAAAACATTTGATGTAGTAGTAAATTTGAATGAAAATGCGTTAGACTATTTTGATGAGAGCGTAAAATTCGGTGCAAGAATTAAAGACATGGGGAAAATGGCGTTTAGACCTATGATGACATTTTTAATAATGGCAGTATTCTATTTAGCAATATTTTCTGCTATTGTTATAGTTATTTCTAAAACAATTAAAGAGGCTTGGCAGTTTATGTCGGAACACATTCAACCTTTTATTTATATGATGTTAGATGCTTTAAGTGGTATATGGGAGAGCGCAAAAGAACTTTGGCAGGGCATAATGACAGGTGATTTACTTATGATAATAGATGGCGTGTTAGGTATTGTTAAAAACATATTACAATTTGTCATAGGTCTTGCATTAACCATTGTAAGTGGTTTATTATTATTAGCAATAGGAATAGTCAAAACCGGACTTACAAAAGTAATAGAATTTGTTAAAAAAGGGCCAACACATATAATAAATTCAATGAAAGATAATATTGGTAAAGTTCTTTTGGCTATTTTTATTCTTACAGGGCTATTTGTTGGTTGGCCTCTTGCATTAGCGGGGCTTGCGGTTGTAGTTGTTGGTAAAGTGATAAAAGGGCTTTACGATGCTATAACTCCTTTTGCGGCTGGTGGAACTACAAAGCAAGGATTATCATTAGTTGGAGAAAAAGGGCCGGAATTAGTTAGATTACCCACAGGCTCAAGAGTTCATAGTAATAGAGAATCAAGAAAAATGGTTTCTTCTAATAATTCGGGTGGAAACACAATCAATATTACAATTAATGCAAAAGATACTTCCGATGCTGAAATGCGAAGAATAGCAGAAAAGGTCGGAAGATTAGTTAATAATAGCATTAATAGAAATACAGGAATGTCGGGGATAAGGTGATAAAATGCCAATAGATGTAATCAATACTGAACATAATGTTTTTCTAAAAATAAATGCTCATAATAGTTCAGTTGGTAATCAAGTTGATACTATTCCATTAAAATGTATTTCAGTCGGGGTTGATGTTAGCAGAACAGTTCCGGCATTACCTGTTCCTCTTTCAAGCATAGCAAGGGGTCAATCGGAAACAATTGCCGTTGATTTAGGAATGGCGAATAAAAGCATTACATTGAATGGAGTCATTACAAGCGCAACAATAAGAAGAACCCATACTAAAAGTTCAGGAACATTTACTCCAATAAATATGACCGCAGAAGAATTGGCTCAATTAATTGCATCGGGTGTTGATTCTTCCGGTTTGGCTCATTATCAAAATTTCAATGAGTTAGTTTTCTTAATTGAGTCAAACATTAATGAAAATTATGTTGAAAGAAATGCAGTAGAAAGAATACCATTTACTTTCGCTTCAAGAGGCTCGGCATTAGAAAAAGACAATGAAAGAGTTCCATTACCTGCTGATTTTCCAACAGGCCAAAACTCAACCGGATTAACGGGTTTTATTGAAAATTTTAACTTTTCAATAGAAGCAGAACAACCAACACAGATTACTTTCAGTATGAGTTTTAGAGTGGCTAATATTTTCCCATGAGGCGATTTAAATGTATGATGTTTATGTAGGAAAACAAAGAAGCATAGTGTTTCCCATTATGTGTAATGCTCATGTAAATATTAGTTATGCAGATAACATTGTTGATTTCGCTAACAATAATGATACAAGCGATGATGTTCCTTACGGTCTATGGGGTCATAGTGGGTCTTTTATTTATCAAGCGTTATTTACTCCATATGATATTAATGGAATGGGTGCAGGTGGATTAAGAGGCCGAAGCGCACAACAAGTTAGCGATTTCATAATGCCTCAAGGTGGCGCAAATAAATTAAGCGAAGAATACTTACCAACTGCGAGCAGATATACACATAGCATGGTTCTTTTTCATAATGCTAATCTAACTGTATCTTTAAAGAACACTACAACTACTAACAACAATCAACCTGCTGAATATAAAATTAAAGTGGATATGAAAATAGCCGGAGTCAATCAGTCATTTGAGACACCAATGGTAATTAATGCGGTATCGGATAAAACTTGGTTAAAAGGTAATGCAGATAATAACAGTAATTATTCAGGATTTGATGCTAATGGTAAATTAAAATATGAAAGCGTAGCGGTTTTAAGTTCCGGATTTAGTGCAGGAGGAACAAGTTTAGCATTAACTATGAATGGTTCAAGGAGTCATGCAACTACTTTCTTTGTGGGTCAAAAAATATTTATTAGAAGTGATTTTGATTTTACCCAAATAGGAACAGTGTCGAGCGTCGGCAATCCATTAACTATTACGGCTTATAATGCTGATATTGCTAATGGAAGTGAAATATATGTTGAGCCTTTCAAAGAGCCAAAATATGTTAAGAATATGCACCATGTAGCGGTTATTCATAATGAATTTAATAATGTAATAAATATTTTTTACAATAGAAGTTTGGTTCTTTCCGCTAAACATAGCACCGCAGGAACATTTGTATTTGATAGAACCGATTGTTTAATCGGAAGAAATACTACTAATGGTGCAACTTTGGCTACAACCGCTTCTCAATATATGGGAGAAATTCATGAAATGTCATTAGAAAGGGGAACAAGAAAAAATATAACTTATAGCAATTCTTTGTTTCCATTTTATGATGATACCTTGATGTATCTAAGATTTGAAGAGGTTGATGAATAATGCCGACAATAACTATCGGAGGTATTTCCTCATCTTATAATACGGCAGGGAATGATTATTATGATGTTCCCACTAATCCTAAACTTACTCTTGGGGGTTATCAAACAGGGGATAAGTTATTTACTATAATATATGAAGATGGGAGCATATCTAATGATACAATAGAAAGAGCCGTTTCTTCCGGAACTATACATACTCAATATTCTAATTTACATAATACTAATGGGTTTTCTATTAGATGTTTTGATAATGCTACAAACACCGGAGTTGATTTGTCAAGTATTAATTTAGCAAATAACGAATATTATGTAATGATAAATTCAGATAATACAAATTTATATCATTTTGCTAAAATAACAAGCGTAGGAAATGCTGATGTTCAAGGAGATAAATTTGAATTTAGTCCAAAATTGGGTAATGAAATAGCAAAGGGTGTTAAGTTTAGGGTCTTTAAAGGCCCATCTAATACTAATAAAATAATTGCTGTTTCTGCCGGTATTGATGAAGATATATCATTATTGAATATAGCAAGACCATACTTTTATTTCTATAATGATAAATTAGATAAAAAGAATGAATTAAATCATAATACTAAATACATGTTAAAAAATAATGATACGAAAAGTCCTTTCAAAACATCTGTGACGATAGATAATGTAAATCATGCTTTTACAACTGTTGCTGACCATAGATATAAAATAATAGATTACAGCAAATTTACTTATAATATTAAATTAGAAGATAAATTAAAGTTATTAGACGACCCTAATGATGCTACAAGTAATGAAAGTACTTTGTTATCCACTACATACGCTACAACAACTAATTACAATAATTCTTTTATTAATGCAAGAAGAGATGTTAATGATGATGCTTCTTCTTTAGATTTAACAGGGCCAAAAAGATATATATATTATAATTTTTCACCGGAAGATAACAATAGAATGCCTAATGTTTATGAATGCAATATTGCTGATTCATTTGATGCTAAAGCGGGTTATGCTTCTCTTAAATTAATTGATAGCACTAAAAATTTATCAAATAAAGTATTTAATAATGATAGATTATTTGTTAATCAAAAATTAAGCGAAGAAAATTTAAATGATTGGGTTGAAGTTGGTGAAATTGAATCTAATATAGGATTACTTTATACATTAAGGGGTGAAGTAGAAAGACCTAATTTGTATTTTAGTGCAGGTAATGAAATCTTAATAGGAAATATGATATGTATTGTTGATAGTGTTTCTGGAAATACTAACCAAATTACTTTAAACACTACATCTCAAAGTCACCCAAGAGGGAGATTAGAAACAGACTCGGAATTTACAGACCGCTATTGGTTAGTTTTTGCAGAAGGAACAAAGGTATATAGAAGAAGATTAAATCCTGTTGATAATACCTTTATGACGGCAACAAATATATCAGAAAATAAATTAGAAAAACTAAATGCAATTATTTTATCTAATGAATATCAAAACTTTTACTGCCGATTGGGTAGTTTTATTTCTAATGTTGATGAAGATTATGGATTATTAACTTTAACTTTTGAAAATAATTTAATGGATAGTGAAACGGCACTTAGGTATGTCTTTGGTGAATTTTTATTAAATTATCAAGTATTTTTTGGAGAAGTTGAAGAAATAAATAAATCTTTAGAAAATCAACAAAGCGTTTTTGAGATTCAAGGAAGAAACACATTATCAAAGTTAGTAGATATTATACTTAATAAGAATACTGCATTTAGTGAGGATATTATTTATTCTTCTTTTAGCCCATATAACAAATTAACAACAGTATATGCAGGTAATGGTTCTTCTAATCCTAATGAAGTAGAGGTTTTTGATAATACCGTTCAGTTTGGAATAGCAGAAGGAACTTTTGCTTCAATGCCCGTTGTAGGTGATTTGTTATTTTCCGTTAATGGGTATATTGGTAGGGTTACAACAGTAGGCACTTATAGCGGAAGTTTAGTTGAAGTAGGCATAACAAGAGCAATAACAAGGGTGGCCGCAGGAGAAACAATATACAAACAAAACGAAAAAAATTATATGTTCACAAAGGCATTAGGTTCTTCTCATATTGCTTCTATCTCACCAACTTCTTTAGTTGGTTCTGCTGAAAAGGGTCTTATTTTTACTGCTGGTAATATGAATCTTGGATTACCTTATGGTGCGGCAGAAGGAGATAGTTTGGTTGGAACTTCATCATTTGGTTCTTTTGCATTATCGGGTCTTGAAACAGGAACATATTCTTCATCAAATCAAGACGCAATAGGTTATCAAATAAATGAGCCATCAGGTATAGCAAACGATAATTCATTCCAATGTAAATTAAAAAATGAAATAGGGAATAAAGAAGAAAGTCTCTTTGATACAGTTGATACCTTAATAGATTTTGAAGTTGTTTCTACAAGTAAGAAAGACAACATAACAGAAATAGAATTAGCCCCTTATATTCCCTTAACTTTAGGCAGAAAAATAAAATATGAAGGTATAAATGCTGAAAGAATGGAAACGACTTATACTCAAGCCGCAGTAGTCACAGTTAATGAAAATGCAAGAGAGGTAGTTTTCATCACTACTTCGTTATCTGGTGTAAATATTGGCGACCCGCTATATTGTGAAAGTTTTGATAATTCAGTAAGCGAAACAAAAGGATTTATTGGGTATGTGTTAGATATATTTCAAACCGATAGAGCCGCTAATTTTGAAAGTTCGGGTAATCCCGCTACTAATACTTCTACATTTAGAGTTCAATTAGATAGAACAGAAACCAGCGCAGGAAATGTATTACATTTTGATGTGGGCGATATTATTTACCTTTCTAATAGGAAACGACATCACATTAACACCCTTAATTCTGCTCATCTTTGGGGAGGAAAAATGATAACTATACCCCACCATACTTTCCTTGCGGATAATTCTAATAGAACAGTTCCATTTAATATGCACTTAGGAAGTAGCGATATGAATAAAGAATTTGGTATGCCTATCTATAAATCATTTAATTCGGACATAAAGAGATTAGGAGAGGAAACATTTACATTCAATGCCCCTCCTTTAATAACCGCAGGTTTCTTTAGTGTTAGAAAAACTCCTTTTGTTTCTAATTTTACTTCTTATCAATTTAAACCCAATGTTAATTCCGGATTAAACAATGTAATAGAAGAAGGAAAAACTGATTCTAATAGAAAAATACCATACGATATGAGAGGTATGAATAGTGCTTATGGCTCTAATATTACTCATCAAAGAAGAATGAAGAGAGATAATATTGAATCTATTGTTCCATCACTTATTAGAGGAATTTTACCAAGTTATACTATGGCGTTTGAAAACAAAGACCATTCCTTCCCAAGATTGTTTTTTTATATGACTTGTGATATATTACCATATTCGGATAATAGGCCGAGTAGTATATTTTCTAATCTAAAAAATATAAATAATTATAAATTGTTTTTGTTAGAAAATACTAAAAAAACAAGTGGAACTGATTTAATATTACAAGATAATAATTTTCAGACATTATCATTTACTACTGATATTACTTTAAATAATTTAAAACGATTTGGATTAATAAGATTAACAGAATGTGTCTATGATGAGAATTTTAATTTATTTAATCCCGAAAAATCTACCAATGAAATTTATGCTGAAAATGAAACCCCTATTGCTAATCAGTTTCACGAAAGAGTTAGCCTTACGGGAAATACCATTACGGCTATAAATTATGCTGCTAACACTATTACTTTTCAAAATTCTTTAACGCTCTCTCAAGGTGATGAAATTTTTACCAGCGATGGTAAATTTATTTGTAGGCTTCATACGAGTTTTGGGCCGGAAGTTGGGGGCGGAACAACGGGAACAGTATTTACTACAACTACGGCTGGAACATGGACACCGGACTTTAGCACTACACATTCAAATCCTATAAGAATAACAAGAGGCTTTACAACTTATATTAAAGGAAGGCACAAGTCGGATAGCGTTCTTGGAAATGCTACCGGACTTTCAAATTCTGTTAAATATCACCCACTAAAGGGTGCTATTATTCCAAAATCTTCTAATTATGATTATGGAGAAGTTTCGGGAGATTGGGCTTATGCGTTTGAAGGTAATTCTGCAATAAGTATGCCCGATGATGCCGAAGTAGTTTTACCTACTCTCTATAAAGATAAATTATTTCACAATCCTACATATTCATCAGGGGCGACTAATTCAGCACTCACAATACCTACTCAAGAAATGGTAGATACTGTTAATAAAAATAATGTCTTTGGTGGAACAATAGGAATTATATTAGATAGATTTGACATACAAGATTCTCACCATAAATTAGAAGCAGGAAACTGCACAGGAGTTTTAGGAACTAGTGGCGGTAGAGAAATAGATGGAACAGAAATAGGAACTCAAGAGATAATTAATGTTTGTTCTTTAAAACACTATAAAGAATTTTTAAGAGTTAATGACAATTCTGTAAATGATTATGGAACTGCGGATTTCCGTTCTCCTGCTGATGGTGCATATATCGGATTTAAACTTAGATTGTTTTACAATACGAGTTCACAACATATAGGGGGAGGGGTTTTACACCGTTCTACGGGAAGTCAAATATATAAAACTGTAATTACTCCACATCACGGTGATAAAACAGCATGGCTAAAATATGTAGATTTAACGGGTTGTTATTTAGTGGAAGAAAGCGGAACTCCTACTGTTAGTTCGGTTGATTCAATAATAGGAACTAAGGTTCAGCCAATATATGTTTATGCTCAAGAAGTCACTAATGGTAGTAATGATGTAGAACTCTATACTGAAGTGGCTTTAACTAACGGTAAAGCATATAGAATAATGCAACCTAATCCGGTTTGTTTTTATGAAGAATCTCCCGATAATATACAACTATTTGTTCCAAGACCTGAATATACCAAAAAGGCTAACTCTAATGAAATGTATGGTAAGCAAAAAAGCCACTATTTCTTTGATGAAGGAGGAAATGAAGGACATGAAACCACTAATGAGGCAGTATTGTCTATGTATGCTATGATTGATGTTCATAATCAAACGGCTTCTACGAATATTATTACTACACTTTCCGAATCAGTTTTACCAACAGGAGAACATGAGTTATTTTATAGTGACGGAATTAATTCTTTTAAAAGAAATACTTCTTCAAAATTTGTAGGCGAAAATACACATACATTGGTTATTAAAGATAAAAAGAAATTAAATGGTGTGATTTCAGTTTCGGAAACATTTATTGTTAATTCATTAGAAGAACTAAAAATAGAACCGAATAGGGCTTGTATTGGTTCAACAGTCACTATAACAAATGAAACAGAAGAATTAGTTGATGAATTATTGAAGCGTGAAGATATTGATTTTAATATGACTCCTGAAAATTATCCTATTTATAGTTCTGCTGACTTTCAAGGAACTAATTTATTTAATACATTAAATTACTTATTACACTTAAAAAACAAAAAAATAGTAAGTATAGAAGGACAAATTAAAATAATAAATTACAACGATGCTGATTTTAATGCTCAGTATTCTTTTACTGATGACGATATAACAGAAATTAGAACTACTAAATCTAACTTTAATTATTTTAATGAAGTGATAGTTTATGGTAAAGGTCACAAGGCGATTAGAAAAGACTTTAAAGAAATAAAGAAAAAAGGAAAAAAGACCTTAGAAATATTTGAAGATAAATTAACTACAAAAGAAGATGCAGAAAGAGAAGCACAAGAGAAACTAATTATGCATACTCAACTACAAGAATTAATTGAATGTAAAATACCAGTTTCTAAAATAAAATGTTTAGATGTAGGAGAAACCATTATTTTACAGTCTCAAGTTGCAGGTATTGAACCACGACCATTTTTAATATTAGAAAAAATACAAAGTTTTGACGGGTTAGTTCAATTAAAATTAGGTAAATACATTAAAGGAATAGAAGATACCATCGCTGATTTACTTCTTGATACAAAACAAACTAAGTCTTACCTAAGAAATAAAAGTTTCAATGTTAATGAAAATGCTTTTGATTTCTTTAACAGTATAAAAATAAATGAAATGCACTTATTGATTAGAAAGAAGGTGGTTGAAGCAGGAGTCACTTTAGGCTTCGGAACACAGTTAAATACAAACACAAACACACTTGGATTTGGTGGAGGAAGCACTACTTACACTACTTTAAAGGAGGAAGATTTATGATAACAGATAAACTAAAAGAAATATTAGCAACCCGAATAAAAGACATTGTTGATGAAGGCAAGTTAGGATTGGGTGGAAATACTACAAGCCCCTTAGCACTTGACTTAGATGTGCCAATAACAAGTAGTTCGCCAACAATTAGTGTCGAAAAATCAAATACTAATGTAGTTCAAATAATGGTTGAAGAAGTCGGGTCTAATATAACAGGCAAACTGATAAGAGAGATGGGTTTTTTTGATGGAACAGATATGCTTGGCAGGGTCAATTTTGAAGCAGTTGGCCCATTTAGCGGAACAGAAAGAATACAGATTTTTTTAACATTAGAGGTTGAGTAATATGAGTAAAGCAATTAATAATCCGAATTTTATAGCCACAAATGATGCACCGGAAGCAAGCGCACCAATAACAGGACAAATAGTTGATGGGTTTGATTTTCCACATACCGGACTAATCAAAGTATTTAATTTAGCGTGTGCAGGAAGTTATGCTATTAATGGTTTTAATGGAACAAACATTAATGCTACAAGTGCTACATTTGCGACAGGTAATGTTTTCCTAAAAGGAGTACTTACTGAAATAACAGGTGCAACAGTAACAATTCCAACAACTGCTAATAGACACCATTTACTCGTAGCAAGGTCGGGAGCATTAGTAAGAATACAAGCAACTGCCGATAATGAAGTTCCTCCTTTTGCTGATGGAGATGTAATTATAGCCCTTCTAAAATATACAGGTAGCGACCCTATGCAAATACAATATTTGACTTTTAATCAAACTTCTAAATCTTTAAGCGTTGGTAGATTAGATAATAGCGCATATAAAGAAGGTTTAACTATAAAATCTAATGCGGGAGATATAGAAATAGAAGCCAAAGAATCCGATAAAGATATTATTTTCAAAATAAAAGACGGCTCTACGCCATCAGTAGAGGTTATGAGGATAGATGCTTCCAATAGAACAGTAGGTATTGGAACTGCTATTGCTAATGCCGACCTACATGTAAAGACAACAGGAGCAAGTAATGACCTTGTATTAGGAACACACCAAGTAACCGGCGTAAAGGGTTTATTAATTGAAAGTACTCAAAATCACGACCAAAGTAGCGGGCCAGTGATAGGTTTTTACAGAAATGGCGCAAATACTGCTGCTTCGGGAGTAAGTCAATTAGGTAATGTTCTTTTTATTGGAGAAGATGCTGCAAATCACGCTACAATTTATGGACAATGGAAGACATGGGTTATAGATGCAACTAACGGTACAGAAGCATATGGTATGACTATTCAAGGATTAGTAGGTGGAGCAAATAAAGGTTTTATTAATTGTTTAGGAGCAGTAGATAATGGTTCTTTAGGCACTGACTATGGAGGTAAGTTGGGAGCAGAAGTTGTAATAAATCAAAACAATGTAGATATGGACTTTAGGGTT
>Ga0098055_1001315_pt1 | contig 13572 bp, 21 predicted proteins | sample 17_taG_FD_75107 | JGI IMG/M metagenome (GOLD analysis project Ga0098055, IMG submission 75107) | Marine viral communities from the Subarctic Pacific Ocean - 17_ETSP_OMZ_AT15314 metaG | ecosystem: Environmental > Aquatic > Marine > Oceanic | place: Pacific Ocean | collected 2015-01-18 | reverse complement strand
TATTAGCACGTTGTCTGACCAAGAAAAAGTAGGAATAGAAACACAAGGTATTTTGAAAACCTATCAAGGTGTTGATGTTCTATTTTATTGGGAGAACGAAGATGAGTAAAGGATCACAGCGAAGACCAGAAAACACGGACAAGTTTAAAGAGAACTTTGACAGAATATTTCGTGAAGTATTCGAAGATGCAAAAAAGAAAAAGGAGAAAAAAGATGAGGAAAGTTGAACTAAAAGTCACACAAACAAATGGAACGTACCCATCCCCACCAGAATACGCTACTGTTGGCTCAGCAGGTTTAGATTTAGTTTCTTTAGAAGATAAAAAACTACTCCCCAAAGAGTCGCATAAATTTGATATTGGTCTGGCCATTTATCTTGGTGACACAGAAATATGTGGTTTAATTTGCCCACGCTCTGGTTTAGCGAGTAAGGGGATTGCCTTAAAAAATACACTAGGAATTATAGACTCGGATTATCAAGGTTCACTAATTGTAAATCTTGTGAACAATTCCGAAGAAGAATATACTGTGAAAAAAGGTGACCGAATCGCACAGCTTTGTATCTTGCCAGTCATTAATGTACTGTGGACTCCTGTAATGGAATTCAGTGGCGTTACTAAACGAAGCATGGGTGGGTTTGGTAGCACGGGAGAATAATATGAGAAAAGCAACAACTAACATAACGCATGTATCTAACTCTGGTTCAAGAGGAAAGAAAACTTCAATCGGACGTAGGAACTTTGGTACAGCTACACTTAACAAACACAAACGTAGAATGCGTGGAAAATCTGCATACAGGGGACAAGGATGAGTGACGTTTTTGAATACAGTAAAGAGGAAACTTACGAAACAAATTTAACACGCTGGCGGATACTTAACGCAAAAGAACGTCGTGCGTTTAATGAACCAGTCTTGTCGGAAGAAGAAAGCCAAAAAAAGTTTGACAAACTACATGGTCATCACAAAAATTCTTTTAAAGGTTGGATACTAGGTAGTTCTTAACGAAAGATCTTCTGGAATATCCCCTTTCATCCAATATGTAAGTGAATATCTCTTGCCTCTTGTTATGTTTAGTGCTGTATGTCTGTGTGTTACTCTAGATGGAAACAGTATCGCGTGACCTATAGGTAGTGGACCAGCAGAAAATTTCTGTCTTTCAAAAAACACACCACCATCATCAAAATCATCGTTTAATTGCACCGACAAACTTACATCAGCCAACCCATCATGATGCCATCCTGGATTTCCAATTTGTCCATCCATGCTGTGTTTTACCACAAAAGCAGAAGATAACCAGACAACAGGAAAGTTCCATACAGAATTGGTTATAGGCACTATGTGCTTTTCTATGTTTTGTATATGTGCTGTATTGGCATAGGGTGATAAATCTTTTAAGTCAATCTCTGGTGCAGGATAGTCGTCACCAGGACGATGCCTAAATTGACCAATTTCCTCACATACTTCTATTAATTCAGCACAGTACTCTGGCGTTAGAAAAGGAAAACTTATTATATTGTCTGCTGGCTCTTCGACTAAATCTAAAACTTTTTTACGAACATCGTCTGTTGGCATAAAAGAGTCTTCTGGAACCAGAACATAATCTTCTGTTGCTTTTAATAACTCTGGTGCTATATTGTCTGGTGAATAATTAAAGATCTTAGATAGATCGACCATGATTCTATTATAAAGGTTTAAAAAAAGTTAAAAAAGTCCTTTACTTTATTGTAGAATCATGCATGATAGTGTTATTGTTTTAAAAGAAAGGAGAAAAATATGAAACATGTATCTATAAGCACTAACGATTCTAGAGATTCAAAACTAGAGGAACTTGGTATTAAAACTATATCTGTAATTGACGCAGGTATGTACAGTAACAGGCATGTTGTCTACACTTACGACAACAAACTGTGGCTTGGTAGTGGCTACGAGTCTTTCAGTCCTGGCTCAACCAACCAATATCACTACGACACGCAATCTAATTGCTTACTTTTAGGTGATACTGCTGGTTATACCGACGAGGAACTTTCTCAAGTTAATCCTCGCATGGTGTCTGATCTAACTTCTGCTGCGCGTGAACTTTTATCTGGTCGCTGGTTGTTTCCTGAAACACTACAAAATTTAAAAAACAATAGAACCACGCATTACCAGAACTATTGCAAAGAGTCTTACAAAAACTAAGAAAGGAGAAATTATGAATATTTTTAAATGTGGGGCGATGATACTTATTGGCGTAGTTTTTGCCATGTTCATCGCAGAAAATGATCTCGGAAAAGGTGTCGAATTAATCGGCATCTTATCAATACTTCTTTCGGGCGGAATCGCTATGTTCTATGCTTTGGAACCAAAGCTAGAGCGTCTGTGGATGCTTGAAAGATCTTACACTAAACTATGGAATAAGAAAGGAGAATACTAATGTCAAATCCATATAACAAAAACCTGTCGACTGTGTTTAAAACGCTCAGAAAAGCTGTCGATGGCAACCCTAATGCTGAAGAAGCATTAGCATTATTGTCTGAGCATGTAAAACGTAAAACCCCAAAAAGTCGTAAGACTCGGGATTACGGGATAAACCCTACGGACATAGTAGAACAGTCTGCAGGCTTTAAATCTGGATACTGTGTGCCACGTTCCCAAAACATAAAGGAAATGGTTCACGGAATCGGAGTTAAAGGTCGTCCTGTGCGAATAGTCAAGAAAGAACTTGGTATTTGTGAGGATAACTTGGATTATCTTCGTAAATGGGGTTATGTCGAAATCAGGGGTGCCTCATGAGAGGCATCCTCATCGATCCTACTGCTAGATCGGTAACCGAAGTAGACTATAATGGCGACTACAAGCAGATATACAAACTGTGTGACTTTGATCTTTTTGAGTGCGCTGAAATCGACGAGGAACACACACTATTTATTGATGAAGAAGGTTTACTGAAGAATAATAGTGATTTCTTCAGAATCCTTGGCGAGCCACCACGCAGTTTTGCTGGCAAAGGTTTAGTATTGGGTCTTAATTATGAAGGCGAGTCTGTCGGCTCCCAGCTAACTGTCGATGACATAAAAGAAAAAGTCAAGTTCTTTGAAGATGGTGAAATAGTGGGGTGGCTGGAATGACATTTACTGATATTATGTTGGTAATTTCAGTAATGGCTCCTTTTATGATCTTGACAATATTCATTCTTGCTGTGTTTTTCGTGGGAAGAAAATAATATGAAAAAAGGCATTACATTCGGAGCGTTTGATTTATTTCACGCTGGGCATACATTAATGTTAGAAGAAGCCAAAACTGTGTGCGATCATTTAACAGTTTGTATTCAACTTAACCCTAACCAAGATCGACCAGAGAAAAACGTGCCTGTGCAAAGTGTCATTGAAAGACAAATACAGGTTAAAGCATGTACATACGTTGACGATGTACTTGTATACGAGAGTGAAGAGGATGTTGTAAATATTCTCTTGGCTCTTGACTGGGATGTTCGAATAATAGGTGAGGAATATCGTCATGAACCATTTACTGGAAGAGACATAACTCTTGACCGATGCTACTTTAACAGAAGAAGCCATGACTTTTCTACTAGCGAACTTAGAAAAAGAGTAACATGAGGAGAGGAAGACCACGCAAAAATGCGATTTATCGATTTTCCTTGGACCATGGTGGTCAAATATATGTGTTCGGTAAGGGTACACTAAAGGAAGGAGCAAAGCTGGTTAGAAAACTAGACAGCGAATTTGCAATAAGATTCGAAAAAGATCCTGAGGGATTCTTCACTCTTACCTTCCCTTTTCATAAAGTGCCGATCAAAGCTTTGGAAGGTGCAGATATTTGTGCGTATAATAGCGAAGATGATGAGATATTGTATTTTGGCTTTTATTATGATAGCGAGACTGAAACTTACATACCCTTTGAAGATGGCGAGGAATACACAGAAAAGTATTGGAATTAAGTCTTTTTAAAAAAGTTAAAAAACTCCTTTACTTTTATTCTAGAATAGTGCATCATAATTGTATTGTTTAAAGAAAGGAGAAAAATTATGAAAACAATAAAAACTGAAATAACTTATAAAATCCAAGAACACCAATTCAATATGGATGGCGATGGTTCTTTCTTCGACTTAACTATGATTGATGCTGGTGACGACGACTGGTCTATGACGTTTACTACTTTGGCGGATGCTTACGCAAAAGTTGGTGCGTTTGCTGGTAAATATCACTTAGGTATGACAGTTAATACTGTTCAGGCAGAGCCGATCTATCATTACGAAAGACCTTAGTCACATAGCTGTGTAAAAATGACTCCTTCGGGAGTCATTTTTTATGGGCGAAAAAAAGCTAAAAAACTCCTTTACTTTTATTGCCGAATAGTCCATCATTATATTGTTGTTAACTAAAAGAAAGGAGAAAAATATGAAAACTAAACAACAAAAAGCAATAGACTTATTCTGGTCTTTAGATCGTGATCAAACTTTTATGGCTGGTGACTACAGCATTATTGACTGTGAGCGTGGTTTCGTGGTGCTTAGCCATGAGAAAAATACTTTTGAAATTTTTGAGTCTATCGAAAAAGCCATGGACTCTGTGCCTGAGGAAGATCTATATACGAGTAATCCCTATTTTATTGGCGATGACGACGCATTTTGGGAAGAGGGGTTTGCGCATTTAATTGACGATAAGGACTTATACTTTGAAGAATTAGATGGACTCAGGGAAGGTGGTTATAATGGTGAGTCTTTTAATATGCATGGTGCTCCTAAGTGGTTAGAGGAGAATTACGACCTTAACACGAAAGAAGCTGAGTTTGTATTTGACCAGTGGAAAGAAACTGTGGAGGAAGAGTAATATAGCTTTTAGACTCTTAATAAATGGCTCCTTCGGGAGCCATTTTTTATGGGTGAAAAATAATTTAATAAAGTCCTTTACTTTATTCTAGAATGACGTATCATGACTGTATTGTTTATCAATTAAGAAAGGAGAAAAAAATGAAAGACAAAAACGAAATACTAACTATGACTGGCGAGCAAGCACTAAAGCATGTTACGGCACTCAAAAGAAACCCTAAGCTTCTGAAAGTATACATTAAATATACTGCTTTTGTGACTCACGTAGAACGTAAGGAAATTGGCGAAACTGGCGAAGCTATCGACGATGTATATGGTGGTAAGGAATTTAGCATACCTTCTGTGTCTATTGATCTAACTTGGAAACAGTTTGTTGAGTTTTGTCGCGAAGCCGATGAGTTTTCTAAACTTAAACAGGAAAGATTCGACGAAGTTGGTGACGACGATAGTTCTGCCGAATTTGGGACAGGGGTTAGCATCGGTACTAGCTACAACCTCGACTATCATTATGCTATCGTGACTGTTGACAGATAGTCACACAGCTGTGTAGAAATGGCTCCTTCGGGAGCCATTTTTTTATCTTAAAATACTCCTTTACTTTTATTCTAGAATAATGCATCATAGCTGTATTGATTAATAAAGAAAGGAGAAAAATTATGAAAAATCAATTAACTAATAACCAACAAAAAGCTATAAATATCTTTGACGACCAAATAATCGCTCAATCTGATTTTGACGGTGGTGATTATGTCTTTATTAACGAACTTATCGATATTTTGGTTAACGAAGGTTGGGCTCCTAAATCTGCCGAAGGAACTATTGGTTCTCTTTGCGAAACTTCCCATCTTAGTTTGTTCGAAAAAGGTGGCGATCCCTTTTCGTACTCTTCTAAAGATCTATTCTGGCTTTCGGTGTAGTAGTCTTAACTCTTGATAAATGGCTTCTTCGGAAGCCATTTTTCATATTGGGTTATTGGCATATATATGAGGAATGGATTTTTCTTTTTGAGTTAGTCAAAAACTTCGAAACAGCCAATAGGGTAATAGGATGTTGTTACATGCCTCTTGTAGAAGAGGATACAGCGTATTGGTATGACCTATTAGAAGGTTATTGGCACAGGAAGGTAATATGCGTAATGCATGCGTAAACTTTACCATAGCAAGAGTTTAGTATTATGATATGCAAAAACAACGTATCCACGTCCTTATATAGTGTGTACGGAGGAGTAGTACAAATGGAACCTAGTCGCAAGGAAAAGAAGCTAACACCGAAACAGGAGAAGTTCGCACAAGCTGTAGCATCGGGAACTAGCTTAAAGGAGGCAGCCGAGGTTGCTGGCTATTCACACAAAAACTCTGCCAGAGCAGGAGCATACTTGGCGAACCACGAGCCATTAGTCCAGAACAGAATACAGGAGTTGCAGAACAGGGGTGCTGCGAGGGCAACGCTCACATTATCTAAACACCTAGACAATTTAGAGGAGTTAAGGGACAAGGCACTCCAGAACAATGCCTTTGGTGCTGCAGTAACTGCTGAAGTAAGTCGAGGCAAAGCTGCTGGTATATATGTCGAGCGTAAAGAGTTAACAGTAAACAAAACATCGGATCTTACCAAGCTAGAGATTATCGAAAGACTCAAGGAATTACATCAAGAGTCAGGAGGGGCTCTGCCACTAACAACATACACTATTGAAGGACAACAGTCAAAGGACTCCGAGACTGAGTTCGAGAACAATACTCGAGAAGAGTCAAAGGACAATAGTTCGGGAGTTAATTGACCATGGCTAGGATTCTTTTCTATGTGGACTCATGGTATCCTGCCTCAGAGGATGATGACCCCCCCTGCATGTATGACTTTTATATAAAAACTTTACGTTGGTTCACAGTCTTTGTGCTCCAAAAAATTTTGCAACAAAAAATATTATGAAAAACAATGAACTAGAGCACATTCCCCAAGAGTTATTGGTCGAACATCTCGAATTATCGGAACGATTGGCGGAACTCCAGAAAAAGGAAACCATACAGACAAACTTTCTTCCATTCGTAAAAGCGATGTGGTCAGATTTCATAGAAGGCGAGCACCACCGCATAATGGCAAGAGCCTTTGACCGAATAGCTTCGGGCGAACTAAAAAGGTTGATCGTCAACATGCCACCACGTCATACTAAATCGGAATTCGCCTCCTATATGTTCCCAGCGTATCTGGTCGGTAAGAATCCAGGACTCAAGATAATACAGGCAACACACACGGCAGACTTAGCTGTTCGTTTTGGTAGAAAAATTCGTGATCTAATCGACACTAACCAATATAGAGAGATCTTCCCGAACGTAGAGCTCAACCCTGAGAGTAAAGCAGCAGGAAGATGGGAGACAAGAACAAAAGATGGAAAAATGAACGGCGAATATTTTGCATCTGGTGTCGGTGGCGCACTGGCTGGTAGAGGTGCGGATTTATTTATTATTGACGACCCACACTCAGAGCAAGACGCCATGAGTGCTAACGCTCTGGACGATGCGTACGAATGGTACATGACTGGACCAAGACAAAGACTACAGCCAGGAGGTGCCATAGTAATGGTGATGACGCGTTGGTCGAAAAAAGATTTGACAGGTCGTGTTGTTAAAAAGATGATGGAATCTGACGACGCTGATCAGTGGGAGATTATTGAACTCCCTGCTATTCTCCCTTCAGGTAAGTCACTATGGGAAGGGTATTGGCCATTACCTGAGTTAGAAAAAATCAAAGCCTCTATATCTCCATCTAAATGGGCAGCTGAATATATGCAAAATCCCACTGGGGAAGGTGCCTCCATTATTAATAGGGATTGGTTCAAGATCTGGGATCAAGAGTCTCCGCCACACGTGGACTATATTATTCAATCTTACGACACGGCTTTTTTAAAAACTGAAAGAGCAGACTACTCAGCTATTACTACGTGGGGAGTCTTTTATCCTGAGGGAACAATTGGAGAAGAAAACTACCCAGGCAATGAAGCACATATTGTGTTATTGGACTCAGTTCGCGAGAGGCTTTCTTTCCCTGAATTAAAGGAAAAAGCATTAGAGCAATATAAAGCGTGGGATCCTGAGTCTGTAATTATAGAAGGCAAGGCATCGGGCATGCCTCTGACGCAAGAACTCCGTGCTCTTGGCATACCAGTACAAAACTTTACACCAAGCAGAGGGCAAGACAAAGTTGCGAGACTTAATTCTTGTACTCCGTTGTTCAGTGGTGGGTACGTGTGGGTGCCAGAAACTAATTGGGCAGAGCAGCTAATGGACGAAGTGTCGGACTTCCCATACGGAGAACACGACGATTTAGTTGACAGCACAACACAAGCATTGATGAGATTTCGTCAGGGTGGTTTCGTAAAACTAGGAACGGACTACGAGGAAGAGCCAGTCTATCGGAGGAAACGAGTTTACTATTGAGGACTTTTTAAAGTATGATTCAAATCATAATAATTCGACAAAAGTAATATGGCTGTAGAAAAATCAACATTGTCCCCTGTTTTATCCGAAGAATTAGAGATAGAACTTCCTCTCGAAGAACAAGAAATACTACCAGAAAACATAATTATCGAAGGCGACGAAGAAGAATCTAACATAGCTATAGTCCCCGACCCGATTGAAGACTTTAATCAAAACTTAGCAGACGTTATAAACGAAGAAGACTTACGTGCTCTCTGCATGGATCTTACTTCAGATTTTGACGAAGACGAAGAGTCTCGTAGAGAATGGTTAGAATCGTTTACTAAAGGTCTAGATCTATTAGGTATAAAAACTGAGGACAGAACTGAACCATTCCCAGGAGCCAGTGGTGTACACCACCCTTTACTGTCTGAATCTGTAGCACAGTTCCAAGCACAAGCGTATAAGGAACTCTTGCCTGCTGATGGACCTGTCAAAACACAAGTCTTAGGTAATGCTGATGCTTCAAAAGAGCAACAAGCACAAAGAGTCAAAGAGTTTATGAACTATCAGATAACATACAATATGGAAGAGTTCGATCCTGAACTTGACCAGCTGTTGTTTTATCTACCACTTTCTGGTTCAGCGTTTAAACAGGTGTATTATGATCCATCTAAAGCTAGAGCAGTTAGTAGCTTTATAATGGCAGAAGATTTTATAGTTTCGTATTCGACGACAGACTTACTTGATTGCCCTAGAGCAACACATGTCATACAGATGACAGAAAATCATATTCGTAAAATGCAACAGGCTGGTTTATATAGAGATGTAGAGATTGGTGTACCTTCTCAGGACGAGGAAAGCATGTCTGGAGTTAAAACAAAGATAGATGACATAACTGGAGTCAGTAAACCTTCAGTTGCTGAAACATATACAGTACTCGAAATGCATGTAGACCTAGATTTAGAAGGTTTTGAAGACTCAGAAGATGGTGAAGAGACGGGAATAGCCTTACCATACATAGTAACTATGGTAAAAGAGAGTAATCAGATACTCTCTATAAGAAGAAACTTCTCTCCAGATGACCCTCTTAAGAAGAAAATAGAGTACTTTGTTCACTATAAGTTCCTTCCAGGACTAGGTTTTTATGGTTTTGGGCTCATACACATGATTGGTGGACTTAGTAAATCAGCAACTTCTATACTAAGACAGCTTGTTGATGCAGGCACACTAAGTAACTTGCCTGCTGGGTTTAAAGCTAGAGGCATGCGAATTAGGGATGATGATAATCCTATAGAGCCAGGAGAGTGGCGAGATGTAGATGTCCCAGGAGGCACTATACGAGATGCTCTGATGCCACTACCTTATAAAGAACCAAGTGGTGTACTAGCACAGCTGTTAGCTGTTATCGTAGAAGGTGGTCAACGTTTTGCTAACATAGCAGACATGAAGATAGGTGATATGGGTCAAGAAGCACCTGTTGGTACAACTATCGCGATGTTAGAACGTGGCAGTAAAATAATGTCCGCTATACATAAACGTCTACACTATGCTCAAAAAATAGAATTTAAACTATTAGCAAAAGTTTTTGCTGAATCGCTACCAGCAGAATATCCTTATGATGTTGTTGGTGGTACACGTACTGTGTACGCTAAAGATTTTGATGGGCAAGTGGATGTGTTACCTGTAAGCGACCCAAACATTTTTAGTATGAGCCAACGTGTCGTATTAGCACAAACACAACTACAGCTAGCACAAAGTGCTCCTGAGTTACATAATTTAAGAGAGGCTTACTTTAAGATGTACACTGCACTAGGTGTGCAAAACATAGATGAAATACTGGAGCCACCAGAAGACATGTCTCCTAAAGACCCAGTGCAAGAAAACCAAGACGCACTTATGGGCACACCCTTAAAAGCATTTTTAGAGCAAAACCACGATGCTCACATTGCAGCCCATATGGCATTTATGCAAAACCCAATGGTACAGCAAAATCCTGCTGCACTACAAGCACTACAAGCACATATACAAGAGCATCAGGCTATGAAGTACAGACTACAAGTACAGCAAATTCTAGCCGAGCAAGGTATGGAACTTCCACCAGAAGGACAACCAGTGCCAATGGAAATACAGAATCAAATTGCTATGTTAGCAGCAGAGGCAACACAGCAAATAACAGGACAAGAGCAAGCCTTAATAGAAGCACAACAAATTGCCCAGCAGCAACCTCAACTAGATCTAGCTAACAAACAGCTTGAACTACAAGGTATGGAAATACAGAGAAAAGCACAAGCTGATCAACTACGTGCTCAAACTGAACTGACTAAGGCAGAAATGGATGCACAGACTTCTCTAGCAAAAGCAGAGAAGAATGAGGACATTGCCCAACAGAAAATTGCAGCTTCTCGTGAGAAAGATGCAATGGATGCAGAACTCAAGTCTCAGAAATCTTATGGAGAAATTCTTAAGCAAGTAAAAGACGCAGAGGAAAAAAGTGAGTAATCAATAGGAGAAAAACATGCCAAAGAAAAATAAAAAGATAAAAGGCTACAGTGAAGGTGGTCTTCATTCAAAAAAGAAAGTTATGAAAACGAGAGGCACTGGTGCTGCCACAAAAGGTTTAAATTTTCATAGTTCTGATTAATGGACTATATAAAGGTTGTCGAGTACCTACTCAGGAAGTACAGAGAACGTTGTGCTGCTTTAGAAGAAACACTCGCATCGGGAGGTGTTGCCAATTTTGAGCAATACCAACGCGTCGTCGGAGAGATATCAGGTCTTCGCTCTGCCGAACAAGAAATACTTGACCTGCAAAAAAATATGGAGAAAGAAATAGATGACTGATAAAAATGTTGTACCAGACGTGGTCATGAATTTTGATAAAGGAACTAAAGCTGAGGAAGAAATCGTAGAAGAGAAATCCGTAGAAGAAGTTGCTTCTCAAGTAGATATTTTACCACAGCCAACAGGATACAGAGTATTGATACTGCCACGAGGTAGGTCTGCTGTAACTGATGGCGGAATTCAATTAGTTTCTGAAACGATTGAAAGAGACACAGTATCCTCAGTTGTAGGATATGTTATTTCTCTTGGTCCAGATGCCTATAAGGATACTGTAAAGTTTCCTGAAGGTGCTTGGTGTCAAGAGGGAGAATGGGTGCTTTTCGGCAGGTATGCTGGTGCTCGCTTTAAAATTGACGGAGGAGAACTTCGTCTTTTAAATGATGACGAGATATTAGCTAGAATACCAGACCCTGAAGCAGTTGATTATTAATAACCAACATGGAGGAAACCATGCAACAAGAAGAAAATCTTGCCGTAGAAGAAGCAGTAGAAGTTGAGCTTCCTGCTGAAGAAAAAGAGAATGAAGAAAAAGAGAATGAGATAGAAGTTGTAGAAGCTGAAGCCGAAGAAACTAAACCTGAGGAGAAATCTGAACAAGAAGAGTATAGTGATTCTGTTCAGAAAAGAATAAACAAGCTAACCTACAAACTTAGAGAAACAGAAAGACAAAGTGAGGAAGCACTTTCTTGGGCTCAAAAAGTTCAAAAAGAAAATGAAAATCTAAAAAAGAAAGCTGACTCTGCGAATACAGCTATGTTCTCTGAGTATGACAATAGGATTAACACAGAATTGGATGCTGCGAAAGCGGAGTACAAAGATGCCTTTGATCGTGGTGACACAGATGCAATAGTTTCAGCAAACGAGAAACTTGCTCGTTTGTCTGTAGAAGCAGAAAGTTTGCGTCGTGTTACAGAGCAAAGAAAAAGGTCGTCTGAAAATCCCACGGAAGAAGCACCAACGCTTCCTAACGCAGCAGAGCAACAGGCGAACACTGTCCCAGCACCACCTGATCCCAAAGCACAGGAATGGGCACAAAGAAACTCATGGTTTGGACAAGACCAAGGTTTAACTTTTGCTGCATTCGGTGTCCACAGGGAACTTATGGAAGAAGGCTATGATGGTAAGACTGATGAGTATTACACAGAATTAGACAATAGGCTTTCCAAATTTGGAATTAGCACCTATAATGAAGATCGAGAACAAGTTTCCGACTCTCCCGTGCAGAGAGTAGCGAGTCCAACAAGACAAGCAAGAAATAAAAAAGCACGCAGTAAGACTGTAAAACTCACACAGAGTCAAGTAGCAATAGCGAAAAAACTCGGTGTGCCTCTTGAAGAGTATGCTAAATATGTTAAAACACAATAAGGAGTAAAAAATGACAGAAAAAGATACAAACGAACAAGTAGATGAATCTGTTGCTACGGATCGATCTCCTCGATCTGCACAAGCACGAGATAAACAAACTCGCAAAACACCATGGGCACCACCCTCTGCCCTAGATGCACCACCTGCACCTCCAGGTTTTAAGCATCGTTGGATTAGAGAATCTATACTCGGACAAGACGATAAGACTAATATGTCTAAGCGTCTACGTGAAGGTTTTGAACCTGTGCGTGCGGAAGAGTTTCCAGATTTCGAAGCACCAACGATACAAGACGGAGTACATGCTGGTGTAATCGGAGTAGGTGGGCTGATCCTGGCAAGAATACCTGAGGAAACAGTAAATGAACGGAAAGAGTATTTCGATAGTCTTACCGCAGACGCGATGCGTGCTGTTGACACAGATTTAATGAGAGAAAGCGACCCAAGTATGCCTATTAGTAGACCTAATAGAAACACAAAGGTTACTTTCGGAAGAGGATCTTAGGTAAAACTAAGATATTTTAACAACATATTTTATAAGGTAAAACAATATGGCAAATGTAAATGATCCAGATGGTTTTACTCCCGCATATCATATGTCTGGTGGTGTAATCAGACCTCAAGAGTTTGCGATAGCAAGTGCTACAAATGCCTCGATTTTTTCGGGCGACGTAGTTAATCTCTCAAGTGGTTTGGTTATACAGGGTACTGCAACAGGTACACCATTGGGCGTATTTTACGGAGTAGAATACACAGCGACTTCAGGCGAAATCATCTTTGCGAAGATGTGGACAGCTGATGTTGCAACACTAGGTTCTGCAAATGCGAAAGCATTAGTATATGTCGATCCTGATATTGTCTACGAGGCTCAGTCAACGGGCACTCCAACACAAGCATCAATCGGCACAACTAATACTATTTCGACAACTGCAGGTGATACAGCAACAGGTCGATCAAAAGAAGGTGTGACAACTACAACTTCTAGTGGTATTGCGACAGTAGTAGGTTTTCCCGACAAACCATCAAATTCTATTGGACAGTACGCTAGAGTGTATGTGACGTTCCCAGCTTCTGTGTTCGGCAATAACTAAAGAGGTAATTAAAGATGGCAATTAATAGAGCACAATT
>Ga0098055_1001314_pt1 | contig 13576 bp, 8 predicted proteins | sample 17_taG_FD_75107 | JGI IMG/M metagenome (GOLD analysis project Ga0098055, IMG submission 75107) | Marine viral communities from the Subarctic Pacific Ocean - 17_ETSP_OMZ_AT15314 metaG | ecosystem: Environmental > Aquatic > Marine > Oceanic | place: Pacific Ocean | collected 2015-01-18 | reverse complement strand
TCTAATACATATCGTATTAAGATTGTATAAAGGTGTAATAATATTTAAATGTAAAATAATTGGAGTATGTATACCACATGACACATTGTCATCTAATGTATATATATATGTCACAATGTCATAATCAAATGAAGTATCATGAATAATCTATTATATCAATGTTAGTATAGTAGAGAGGGGGGAAAAAGTCTGAATGTTACAGGAAAATATGGTAAAAGCTGAAAATATATGGAAAAATCATGGAAAAAGTTGGGGGGCTGGGGCAAATGAAAATGATTTTGTGTAACAGATTGATAATCAGAAAGATAGGTGAAATACAACATCTCCCTATATCTTACAAACAAAATACATAGCAGTGTGACAATAGCTAATAAAGATAGGTTAAGTAACTACCTTTTGTCACTGTTTATGTAAATAGGGTGTTTTATACGTAAAAAAAGGTGTTTTCATGTGAATATAGTAAGTATACACTTTAAATACAACAAACATGTCAAAACAATCACCATTCTACAAGACAGGGATAAGTCGTTCCCCATTAAATACTCATAAACCAGGTCATAGACCTAGTATTATAAATACTCCAGACCCTACAACATTAACTCAAAAGAAAGTAGATAAAGCTAGGGGTTTAATGAAAAGTTTTTCAGGAGGAAAATATCAAGCAACTAGATTGGATATTCATAGAGACGCACCAAAACAACACGGTGTAGTTAAACCTAAAATTAGTGCACCTATATTAACGGATCACAAAATGATTAAGTCAAAAGCGCCAAGATATCCAGGAAAAACTGAAGTGACATATGATAAAAAGAAAGTAAAGTGGGATACAAAATCTGATAATAAAAAACACAAAACAATACTTTAAAAAATAATTAATCATGAGCAAACAATCACCATTTTATAAAACAGGTATATCTAAGGATATTAAAGTTACACCAACAGATGAAACTAAAATAAGTGCTCCACACCCTAAAACAGGTACAATATCGTTCCCAACTGTAGAAAGCAGGGAATCTAAAGTCTCACCTAAACAACTAGCGAGCATGGCGGTAGATGTTGCTTCATTTGCAATACCAGGAGGAGCAGTTCTCAAAGGTGCTAGATTACTTGGTAAATTTTTTAAAACTGGCAAAGCGGTAAAGAATATTAGTAAAGCAATACCTAAAAAAGTAACTAAGAATGATGGATATACATCTATAGATAAAGGCCCAAGTAATTGGATATTGACATCCATGAAGAAAAAACCTACTAAATATACATCTATATATAAAGGTAAAACAAACAGAGAAGGATATTTTGGAAAACATTAAAGAAAATAATTAATCATGGCAGCAGCAATATATATAGGAAATAGCTCAGGGACAGTAAAAGGAAATGGTACACCAAACGGATATCATGTAGGTGGGACAACAGTAAGTGAAATATACCTAGGCGACAAACGAATAATATAAAAAATAAATGGCGACTTTAAAATCGTATTCTTCAGGAACCCTGAAACTCACCGACTATCTAATAGCTACGGACTTGAGTACAGAGAATGTCACTCGAAATTTTCAGGTTAGCGAAGTAGTCAATGCGATTCTTAAAGCTTTAACCATAGGTACAGTTACATCTGTATCTACAGGGAATTCAGATTTTATAAGTTTTTCAGGCGGACCAATCACCACAAGCGGTTCTTTAACTGCAAGTCTGTCTGCCAGTGGCACACCCTCTTCAGCCACCTACTTAAGAGGGGATGGGACTTGGTCAGAACCAGGTCCTACGCCCACTGATATATATACACAGTATAATGGCGTTGTAAAAACCTTAGATACTACTTCTTGGAAATTCACAGGTACTGGTGTAACAGCATCATCGATAGATAATAACGTAACAATAGATATACCCGGGCTTTTAGCATCTGTAGAATCTATTATAGATGGTGTAGGAATAACAGCAGCAGGAACAGTATTAACAAACCCTTCTACAGGAGATGTTACTATAACAAATGCTGGTGTTTATCAAGCAAGAGCTGGTGGTAATGTGACTTTAACAGGAAGTGCTACACCTCTTGAGTATTCAAGTGATGTAACAATAAATACCAGAGCAAATGCTGGTAAGATAGTAGGTGTAGATCCAGGTCAAGGAACAGACGTAACAAATAACGTAACAAATCCTTTGATTGATATAGATTTTGCAGGGAATGATAATTATATAGATGCAGGCGAATCTATTCAAACTATATCTTCTGACGATTTTATAGCTTTTCAAGACCTTACAGCAAGCGAAGTAAAAACAACAAAATTAAACACTTTACCTACTAATGCTTTAGTTAATGTTAAAAGCAGTATTGATACAGGTGATATTGGTAAAATATCTACAGTTGAATCCCCTAACTACCCAAATGTATGGGGTGGGTATAAAATGGTAACTTTAACCATAAATGACTATAATCAACTTACGCCTAAAGATAATAATACTCTATATTTTATAGTAGGTGCAGGTACTACCTATACAGTAACCTATCAACCTATTTATAACATTACTTTAACTACTGGTGGTACAGCACCTGCTAGTGCTTATTCAGTAACAGAAACAATAAACGGGGGTGCATGTGCATCCACTTGTTCTATAACAGGGGTTGTAGCTACGGCCTACAGTTTTGTAACTACAATAACGGCAATAAATGGGTATAGTATAAGTTCTGGTGGTAGTTTAACAACTAGTGGTACTATAAGTGCTAATGCTACTTTAACGCCTACAGTCTCTGCGGTACTTGCTCCACCTACTGGAGGGAATTGTACTGTAACTTTACAAATATATGACGGTACTAGTGGAAGTGGCGGAGGAGGTGGAGTTGCAATTCCACAAAATTCCACTAATGTAGGTATATCAGGTGATAATACTGGAGCTATAACAACAGTAGCTCAAGGAAGTCAATATAGTTTTAATACTAGTGCTTACGCTACCGGAGGTTATAGTTTTACAAGTGGACCAACTTATTCTGGTTTTTCAGGAACAGCGCCCTATGCATCTACCCATCCAGCATCAGGTACTATTGGAGGAGCTTTAAACGTGGTACTTTCTTATACTACAACATTAGCAATAAGTAATAGTAGAGTAACATTAGTAGGAGGAGCAATTGCTTCTCAATTAGGTTGGGCTATAACTTCACAATGTCCAGGAGGATATGGTGCTGTAATACCTGGAAGTCCTGGAGGATGTGCTCGATGGAATCAACCCGGTGCTTCCTATAATTCTAATGGTCAAAGTGGAGGAACATTGAGTTTTAATTTTTCTCATTTTGAAGATCAAGGAGGAAGTACTATATCTTTTAGTGGAGGTTATCCTTCTAGTGGAGTTATCGGTAATACTAACCAAACAGTACAAATTTATGCTGTTGGTACATTTACCTTTACTGCCACTTCTAGTAATTATAGTGTTAATGCAGATTATACGGATAATATAAGTGGTGGATCATCTCCAACAGCCTATACTTTTAATCCGTCTGATGGAACATCTAGTGGACAAGTAGGTTCAGGTCAACAATATACTATAGGTACTTCAGGATTAACATACCCAACAGTCACAGCAGCATCAGGATATTATTTTTCTTCAAATCCAAACCCTCCAAGTAATACAAATGGTTTACTCTTAATAGGTACTAAAACCAGTCCACCTACATCATTTACTTCAGATTGGACATTTACAGGCACAGTGGCTCCTATTCAAGTAACTGTTCAAGTTACACGTAGTTTAGCTAGTGGTGTTTCATATACAGTTGTAGCAACAGGATCAGGAACAGCTAATCAAACTTTTACAGGTTACGGTACTACTACCCTGGCTAGTAATTTTACAGTAGGAGCTAACAATGGTGTAACATTTACAGTAACTAGAGCAGGATCACCATGGTGTACCAGTAGTTTTGGTGGATGTATAAATGCTTCACAAGGAGCTTCTCCATGTTTTTCTTCATATGCATGTCCTAGTAATGTTCCTAAATATGCAGGTAATCTTCAAGTAGATGGTTCAACATTTTTAAGTTGGAGTGCAGGTAATATAATAATAAATTCTCAACAAGGTTATGCGACTGGGTTAAGTAATGGAGATACAGTAACATTAACAATAAATGAAAATTAAAATAATTTAACAAATGGCAATAATATATAGTTACCCAGTAGAAGCCACCCCGACAACTTCAGATCTTCTACTTGGTACTTCAATAAGTACAGATACAAATCCTACTAAAAGTTTTACTATTGGTAGTTTAGTAGGGTTAGTAAATGCTAATTCTGGATCAGGTACAGTAACTGATGTTGCAACATCTAATTCTACTTTTATTAATTTAACAGGTGGACCAATAACAGCATCTGGTACTATAGTAGCAGCATTATCTGCTTCAGGTAGCCCATCGTCTAGTAATTTTTTAAGAGGTGATAATACTTGGGCACCTGCTACTAGTACAGGATCACCAAACATTGCCGTTTTAGATGAAGGAAGTGAAATAACCTCTGCTGCTGAAGGATTAAACTTTACAGGTGGAGGTGTTACAGTAACAACAATTGGTAATGATGTAGCCGTAGCTATACCAGCTCCAGTAGGTGCTGTAACTAGTATAATTGCAAGTACAGGAATAAGTGTGGATCAAGCAACGGGGAATGTATCTGTTTCAAATACAGGTGTAACCTCTTTAATTGCTGGAACAAATATTACTTTATCACCAGCGACAGGTTTAGGTAATGTTGTGATTAATGCAACAAACAATCCAGGTACAGTACAAAGTATTGTTCCTGGACTTGGGTTAAAGAAAGATTCAGGGGATTTAACAACAAATCCTTCTATAGGTGTAGAATATGATGGATCTAATAATTATATACTTGTAGGAAAAGCTTCTGGTAGCACGCCCGCAACAGTAGCTACTTCAGATGATTTTATTGCTTATAATCAATTGTCATCAGGTGACGTAAAAACCACAACTTTCGCAACAATACCTACAAGCGCATTACCTTTAGTTCAACAATATATAATTGCAGGTGATGCTGATAAGATAACAAATACAAGTGATAATTTTACTACAACAGCTAAAATAGAAAAAATTGTTACTTTAACAGATAGTGATTATGCAGGACTTGGATCACCTGATATAAATACACTATATATTACAATACCAGTTTTGGATGCATGTGTTGCTCAAACTATGATGCTTCAAACAAGTAATGGTATAACTGGTGGTACAGAAGGAGTAGAATATACTTTATCTGGTGATACTACTGGTGACACATTTGCTGCATGTGAAGGAGAACCTTATACTTTTACTACTATAGCAACACCAGCTGCAGGGTATTATTTTTCAACACCAGTTACAGGGTTAACCGTTACCGGGACAATTCCAGCTGTAGGTACTAATGCTCCTCAAACCTTAGCAGGGGTAATTGCAACAGATCCAACACCTACAATTACTGCAACACTTCTTGTTGTTACAGATATTCAAGGTCCAGGTGGAGATGGTACTGGGTTTACAATAACAGGTGATGATACAGGAGCATCAAACACAACTTCTGTTGCTTCATCTTTAGGATATTCATTCACAACTGGATGTACAGCAAAAGCAGGGTATATATTCTCATCAGGACCAACATACTCACCTACACAACCTACAACTGGCACAATAAATGGTTCGCAAACAATTGTTACAACAATTACAGGAACATTAGAATTAACATAGAAAATATAAACAAAAAATGGCAATAATTTATAGTTATCCTCCAGAAACAAATCCTCAACCTACTGACTTACTTGTAGGTACTTCTACAGTTACTGTTGATGGTACACAAACTAATGTAACTAGAAGTTACTCAATGCAAACCCTAACAGATTATATAAAACAATTAGGGGGTATTGGGGTAGAATCTATAACTTTTTCCGCGCCTCTTACTGGTGGAACTATAACTAAAACAGGTACTGTTAGTATACCTCAAGCTACGTCTGTTGCAGATGGATATTTAACTTCAGGAGATTGGACTACATTTAATAATAAACTTGGAGGTATTTCTGGATTAGTTGATACTGTACCTTATTTTACAAGTTCTGTAACTTTAGGTAATTCTGCTATTACTCAACCTACAGGAGGAACTACAGTAGCTATAGCAAAACATTTAGTACCTCTTACAAATGCAACATATGATTTAGGTATAACAGCTACACAGGAGTGGAGAAATATGTATCTTTCTGGTACAGCCAATATAAATGCAATAGTAATAGCAACATCTATTAATGCAAATGGTAGCGAGGGAACTACAGGTCAAATATTAACATCGGGTGGTCCGGGCGCAGCAATGACTTGGACTACTACATCAACCTTTAGTGATTTATATACATTAAATGCTAGTACTAATGGAAGTGATGTAGATTTAAATTTAGATGCTTCAACAACAACAGACTCAACAGTAAAACTAACAGCTGGTACAGGATTAACAATAACACAAAGTGGAGGTAATGATGTGACATTTGCTCCCGATACAGCTATAGTTACAAATGGTGCTACTACTTTATCAACTGGTAATCAAATATATGATTTTGTTACTACTCTACCTTTGAATGATCTTGGAAATCCAACTGGTAGTATTGATGCGAATAGTCAACAACTAACAAACTTAGGTACAACTTCATTAGCTTCAGATGCTGCTACTAAATCTTATGTAGATGCAGCTGTTGCTAACGCAGGTACTTTTCAAGGAGGATATGATGCTTCTACTGATACTCCATGTTTAGATGGAACAGGTGGTGGTGGTTGTACTCCTTCTGCTTTAATTCAAAATGGTTGGTTTTGGGCTGTACAAACTGGAGGTACATTCTTTTCAGTTACAGTGCAAGCAGGTGATTTAATTTTTGCTAATACTGATAATCCTGGAACTACTGCAGGAAATTGGACTGTTATAGATTCTGGTCATGATACAGCAACCACCACTACTTTAGGTGTTGCTAAATTTCCTACAGGAAATAATGGACTTGATATAACAGCAGGAGCAGTTACAGCACAAGTATTTTCTGGAGCGAATTTAACCGGTGGTTATGTTCCAGATGCAACTCTAGCGGCAACAAACACTTTTTTATCAAAAGATGGTACTTGGGCTGCAGGTCCAGTAACAAATGTTTCTTCAATTACTATAGATGCTGGTCTGACAGGTCTTTCAAATCCAATAACTTCTACAGGTAATATTGGGCCTGATTATACAACAGCAACTAATATAATAAAATCTGCACCAAGTGGTTCAGCATTAGGGGATACAGATACATTTATAGTAAGTCAAACAAATGCAGTTATAGAAGATACATTAGCTAATTTAAAAGCTTATATAGGTGTAGGTGGTCCAGGAACTGGAACTCAATACACACTTCCTGTTTGGGCAACTACAAGTACATTAGGTGATTCGATGTTAAGTCAAAATGCTGGGGCTACTCTTTTAACAAATACCGGTTCATTTACTACAACAAGTATAACGGATAGTCTTGGTAATACAGGTAGTCTTAATGAAGTATTAACAGCAGGTGCTGGAGGTGCGGTAACATGGGGCACTGCTGCTGCAAGTTATACTAAATGGATCGTATCTGATGGTAGTAATAATAGTGATGTAAATGATGGAGATACTGTAACATTTACAACAGGTTCATCTGGTACGTCAACAGGTGCTAACGATGGAATATCAGTTAGTGAATCAAGTAAAACTGTTACGGTAGTTTCTAATGCTTTTGCAGGAGGTGCTAATGTAGGCCACGTTCCATCGGGTGGAACTGCTGGTAATTTCTTACAAGGTGATGGTACATGGGCTGCAGCTGGTGGTTTACCAACTAAAACAGTTATGAATTTTACAGGTGATGGAAGTGATACAGGTTCTACAGGAACTTTTACATTAACCCCAACACCTTCAAGTACAGCTTATACTGATGTATATATTTCTGGTGTTTATCAGCAAAAAAATAGTTACTCTTTATCAGGAGGATCAAATAATGAATTATTATTTACTACTGCTCCACCTGTAACAGCATCAAATGGAATAGAAGTAGTAATTACAACTTAAAAATAAATGGCTTTAACCAAAATATCAACCGATACTATAGATCTTAGCCCAGATACAACCGCGTTAAAGATGCCTAAAGGTACTACAGCTCAAAGACCTGGAGAAATATTATCTTCAGTAGATTATTTAATAGTCGCTGGAGGTGGTGGAGGAGGAAATTTTGGAGGCGGTGGTGGTGGAGGTTTATTAACTACTTATACTCCAGTTACTGGAACTACCCCCGGACAATCTCAAACTCAAATATCTTTAACCGTAGGTACGACATATACTATTACCATAGGTGATGGAGGTACAGGTAATACCGTATATGGTAGTTTACCATATTCATCATCTGGAGATGATTCTACTATTTCAGGTAGTGATATAACTACTATAACAGCTACAGGTGGTGGAGGTGGTAATAAATCTTCTGCTAATACAAGTAATATTGACGGTGGTTCTGGTGGTGGTTCAGGATGGAATGTTACTACAGCACCAGCAGGTAGTGCTAGTACACCAACACAAGGATATGATGGTGGTGATGGTTATACTCTTGGTTCAAGTTATGTTGGTGGTGGTGGTGGAGGTGCTAGTCAAACCCCAGCTACAGGTACCACAGGAACACCAGGACCTGGAGGTGAAGGAACAACAATTGCTATAACTGGTAGTAGTGTAGGATATGCTGGAGGCGGTGGTGGTGTGGGATTTGAAACTAGTGATGGTACAGGTGCTGCACCATCCGTAGGTGGTGGTGGTGCTGGTTCCACTTGGAATGGAAATGCAGGGGCTACTTTATCACCTGTTTATGCTGGAACTGATGGAAAAGGTGGTGGTGGTGGATCTGGAGGTGATGGTGGTTGTGGTATTGTATATATAAGATTACCAGGAATTACTTCAGGAGATGTAACTATTCTAAGTGGTAGTGCTGCAAAAGGTAATGTAAGTAGTGATGCTTTTGTAAAATTAGATACTGCAGGAACTGCAACATTTAAGATAACCTCAAATGGTGAAACATCAACAACTGGCACATTAAGAGAAAACACCACAACTGGTAAAATGGAAATATATACTGGTGATGCGGGTTGGAGAGCTTTACAACAAACAGGGCAAGATACAGGTGTAGTACCATCTAATAATTTTAATACAGTTTTATATACAGGTAATGATTCTACAAATCCAGTAAGTGTAGGCTTTGCACCGGATTTTTCATGGATTAAATGTATAACAGACACAAGAAGTAATACTTTAATAGATACTGTTAGAGGAGCTACAAATGTTTTACAAAGTGAATCAGCTAGTCAAGAATGGGATGGGTCTTCATATGTACAATCTTTTGATGCAAATGGTTTTACAGTTAAAAGTAATGCCGCATTTATAAATAGTTCATCTCAAAATTATGTATCTTGGAATTGGAAAGCCGGAGGAGCACCTACTGTATCTAATCCTTTTATGATTGATGATGTTGGTTATGCAAGTGCAGCATTAGCAAGCATGAATATAGGAACTATAACACCTAATGCATGTTCAGTTAATACAGAAGCTGGATTTAGTATAGTTCAATATATAGGAACAGGAAATGCTTCAGATACAGTATCTCATGGTCTTGGGGCCGCCCCAAATCTAATAATGTACAAAGATATTGATAATACTAGAAATTGGAATGTATATGTTTCTTCAGCACCTTCAACATATAACCCTTATGGAGGAATCTTAGATTTCAATTACGCTTTCAACACTGGTGGAGGAACAAATGGTTCAGCAGGAACTCCTAGTCCTACAGTGTTAACTTTTACTGCAGGTTCTAGTACAGTTAATACTGTAAACGCTCTTAATCAAGAAATAATAACTTATTCTTGGAGATCAATCCCAGGTTATTCTTTGATAGGTAGTTATATGGGAACAGGAAGTAGTACAAATACCCCTATAATTTATACAGGGTTTGAACCCGCGTGGATAATGGTTAAATGTGTAGATAGCGCTAGAGCTTGGAATATAACAGATAACAAGAGAAATACCACTAATCCTCGCGATAGTGTTTTGCAAGCCCAATCAACTGATCTAGCATATACTAGCAGTAATTATAATATTAATTTTTATAATGATGGCTTTCAAATAGTTAATGCAAATACTGGCTGGAATATTGCAGGAGAAACTTATATTTTCATGTGTTTTGCAGCTTAAATAATAAAATATGGCTTTAACAAAAGTAATTAATGATCTTGCCGATTTAAATCAATCAGGTTCTACTAACGCTTTAAAAGGATGTGTAGGTATAACGGTTCAACAACCTGCATCAACATCTGATATAAATTATCTTATTGTAGGCGGTGGAGGAGCTGCTAATACAGCAACAAGTGGCGGAGGTGGTGCAGGTGGTTTATTAACTGGTACAACTACTGTTTATCACGGAACACCAACTATTATTACTATAGGTGAAGGTGGAGCAATTGCCAACTCAGGTTATAGTCAAGATTCTTATAATGGTAATGATTCTGGTTTTAATGGCATTAGAGCTATTGGTGGTGGAGCTGCTCCTAGATATAATGCTTATGGTAAATTTGCATTACCAGGAGGATCAGGTAGTGGTGCTAGTATTGGAACCGGTGATGGAGCTTCATCTCAAACTGATGGTGGTGTAGGTGTTTCAGGGCAAGGTAATAATGGTGGTGCTAATGCTGCTGTAGGAAATTCTGCTGCAGGAGGCGGTGGAGGTGGTGCAGGCGCCGTTGGTACCTCAGGTTCTTCGGGTACAGGAGGCGGAGGAGGTATAGGTTCTGAATTAAGTTCTTTTATAAACTATACAAACGCTGGTTTAGCTGGTGTTGGTGAAGTATCAGGTACAAATGTTTATTTTGCCGGTGGTGGTGGCGCGGGTGGTTATTCAGGTGCTACATATACACAAACAGCTGGAACAGGTGGTTTAGGTGGTGGCGGAAATGGTAATAATTCAAGTGGAAATGGTGAAGATGGTGCTACAAATACTGGAGGTGGTGCAGGAGGTGGTGATGGTACTAGTGCTGTAGGTAATGGGGGTTCAGGTGGTTCTGGTGTAACTGTTTTAAAATATGATAATACAGAAGTAACTGGTTATACTTTAAATAGTGAAGATACTTATACAATTAATTGGCCTGCAGGAGCATTTGGTAGAGCATATTGGCCTTTGAATTTAAATGTTAAAGATGTTGGTGGAAATTATGATGGAACCGCTACGGATATAACATATACTAATGGTAAATTTAATCAAGCAGCATCTTTTAATGGAAGCAGTAGTTACGTAACAACAAGTTATAATCAAGATGATACCTCTGCTTTTAGTTGGTCTTGTTGGATAAATATTACTCATGTAGCTACATCACCTAATGATAATATTCTTGGATCAATGGAAAGCGGCTCACCTTTCAATGGGGTTGCATTATTTTTAGATGTAGACGATATAGCATTATCTACTAATGGAAGTAATATAGGAAATATTGTTACAAACGCATCAACAAACACTTGGTATCATATTGCTGTAACTTATGATGGAAGCGGCACCTTTAAAACTTATGCTGGTGGAAGTATTGTTTCAACAATATCACAAACACCTGTAGATGGAGGTAATTTTTGGTTTGGTGATGGTGGTCCATCAAGTTGGAATAGTTTTGATGGTTTAATAGAACAAATAAGAATTTACAGTGGTGTTTTAACAGAAAGTAATATTGCCGATATTTATAATAATTCTAAACCTGGAACTTTACCACCACTGAAAACAGCATCTGATATAACAACCTCAACATGTAATTTTCCAAGTGGAGTAACAGGTACAGCTTTATATCAATTTGAAGCAAATGCAAATGATAGTTGTACTGTCGGACCATATGATGGAACTTTTACAAATCCAGTTTATGGAATAGGTAAATTTGGAACTTATGCTGCGAGTTTTAATGGAAGTAGTAGTAAAATAGATTTACCAAATTTAGGTATTAGTGGTGCTGGAACAAGAACGATTTCTGCCTGGGTTAACACAAATAGTTTAAGCTCTGCACAAACTATTTTTCAATTTGGGCCAGCAGCCGCAAAAGAAAGATTTGGTTTTGCTATTGATACAGCAGGTAAAGTATATGTTGAATATTATGGAAGGGATGCGATAACTTCATCTGCATATATTACAGTTAACAATTGGTTTCACGTTGCAGCTACTTATAATGGGGGTGCAATAGAAACAGGAACAAACACGCAAATTTATGTTAATGGTGTAGCGGCAGATATGACGACCACGGGTTCTTCAACAGGTGCCGCAGCTACAGGTAATAGTGATTATGGTATTGGCTATAGACGAGCCTCTTCAAGTCAATACTTCAATGGTTCAATAGACCAACTAAGAGTTTATAGCAGTGCTCTAACCGCGGAACAAATATATGATCTTTGGCAAAAAGAAAACGATATACAAACATACTTCCCTGATACACCTACAAGTGGTACAGATACTTTAGTTTTTAAAAGTGGTAGTGGAGAAATATCATTTACAAATGATACTGCTCCCGGAGCAGAAGTTGGTATGTTAAGATATAACAGTACTTTAGGTCAAATGGAACATTTTAATTCAGGTGGTTGGAAAAGTTTTTCAAAAGTAATAAATTCTGTAACAGTTGATTACTTAGTAGTCGCTGGTGGTGCTTCTGGCGGAACTTACCATGGAGGTGGCGGAGGTGCTGGTGGATTAAGAACATCTTACGGAACAGTATCGCCTATAACATTAAATGGTGGTTCTATGGAAAGCCCATTAACTTTATTCCCTTTAACAAATTATATTGTAACTGTTGGAGCTGGAGGTGCTGGTGTTGGTTCTAATACTGGGAATATAATAGGAAATGCAGGATCTGATTCTGTATTTTCATCAATAACATCTACAGGAGGAGGGTATGGATCGTCAGTTGGCACAGCGGCGCCTGGATCTGGTGGATCTGGTGGTGGTGGTAATGATGTATCTGGAGCATCTGCTGTAACATCCCCTGTTATTCAAGGTCATGCAGGAGGGAATGGTATTGGGACTGCATCATGTTATGCTCCAGGTGGTGGCGGTGGAGCTGGTAGTGTTGGAGTCAATGCTAGTGGCTGTACTAGTGGTAATGGGGGTGATGGACTTGAAGTAAACATAATTGGTGGTACAGGAAATTATTATGCTGGTGGTGGCGGTGGTGGTATTTATCTAAGTGGTACTCCAGGTACAGGAGGTTCTAGTATAGGTGGAAATGGTGGTCCAACTGCTGCTAATACTAATGGATTTCCAGGTGTAACAAATACAGGATCTGGTGGTGGTGGTGCCAATGCTGGCGCATCACAAACAACTGGATCTGGTGGATCTGGAATAGTTATACTTCGTTATCCAAGTAGTTATACAATATCAGGATTATCAGGCACAACAACAACTGTAGGCTCGGACAAAGTCACGACCTTTACAAACGTAGGAACCGGAAACATACAATTTAACTAATGGCATTAACAAAATTAACAAAGAACTTAATTGACGGAACTTTTGGTACTGAATGGGATAGTACTAT